>Ga0123337_10002693_pt1 | contig 19951 bp, 19 predicted proteins | sample frozenSSSSmetaG_FD_89792 | JGI IMG/M metagenome (GOLD analysis project Ga0123337, IMG submission 89792) | Glacier valley bacterial and archeal communities from Borup Fiord, Nunavut, Canada, to study Microbial Dark Matter (Phase II) -... | ecosystem: Environmental > Aquatic > Freshwater > Ice >... | reverse complement strand
CAGCGGAACCAGCGGAACTAAACACGATTTGAACCCTAAAATAAGATGTCTTCCCTTTTTCCTCCTACTTTTCCAATTTTTCCATGTTCATTCATAAGGTGAGGTTGTAAAATAGATTTTAGGGGAGTTTGAAAGTTTAGTTATTCTCATGAATTTCACTTTATATTGTTCTTTAATAGTCTGGTAGATTAAAAAGCAAACAATACAAAAAAGCTTCTCTTGATGATAGTGCATCTGATCAACTTATTGGGTATAATGATTTAATTCTCTTTCACAAGAGGGGTGAGGGTGGCCTTATATTTCGGTCAATTGTGTATTTTTGATCCAAATTTAATCTCATGGACATTCTACTATTGATCGCCGGAGCCTGCCTCGGTTTTATTATTTCATTTTTATTGCTGAAATCAAAATTGCACAAACAGGGCGATCATGCTGAGCGTGAAAAGGTGATGGCAGACCAACAATTTGCACAGCAGAAATTTGAATTGGAAAAGGGAAAGTCACTTTTTGAAGACCGGAACCAATCCTTGCTCAAAGAACGGGAGGAACTGCTTCAGCAAATCCATCTGCTGCGAACGGAAATAGGGATTCAAGGCCAGAAGTTGGCCCGTGATGAAGCCGATTTCAGTAACTTGCAGGAGAAGCTGGAGCTTCAGAAAAAAGAAATGGAGCATGTTCAGCTAAAGTTCACCACCGAATTTGAAAACATTGCTTCTAAAATACTGAAGCAAAATACAGTAGATTTTTCAATGTCCAATCAGAGAAGTATTACTGAAATGCTTCTTCCGCTGAAAGAAAAGATTCAACTCTTCGAGAAAAAAGTAGAAGATACTTATGAAAAAGGATTGAAAGATCAGACCGATCTGAAGGCAGAACTAAAGAAACTGCATGACCTGAATCTGAAAATCAGTGATGAAGCCAATAACCTGACCAAAGCCTTGAAGGGAGATGTGAAAAAGCAAGGCAACTGGGGTGAGGTCATTCTTGAACGCATCCTTGAGCGGTCTGGGCTCACGAAGGGCAGCGAATACATCAGGCAGGAAAGCGTAATTGCAGAAAACGGGCAACGATATCAGCCAGATGTGGTGATTCATTTGCCTGATCAGAAGCATATCGTGGTTGATTCTAAGGTTTCCCTGGTAGCTTATGAACGTTTGGTAAATGCGGATAGTGAAAAAGAGCGTTCCATTTTTGTGAAGGAACATTTAGTCAGCGTACGAAGCCATATCAAAATGCTAAGCGAAAAACATTATCAACATACCCCCGCCTTCAACAGTCCCGATTTTGTATTGCTCTTTATCCCCATAGAATCCTCATTCAGCATTGCCGTACAGGAAGATCAGGAATTATTTACCTTTGCCTGGGACAACAAAGTGGTGATTGTCAGTCCATCTACCTTGCTGGCTACCCTACGCACCATCTCCTCGATATGGCAGCAGGAAAACCAAACACGTAATTCATTGGAAATTGCCCGGCAGAGCGGTGCTTTGTATGATAAATTTGTAGCCTTTATTGCAGATATGGAATCCATGGGCAGAAGCCTGGAAAGTGCAAGGAAAACTTATGATCAGGCGGTGAATAAGCTCTACGTTGGTAGTGGAAACTTGGTGCGAAGGGCTGAAACTATCAGGAAACTGGGAGCTAAAACTACCAAGGAATTGCCCCCGGAAATGGTGAGCGAATAATGTAGAGTTTAAACTTTAAACTCTATTCCTCTAAATATTCGGGCTCCAGGCCATCTTCACACAAATCAATGGGCACAATCCATACCTGGGGTTGCCCATTTCCTAATCCACCTTCGGATTCCCGTTTGGATAATCCAGAGCCAAAAAATACGGCAATATGGTCCTCTGGAATGTTTTCATCCTCATCAGTACCAACCACTACGGCATTGATTCCATCGATGCGGACAAAATCGCCTTTCAGTAAGAATTGTTCTTCATCCATAAATAGTTGGAAAGAAATTGTTTAACCTTTGATGTGTAAATTTTCAGTATTCTGTCGATTATCCCAGATGATAAGAACCTCAATTGTTCCATTTTTTATTTCGTAGAAAATACTAAAATCACCTTCTTTAATATTTTTTATATTGAGCTCATCAGATTGATGACCAATATCTGCTTGTTATTCCAATAGTTTTATTGATTTTAATATTGAAGAATTAATCTTATTACTAAAGGTCTTGGTGCCATTTCGTTTAAAATAGAAATGAAGAATATCTTTCAAGTCTAACTTTTCCTGTGCAGACCAGATTATTTTTCTTTTAACCATTCGTTCATTTCCTTTTCTACCTCTTCATTGGTATAAAATTCTCCCCTGGCGATTTGCTCTCTGGCCTCTTGAATCCTTTGTTTTTGCTCAGGAGTTGTTATATAGATTGTTGACTCCGATTTGGCTTCAATAAAAGTATTAATTGCAGAGAGAAATGTTTTATCATTTATCCCTGCAATCCTATGTGTTATGATCTCTTTCAGTACTGCTTTTTTCATAATCAGTTCATTTTAAGAGGAATGTATATTTTAACTTGCCTTCAAACGCACTGCACTCACCCTGTCAATTTTTTCCATGACATAGTCAAGTGTGATTTTCATCTTGCTCACATGGTTCGAAGGCGTATCAAACATGGCATCATTCATGATATTCTCGCATATGGCGCGAAGGCCGCGGGCTCCCAGTTTAAACTCGATGGCCTTGTCGACTATGAATTCCAGTGCGCTTTCGTCAAAACTCAGTTCAACATCATCCAGTTTAAACAATTTAACATACTGTTTGATAAGCGAATTACGAGGTTCAGTTAAAATTGAACGCAAAGCCTTTCTGTCAAGTGGCTCTAAATAAGTAAGAACTGGAATACGGCCAATGATTTCAGGAATCAATCCAAAAGATTTTAAGTCCTGGGGCGATATATATTGCAGCATGTTACTGCGGTCGAGGTTATCGGCCTTTTTTTGCGCCCCGTAACCAACTGTCTTGGTATTCAGACGTTGTGCAATCCTTTTGTCAATTCCATCGAAGGCGCCACCACAGATAAATAAAATGTTCTTGGTATTAACAGGAATCATTTTCTGTTCAGGATGTTTGCGTCCACCTTGTGGCGGTACATTGACAATGGCCCCTTCGAGCAATTTTAAAAGTCCCTGTTGAACACCTTCACCTGACACATCGCGCGTGATGGAAGGATTGTCACCCTTGCGGGCTATTTTGTCTATCTCGTCAATAAATACAATGCCACGTTCGGCGGCTTCTACATTATAATCAGCCACTTGAAGCAAACGCGTCAGTAAACTTTCAATATCTTCACCCACGTAACCCGCTTCAGTAAGCACCGTTGCATCCACAATGGTAAAAGGTACGTGCAGCATTTTTGCAATGGTGCGGGCCAGCAATGTTTTGCCTGTTCCGGTTTCGCCAACCAGAATAATATTTGATTTTTCAATCTCCGTTTCATCCGTTGAAACTGGTTGATTGAGCCTTTTATAATGGTTATAAACTGCAACTGCCAATATTTTTTTTGCCTGATCCTGCCCAATGACATACTGATCAAGGAAAGTTTTGATTTCAATTGGTTTCATCAGTTTAATATCCTTGGTATCAAACCCTTTCACCTTTTTAAATTCTTCCTCAACAATGGCATGAGCTTGTTCAACACAATTGTCGCAAATATGTCCTTCCATGCCTGCAATCAGCAAGTTTACTTCCTTCTTTTCACGTCCGCAAAAGGAACATTTATCCATTTTCATCTTCAAAATATAATAGTTTTGTGCAACATGAATTGCTTATTTATTTCTGAACAACACATCGTCGATCATGCCGTATTCTTTGGCCTCTGTGGATGTCATCCAATAATCACGATCGGCATCTTTTTCAACCTGTTTATAGGTTTTGCCGCTGTGAATGGCGATAATATCGTACAATTCTTTTTTGAGTTTCATGATTTCACGGGCCGTAATTTCGATATCTGAAGCCTGGCCCTGAGCCCCGCCCATTGGCTGGTGAATCATGATCCTGGAGTGTTTCAATGCCGAACGTTTGCCTTTAGCCCCAGCTGTAAGTAATACAGCAGCCATCGAGGCAGCCATCCCGGTGCAAATAGTGGCCACATCAGAGGAAATATACTGCATCGTATCGTAAATACCCAATCCTGAATGAACCGAACCACCGGGGGAATTGAAATAGATTTGAATATCTTTTTTCGGATCCGCCGACTCCAAAAAAAGTAGTTGTGCCTGAACAATATTGGCGATGTAATCATCGATGGGGGTGCCCAGGAAAATGATCCGGTCCATCATGAGTCTTGAAAATACGTCCATCGAGGCAACGTTCAACTGACGTTCTTCAATGATGTACGGAGTGAGGCTATTGGTTAAAATAGAGTCAAAACGATTTAAATTCAGGCTGCTGATGCCCAAATGTTTCCTTGCATATTTGTTGAATTCTTGTCCGTCGTTCATAATATTGTTTCTCGTGATTAAAAAAAAACTTTGTATCAATTAATTTTAACCTTTTATAAAGAGGGTAAAATTTATTGATACAAAGTTAAGAAAATATGGATTAGGCTATACCGCCATACAATTAATTTTCAAGTATCTTGTTAAACTCGTCATAGCTAATTTCTTTTATGTCCAGGGTCACTTTACCTTTAATGGTTTCAAGAATAATATCCTCCTGTTTTTTGGAAACAAGTTTTCGATGTTCTTCTTCGTTTTTAAGCAAGTGATCGGCGTAATTTTCAAGTTGTTCATCATTCACATTGTTCAAGCCGTATTGGCGAAATTGAAGCAATGCCATTTGTTTGGCCAATGTGTGAATATCCTCTTCTGTGATCTTCAACTCATTGTCTTCAACAATTTTACTTTTGATCAACTGCCATTTCAAATCGAGCATAAAGCTTTCAAAATCAGTTTCAAGCTTTTCGTCAGTCATCTCTTTATTGGTCACTTTGATCCAACGCCTCAGAAATGCTTTGGGCAAATCGAACTCAATTTTATTTTTCAGCACCTCACTACTGTCGATAAAAAATTTATAATTGCCCGAATATACAAAATTTCCTTCAATTTCTGATTTTACCTTGGCTCTGAATTCCTCTTCTGTTTGAATTCCTGCTTCATCGCCATAAATCTTGGTATATAGAAACTGATCCAGTTCCGCTTTCTCGAAACGAAGTATTTCCTGGATGGTAAAGTTGAAATTGCCTGAAATATTTTCAGCCTCTTCATGCGAAATATTCAGCATGTGGCCCACTTCGTGTTTATTATCATAGGCTTTCAGAGGATCAAAAACGACCAAATCACCAGCTTTTTTGCCCATGAAGGTAGCTTTGATTTCTTCATCTTTCATGATGTCAATGGCAATTACCACTTTCTCGGCAACAATTCCACCCACCAGTTCGTTACCTGCTTCATCCAATTGAACAAAGTTTCCGCGAACCGTATCTTTTTCCTCAACGCTATCGGCTGGTTTATTTATACCAGCGTTGCTTAAATATGCATCTACCTGTTTGTCAACCATTTCATCATTGGCAGCAATCCTGTAAAACGGTATCGTGAGGTTCTTATCAAGTACCACTTCGAACGAAGGCGACATGCCAATATCATATACAAAGCTGAAATCGGCCTGGTTGGCCCAGTCGATAGCAGGTTGTTTTTCTTCATTGGGAAGTGGTTCTCCCAGTATATTCAGTTTCTCGGCACGTATATAATCATTCAGGCTATTGGAAATCACTTTATTTACCTCTTCGGCAATGGCTGCTTTTCCATACATCTTTTTGATCAATCCCGCCGGGACCATCCCGGGACGAAATCCTGGCATATTTGCTTTCTTGCGATGAGTTTTCAATACCTCATTCACACGGGCTTCATAATCGCTTTGCTCAACTGAGATGGTAAGAATGGCATTCAGCTCGTCGATGTTTTCTCTGCTAATATTCATAGTTGTCCACTTAAGGTTATTGGAAATCAGCCTGGAAGGAATTCTTTTATACAGTTCCGGATCCAAAACCGTTTGCTTTAAATTGATAAAAACCGCTTGCTTATCCTTTTCAGGAAAAAGCAAGACGGTTATTTTTTGTTGTACGGGCGAAGGGACTCGAACCCCCACGCCGCAAGGCACCAGATCCTAAGTCTGGCACGTCTACCAATTCCGCCACGCCCGCATATTGTGGTGCAAATGTAGGTCAATTTTTCCAACTCCGCAAATAGGGATGATAATTCTTTTTTAAGTTGAAAAATAAACACACAAAAACATAGTACAGATGGTTTAAAATCAGTTTAATAGCTGGAACCTATTTTAATGGTTGATAATTTAAATATAATTGGTTGATATAGCCCAAGTTTAATGTCATGAACTTAATAAAATAAAGCATTGATTATCAATGTAATGTGTCTCCATCAATTACTTTGTAATATTCTTTATTGATTTCATCCATCGAAAAACATCGCTTGCCCCAAGTGATCCTCTTGAATTGTATTGTTCGTTTTTCTCGAATTGCCTGGTCAAGTTAAAATAATCATCCTACCTTATATACAGGCATACCTATTTTTTAACTTTGCCTTATTTCTATTTTGTTTCTATTTTACCTCTATTTTACCTCTGTTTTGTTTAATACATATATACTACATAACAAATACTAATTTAATACGTATAAATACGAATTATATACGTATTTGATGTGTATTTGTTATGTAGTATATATGTATTATACAAAACAGAGGTAAAACAGAGGTAAAATACTTGTAGTAGGAAATAGCGCGACCAACATACTTATAAAAGGCCTGGGAATTGGAATTTATAGCTGACCTGGTTATTGTTGGAAATGAAGGTTGATTAAATCTTCAAGGTTTTTTACCCTCACGTTGGGTTAAAATATTTTTAGGAGTAACTATGTGCATAAATGGTTAAATATTATAACAAGTTGAATAATAAACACATAGATACATACAACACATAGTTTAAAATATTTCTATGTAGACCATGTATTTATGTGTTTAAATAGTATAAAGAGTTGAAAAAGAAACACATAGGCACATAAGGCATATAGTTTATTTTTCTATGTGCCCTAAGTGCCTATGTGTTTAACTTTTTTAAAATTGAAGCAATGAATTAGCGGAGTTCAAAGTTCTGGCCAAGGTATACCCGTCGAACCTCTTCGTCAGAAGCCAGTTCTTCGGCAGTACCGGCTTTCATGATTGAACCTTCGTATAATAAGTAGGAACGGTCGGTAATGTTCAGGGTTTCATGAACATTGTGATCGGTGATCAATACGCCTATGTTTTTGTCCCTGAGAGTTTTGACAATGTGCTGAATGTCTTCCACGGCAATGGGGTCAACCCCGGCAAAAGGTTCATCCAGCAAAATGAATTTTGGGTCGATGGCCAGGGCACGGGCAATTTCCGTACGCCTTCGTTCGCCTCCGGAAAGCTGAAAGCCTTTACTTTTACGGATATGCTGCAAGCCAAATTCGGTCAGCAATGTTTCTACCTTCTGATGTTGAAAATCTTTGGGCAGCTTGGTCATTTCCAATACTGACAGGATGTTGTCTTCAACGCTCATTTGTCTGAAAACAGAAGGTTCCTGTGATAAGTACCCAATGCCTCTCTGGGCTCTTTTATAAACAGGCATGTTGGTAATCTCCACGTCATCCAGGAAAATCTGTCCTGTCAATGGCTTGATCAATCCAACGATCATATAGAATGAAGTGGTCTTACCGGCGCCATTGGGGCCAAGCAATCCAACAATTTCACCCTGGTTGACTTCAAAAGAAACCCCTTTAACAACGGTTCTTTTGCGATATTTTTTTACAATATTTTCTGCTCTGAGTTTCATAAGGAAGAGATTAACGGCAGCTTTTAAATTTCATTTAATTTCTTCTGGTGAGCTTTGTAAACTCTTGCTGAAATAAAGATACTAATTTCGTAAAGAATAACCAAAGGGATGCTCACAATCATCTGGCTAAGTACATCGGGAGGAGTTATGATGGCTGCAATAATTAATAAAAGAACATAGGCATGCCGCCTGTATTTTCTTAGGAAGATGGGTGTGAGCAATCCTACTTTACTTAAGAAATAAATGACAACCGGCAATTCGAAGGCGACCCCGCCCGATATGACGATGGAGGTAACGGAGCTGATATATGACAGGATATTGATCTGATTTGTAACCGCGTTGCTGATACTGTATGATCCCAGCCAATCAATGGAGAAGGGCACAATCAAATAATAACCGAACATGATTCCCATTATGAAAAGCAATGACATGATCACTACTGCCCCCGTGGCATGTTTCCTTTCGGTTTCGTAAAGAGCCGGTTTCACGAAACTCCAGAATTGATAGACTACATAAGGAAAAGCCACGATAAAACCAACGATAATCGAGGTCCAGACATCCACCATAAACTGACCAGACATATCAAAATTGATTAAATCCAGCGGTTTTGAATTTAACCCATCTGACTTAATTCCCATTAAGTTATTGAGTTTAATAATCATCTGGCTGGTCCAGAACTTATCACTATTGGGAGCAAAAATGATATTGTTCCAAATAAATTTGCTATTCATATAGGCTATGATTGCAAAAATAACAATAGAAGATACGGCTTTTATAATATGCCATCTTAGCGTTTCCAAATGATCCAGAAACGACATTTCGGCTTTTGGCTCTTTCTTCTTTTTCTTATTCGTTGATTGCTCGGCGATGATTGCTGTTTCTGACATACCTCAAGAAATAATTAAGTCGGATTGGGTTTTTTAAAATCACACAAATATAGCGTATATTCCTCTTTCATTGTTGGCCATATCTTAATATTACTTAAAAGAAAGGCAAAAGTATTTAAAATCAAATTCAATGATTGTGTTTGGTATGATATTTTATATATCTTCGGGAGACTAAAAAAAGTAGTATTTAATATTGTGTGCAGGAAAGAGGTCTTTAAATTATGGGAAGAGAGAATAAATTATCTGTAGAACTTCAGAAGTATTTTGGGTTTGATCGTTTTAAAGGTCAACAAGAAGCGGTGATCAACAGTGTATTGGACGGCCATGATACATTTGTACTGATGCCAACGGGAGGAGGAAAATCATTGTGTTACCAATTGCCTGCCCTTATCATGGAAGGGACGGCTATTATCATTTCTCCATTGATTGCCTTGATGAAAAATCAGGTTGATTCAATCAGGAGTTTTGGAACCGAAGATGGCATTGCACATTTCCTCAACTCATCGCTTAATAAGGCTGCGGCCCAAAAAGTTCGCGATGATGTAATTAGTGGAAAAACAAAGTTGCTTTACGTAGCCCCCGAGAGCTTGACGAAAGAAGACAATATTGAGTTTTTGAAACATATCAAAATATCGTTTTATGCCATTGACGAGGCACATTGTATTTCAGAATGGGGCCATGATTTCCGCCCTGAATACCGTCGCATAAAACCAATAGTTTCTGAAATTGGAGCTGCTCCCTTGATTGCTCTCACGGCAACGGCCACGGCAAAGGTTCAGCACGACATCCAGAAAACTCTTGGGATGCTGGATGCCAATGTTTTCAAGGCGTCATTTAACCGTCCGAATCTTTATTATGAAGTAAAGCCGAAATCCAAACCCGAATCTCAGGTCATTAAGTTTATCAAGGAGAACGAAGGAAAATCAGGCATTATTTATTGTTTGAGCCGTAAGAAGGTAGAGGAAATTGCTGAAGCCCTGGTAGTCAATGGTATCAAGGCATTGGCTTATCATGCGGGTATGGATTCAGCCACCCGGTCAGGCAACCAGGATAAGTTTTTGATGGAAGAGGTGGATGTCATTGTTGCCACCATCGCCTTTGGAATGGGAATTGACAAGCCTGACGTGCGTTTTGTAATCCATTACGACATCCCCAAAAGCCTGGAAGGTTATTACCAGGAAACAGGTCGTGCCGGACGAGATGGGGGAGAGGGTAAGTGTATTACACTTTATTCAGCAAAAGATATTCAGAAGCTGGAGAAATTCATGCAGGGCAAGCCGGTTGCCGAGCAGGAAATTGGAAGGCAACTTTTACTGGATACTGCTTCTTATGCTGAATCTGCAATCTGTCGGCGTATAATATTATTAAATTATTTTGGCGAAAAACTTGAAGAACCTTGCGGGAACTGTGATAACTGTATTAACCCGAAGGAACAGATTGAAGCAAAAGACGAAATCTGCCGGGGCCTTCAGGCCATCATCGAAGTAAAAGAAAACTACAAGGCTGAACATTTATCAGATATTCTGATTGGGAAAAAATCGGCTGCCGTCAAATCATTCCGTCATTACGAACTCGAAGCCTTTGGTTCGGGCAACGATCATGGCGAGAAATTCTGGAATGCAGTTTACCGACAAAGTTTGATTGCCGGGTACATCTATAAGGACATCGAAAATTATGGTTTGCTGAAGATGACCAAAAAGGGATACGATTTTCTGGAAAACCCAACCGATTTTATGCTGGTGCGCAACCACGACTACGATGCCATTGAGGAGGAAGCCAATGCGGCTGCCGCTCAGGCAAGTGGGGCAGGTGATCCTGAATTGTTTGCCATGCTCAAAGACTTGCGCAAAAAGATTTCTAAAAAGTTGAACCTGCCGCCATTCGTAATTTTCCAGGATCCATCACTGTCTGACATGGCCCTTCAATATCCAATCACCATTGATGAGTTGAAATTCATTCAGGGCGTTGGAGAAGGAAAAGCCAAAAGATATGGCAAGGAATTTATTGAACTGATAAAATTGTATGTTGAAGAAAACGAAATTGACCGGCCACAAGACATGGTAGTTAAAAGCGTTGCCAACAAGTCTAAAATTAAGGTGGGAATCATTCAAAGCATCGACCGAAAGATCTCGCTGGAAGATATTGCTGATTCAATTGGGATTGACTTCAAGGATTTGATCTCCGAAATAGAAGTGATCGTCAATTCTGGCACTAAAATACATATTGATTATTACCTGGATGATGTAATGGATGAAGAACGGCAACAAGAAGTCTTCGATTATTTCAAGGAATCCCAAGACGATAGCATTGAGGATGCTCTGAAAGAACTTGGTGAAGACAACTATACCGAGGAAGACATCCGGCTGATGCGCATCAGGTTTTTATCTGAAATGGGAAATTAAAAGCTTAAGAATTAACTCATCGGGTGGCGTATGTCATCTGATGAGTTGTTGATAGAATTAATAGCTGACTTTCTTCACATGTTGACACTTAAATATTTTATCTATCATTCTCATACCTGAAAGTTTAAAAAACACCTTATTTTGTTGTAATTTTTGTATAAAAACAGCCCTTAATCTATTACATTATTGCTGGAACTGAATTTACATTTGTCAATCAGACGTTCTATCTGGTTCACCACATAGAACGTGTGGATCAATAATAAAAAAGAACTAACTATCATACTATGAATGCTTTTTATTACTTGGATAATACAAATGCTCTTTGTCCAGAAAAACTATCTGAAATATAAATCCCTTCTCTACAAATCCTATGATTCTTTCTTTGCCTTGTATTCTTATTGAAGCCCATTCTGTATCCTCAGGCAAATGATTAGGTAAATAAAAGCTTGATTTTGGCGGGATGCCTTATCCATACATTTTGATTAATTGATCGGATACCCCTTGTTGTAATGTCATATTACACAAACCTGAAATCCGATTTAATGCTTTTGAAAGTATTTTATTTATCTCCCAATCTTCAAAAATTTCACCTTGTGATTTATCAATGTTTTTTAATCCAAAAACCAGAAATTCGCTTCTTTAAAGTCCTTGTGACTTTATTTATAAAGATTTACTTTCCCTTGTATAATTACTAGCATCACTAGTTTTGAATCTTTTATTGCTCTGCATACAAAGAGTCAATTAACCCGTTAATATCATCAATGTAAGGGATCGACGCATAATGTCCCTTCAAATAATTTTTGTCAAATTTGGCATCTTTTCTTACTTTGCCATAATCACTCAGAGAACATAGCGATGTCGCGCCAAATTGATTTTTCTCAGTAAACCATATTTGATCTCTTCGAAAAGATTCAGAATTCAAGATGTTAGTATCATGAACAATAAATGCAAATTGGGCATGACGTTTATTAAATCCATTGAAAAGACTTAAAAGATACTTACTAAGTAAGGTATGTAATCTTGAATCAAATTCATCAATTAATAAGATTTTTCCATTTACAAGGCTATCATATATAGGGCCTAAAATGTAAACAAGTTTTTGAGTACCCTTTGACTCATCTTGAATAAAATCAAACGGAACGGTATCATTAATAATGTTCATATCATCATAAACATTGTGCCATGATTTTAATTTTGAAATAGTCTTTTGTTTATCCTGTATAGTTTTAATTGCTTCGAGAGCAACACGAAATTCCTTCTGTTCTTCAGTTAATTGTAGTCTTTCAATGTTTATTTGCTCCATTAATTCATCTTCCACTGACAGCTTTGAAATCTCCAGAAAAGAAATAAATTTATTTATCCAAAGTCTAAATTTGTTATCAGTTTTAATTTTGTTTGTTGTATAACTATAGCTCCCATCATCAATGCCAGAAATAAAACCAATATTTTTAAACCAATCGATAATTTTGTTTGAAGTTTGACCATTAAATTGAGAACATACTGAAAGAAATAACACATTATCCCTTGTTTTACCTTCTAAGCCAATTCCTTCTTCAAATTGAGTTTTATTTATTTTGATTTCTTTCCCTTCTCTTAGGAACAAAGAGGTTTCTATTTTATTTGGGATATGGAAAAGCCATTCTGATGTAATTATCTCTTCATTGATGTCAAACCCATAACGATATTGTCTTTCATCTTGAACAAAAACTATTTCAAATGTTGAAGGCTTGTTTTTCGTTTCAACACTTAATTTAAAAGGTTGAATTGATGTTTCATTGTGATTTTCAATTATTGCATTTTGGAATGAAGAAACAACAATTCCTTTCATATCCTTAATAGCTTTTAATAAGTTGCTTTTTCCACTAGCATTGGCACCATAAATAGCGTTGGACTTAAGCACTTTATAGTCGTTCCAAATAAATATATTTGAATCTTCAAGTTCTTTGGTCGTATTGCTGCCAATAAAACTAAATATTACTTCTTCCTTGAAGGATTTGTAATTTTTAACAGAGAATTGAATTATCATTATTTTGTATATTTTCCTTAAAATTAATCAAACTCAATGAGACTTTCAAGTATTTTGCAGAAAATATGCATTTTTTTCAATACTTGTAAATCAATATTGTCATCAACATTTTCTTAGTACAAGCCTTCACCCTTTTCTTCTTATTATCACCAAACGTCCTAATACAAAAAAGAAAATTTTTTAGGTACGTTCATAAATCTTAAAGGTGATACAATAGATTTTTTTTTCAAAAAATAATTTATAATTTGCTTTATTAGTTTTGAATTAAAAATGTCATTTGGTATTTATATGAAATTAGGTTGTGGTGCAAATATTGGATGTAAATAAAAAGGACTTACAAATGTTTAATTTATAAGTCCTTGAAATTTTTTGAGCGGGAAAAGGGGTTCGAACCCTCGACCCTCAGCTTGGGAAGCTGATGCTCTACCACTGAGCTACTCCCGCTTTGTTGATTCAAATTTTATTCTGAATGGCCAAAAATAGTAAAACTATTCGTTGGGCGGGTACTTTGATCGGTTTATTTAACTTTTTTAAAAAGAATTGTGGCCTGATTGTAATTGGATGATGACAAATTACCCATCAATCCCTAAAACGAATCCACTTCCCGGTAAGCTTTGATAAATGCAAGCTCTCCTTCTTTTCCCTGGATGCTTCTGCCGTGTTCGCAGCATAAAACGCCCTGGTAACCTTTGCTGTGTATGTGTTTGAATACATTTTTATAGTTGATTTCCCCGGTGGTGGGTTCCTTACGCCCCGGATTGTCTCCAATATGAAATGCAGCAATGCTTTCCCATGCCATGTCGATATTGGGGATCAGGTTTCCCTCTGTAATTTGCTGATGGTAAAGGTCGTCCACCAACTTGCATGAAGGATGGTTTACCGATTTGCAAATCATGTGTGTCTGAGGAATTTTAGTAAGAAACAGTCCAGGGTGGTCGGTCCAGGCATTGAGAGGCTCCATTACCAGTATCAACCCACTTTTTTCTACCACCTCGCAGCACATTTTCATATTATCGATCACGTTGGCCGTTTGGTAATCCCATTCCAGTCTTTCATCAAAGTGTCCCGGGACCACCAACGCCCATTTAACACCTGTGCGTTTGGCACAATCAACGCCTTCCTGCATTTTTTTCTTCAGCATATCTTTCATTCCCGCATCCTGGGTAACCATCGACTTTACCTCGAAGTCGGCATACAATACAAATGGCCCGAGGTCCATGTTGCGGCGGGCCAATTCTGAGGCTATTTTTTCCTGAATGGCAGGTTCTTTTCCCATCAGCCCATTGTCGAAGATGGCCCGAAAGCCTTGATCGCTGATAAATTTGATGTTGTCAAATAAATCCTTGCCCGCATGTTCCTGAAAAGTATCAAATCCGGGAGCATATTTTAATTTGAACTGCCCGTCATTAGAAACTTTACTTTCAGAAGCAAAAGCCTTTGCTGAACCTGCAAGTCCAACGGCAGCAACGGTTGTAGCTGCATTTCGTAAAAAAGAACGTCTTTCCATAATTATTAGGTTAGGTAATTTTATGCCAAATATAAGCATCTATTTAAACGAACCCAAATTTAGTAAATTTAAATGAGATTGAAATATAATCGGCCACTGTTTAATTTTAGAGGGGCCGTCTAATTTATAAAATTTATTTTTAATGGTATAAAATTTACTTCATTCGGAAAAGTTTTTTAATTTTAACGATCTGAAAATAACAAGGAGGCTGAAAATTATAAACCAATTAAATAAACCAATATGTTGAATCGAAAATTACGCATGGGAATGGTTGGTGGAGGCAGTGATGCTTTCATTGGAGCTATTCACCGACTGGCAGCTTTTATGGATGGTCAAATCGAACTGGTCTGCGGATGCTTTAGTATCAATCCTGAAATTTCACTTTCCTCGGGTAAATCCTATTATATTCCTGATAACCGGGTCTATAAGACCTACCAGGAAATGTTTGAAAACGAAATCAAATTGCCCGAAGGCGACCGTATGGACTTTGTTACCATTGTAACTCCCAACTTTGCCCATTTTGGCCCTGCCATGATGGCCCTTGACAATGGATTCAATGTTGTGATCGACAAGCCTATCACTTTTACTTTGGATGAAGCCTTTAAGCTTCAGGCCAAGTTGCAGGAAACAGGCTTGCTGCTTGCCCTTACCCACACATATTCAGGATATCCTGCTGTAAAACATGCCCGCCAAATGGTAGCCGAGGGCCAATTGGGTAAAATCCGTAAAGTCTTTGTTGAATATCCCCAGGGATGGTTGTCCTCCAAGCTGGAAGATACAGGTAATGCACAGGCCTCGTGGAGGACAGACCCTAAACGTTCAGGTAAAGCGGGCGCTATGGGTGACATTGGGACTCATGCCCACCATCTGGCTGAATATGTAACTGGCTTAACTACTACTTCATTGTGCGCTGAACTGAATATTTTTGTTCCCGGACGTTTGCTTGACGACGATGGAGCCGTCCTGCTTCGTTTCGACAATGGGGCCAAAGGTGTCTTGATTGCCACCCAGATTGCTGCCGGAGAAGAAAATGCCCTCAAAATTCGGGTATATGGCGATAAAGGTGGACTTGAATGGGCTCAACACGAACCCAATACTTTGATTGCCAAATGGACAGCCAAGCCTACCGAAATATTACGCGTTGGCACTTCCATGGGCGCGGCGGCCAATGCCAATACCCGTACCCCGGGCGGACATCCGGAAGGATACCTGGAAGCCTTTGCCAATATTTACCGCAACTTCTCGTTTACCTTACGTGCCAAATTGAATGGTGAACATCCAAAACCTGAATGGCTTGACTTTCCGGGTATCAAAGACGGTATTCGCGGTATGCAGTTCATTGATGCTGTGGTGGAAGCGGGTTACAACGATAATGTTAAATGGATACCTTTTAAATAATAAAGAGTTCCAAGTTCCAAGTGGGTTCCCAAATCTGGAACCTGAAACTTTGATCTTTGAATAACTACTATAAAATAAGATTTTCAAATTCCAGGTTAAGAGTATCGGGAACCCACTTGGAACTTGAAATTTGGAACTTGAAACTATTAAAAAAACCTATAAACAAAAACAAAATGAGCAGACCAGTTACATTATTTACCGGACAATGGGCCGACCTTCCCTTTGAAACAATGTGTGAAAAGGCAATGTCATTTGGTTATGATGGCCTTGAACTTTGCTGTTGGGGCGATCATATAGAGATCGACAAAGCCGATCAGGCTTATTGTGACAGGCGCAAAGAGGTGCTTGCCAAATATGACCTGCAGCTTTTTGCCATCTCAACCCATTTGGTGGGCCAGTGTGTGTGCGACCGTATAGATGAAAGACATCAGGGTATTTTACCTCCCTACCTATGGGGCGATGGCGATCCGGAAGGTGTGCGCCAACGTGCTGCTGCCGAAATGATCAAGACCGGTCAGGTGGCTAAAATGTTGGGTCTTGATACCGTGATCGGTTTCACCGGAAGCTCAATATGGCACATGCTCTATTCATTCCCTTCAGTAAGCCAGGAGATGATTGACAAGGGCTACGAAGATTTCGCCAAACGATGGATTCCTATCTTGGATGAATATCAGAAGATGGGTATTAAATTTGCCCTGGAAGTACACCCTACGGAAATTGCCTTTGACATTGCAACGGCCCGTCGTGCCCTCAAAGCGGTGAACAATCACCCTGCCTTTGGCTTTAACTTCGATCCAAGTCATTTGGGCTACCAGGGTGTTGATTACGTGAAATTCATTTATGACTTTCCTGACCGTATTTTCCATGTTCACATGAAGGATGCCTATTGGAGCGATCATCCAACGGATATTGGCGTTTTTGGTGGCCATACCGAATTTGGAGATAACCGTCGCTACTGGAATTTCCGCAGCCTGGGGCGTGGTAAAATCGACTTTGAAAACATCATCCGGGCTCTGAACGACATTAAATATACCGGCCCTCTATCCGTAGAATGGGAAGACAGCGGCATGAACCGCGAAGCAGGCGCTGTGGAAGCTTGCGATTTTGTACGCTACAGCGATTTCGATCCCTCTGACGTGGCATTTGATGAGGCCATGCAGAAATAGAGTTTAAAGTTTAAGGTTCAAAGTTTAAAGTTGCGTGCCGATCGGGGAGCGACTACAAACTTTAAACTTTAAACTATTTTTTAATATTTCAATCTTTATAAATGACCAACAGACGTAATTTTCTAAAAAGTACAACTACTGCGGCGGTGGGCATGAGCCTTGCTGCTGCCATGCCAATTCCGATGAGCGCCTGCGTGGGCGCCAACGATAAACTTCGCTGCGGCCTTATTGGTGTCAACGGAATGGGCTTTGCTGACCTTACGGCTTTCCTTCATCAAAAAAATACTGAATGTGTGGCCTTGTGCGATGTCGACAGCAATGTGCTTAACAAGCGTGCGGCAGACACTGAAAAACTTCAGGGATTTAAACCCAAGTTATACAGTGACTACCGCAAAATGCTGGAGGACAAAGATGTAGATGTGGTCATTATCGGAACTCCCGACCACTGGCATTGCCTGCCCATGGTTGAAGCCTGCCAGGCCGGGAAAGATATCTATTGTGAAAAGCCGCTGGGAAATACAATCGAAGAAATAAACATCATGGAGCGTGCTGCCAATAAATACAAAACTGTCGTACAGGTGGGTATGTGGCAACGCAGCGACCCGCACTGGAGGGCAGCTGTCGATTTTGTTCAGTCCGGTAAATTAGGAAAAATACGCACCGTGCGCACCTGGGCTTACCAGGGTTGGATGGAACCTGTGCCCGTACAACCTGATGGAGAAGCGCCAGCAGGTGTCGATTATGATTTCTGGCTCGGGCCTGCAAAGAAACGTCCGTTCAATCCAAACCGGTTTCATTTTAATTTCCGTTGGTATTATGATTATGCGGGAGGTTTAATGACCGATTGGGGTGTTCACATCATCGACTATGGTTTATTCGGAATGGGTGCCAAAGCTCCCATATCAGTGATGGCCATGGGTGGAAAATATGCCTACCCGGACGATGCGGCTGAGACTCCCGATACCCTGCAAGCCTTGTATCAATTTGATGGCTATACTTTATTGTGGGACCACGCCACAGGCATTGATGGCGGACACTTTGGACGTAATCATGGCGTTGGATATGTTGGAAACAATGGAACTCTGGTAGTCGACCGCGATGGATGGGAAGTCATCCCGGAGAAAAAAAATAAAAAGGATATGATGGAGCGTGTCCCAATTCAAAAAGGAACCGGACAGGGCCTTGATTTGCACATGAAGAATTTTATTGAAGGGGTCAAAGACCGTAACCGCAACCTGAATGCAAGCATCGAAATTGCAGCCAACACTGCCCGCGTAGCTCATTTAGGGAACATTGCAATGCGCACAGGCCGCCGCTTGTATTGGGATGCCGATGCCAGTAAATTCATCAACGACGATGAAGCCAATAAATTCCTGGTTCCCCAATACCGCGCCCCATGGGTATTGCCTAAGATTTAAAAACTCATTTATTGTTCGATAGTAAGACCCGGTGCTGATGCACCGGGTCTTTTTTATGTGCCACTCTATTAGTTAAGCATAAAATTAGCACAATATTCCTGTTCAACCAACATTGTAAGGGGAACGTATGATTATAGTTATGTATATTTAATATAAGATACATCAATTAACTTTCTCATTCAGACAATTATCAGCCCCGTTAATTGATCTGCTCAACAATTTAACTCACCTAACTCAAAAGAAGAGGAACATTATTGTAAAGGAAGAAAAAAAGGAAAATGGGAACACTGATATCAGTGTTCCCATTTTCCTTTTTTTCTTATACATCAGTGTTCTTTTTCTTTCTTTTATTAAATATATGTGTTTATGCGTAAGGTGAGTATTTAATTCCTAAGGCCAAGGCAATAGCTACTAAACCTGCTCAAAGATAACTGATCACTGGTTTTTCACCATAAGTTGCCTATATTTGCGTGATACTTAGTCAATATTAACTCAATACCAAGTCAATATTAAGTCAAGTAATAACAGGTATAAAACAGGTATAAAACAGGTTGTAAATAGGTTGATAATAGGTTCATGAACCTATTATCAACCTATTTACAACCTGTTTTATACCTGTTGACACTAGACTTAATATTGACTTGGTATTGAGTTAATATTGACTAAGTACCGACTTAGTAATGACTTGTTATCGACTGTACATTGCCCAAAACTTTCAGAAATAGCCGCAGGCTGTATGCCTGGACAAGTGAATTAATAAACATACAGGTAAGTGAAACCCGGCATCCAATGACTTCACTGGCTTCCAAAGTGCTTGTTGCTATGTGTTTTACTAAAGGGGATGAGCTGTTTTTTGAGCATAAAAAAAGCCCCGGAGTATTTCCAGGGCTTTTAAAAGTTGCTATTTTATTCAGAATAAATTAGTCGGGCATATAACCACGGATGATCCCGCGTTTTGAATCTTTAATGAATAAAAGAACTTCGTCGCGTTCGGTTGAAGCAGGCATCTCAGCCTCAATAATTTCAACAGCCTGCGAAATGTTAAGTCCCTTTTGATAAATGTAACGGTATATTTCTTGCACCTCACGTATTTTTTCATTGCTGAAATTACGGCGGCGAAGGCCGATTGAGTTAATTCCCACATAAGAAAGAGGCTCGCGGCCTGCTTTGATAAATGGAGGTACATCTTTCCGGACCAGCGATCCACCCGAGATCATCACATGTGAACCCACATGCACAAATTGATGAATGGCAACCATTCCGCCCAGGATGGCATAGTCGTCAACAATGACTTCACCGGCCAACTGGGTATTGTTCACCAAAATT
>Ga0123337_10002692_pt1 | contig 19962 bp, 16 predicted proteins | sample frozenSSSSmetaG_FD_89792 | JGI IMG/M metagenome (GOLD analysis project Ga0123337, IMG submission 89792) | Glacier valley bacterial and archeal communities from Borup Fiord, Nunavut, Canada, to study Microbial Dark Matter (Phase II) -... | ecosystem: Environmental > Aquatic > Freshwater > Ice >... | reverse complement strand
CCTTCGAAGAATTTATTAGACAGCCTGAACTTTTGGAGATTTGTAACGCCTCCGGCGTTTCTCTTATTGTAGACGGAAATGTCTATAAGTATGGAGTGGTCCATTCAGATGAAGAGGTGGTTTTTTTGGCTGATTTCCTTACGGAACATAGCATTAATACCAGTTTCAGTACTGACAAACTCTTAAATCAATTACCCAATCATAAAAACGTATGTGAAAAGACTGCTGGGCTGATTTACCATTCTCTGGATTTAGATAGTAATAATTGTATTATTTGGTACAGACCCGAGACCAAATCCGAAGTGCTCTGGGCAGGAGATCCCACTAAATCTATCACCCTTGATAAAAATGGATTATCTCCTAGAAACTCATTTAACCTTTGGAAAGAGATCGTTGACTGTACAAGTAAACCTTGGTTTCAGTCTGAACTGGATGCAACAGCGTCTTATGCCTTTAGTCTTCAGCGTCAGCTAAATATGATCCTGGTGATGAAGGAAGAAGAAAAATATCGTACACTCAGTGAAATGCTTAAAGAGGCAAATGCTGAACTGGAAAATATTAACTGGATAAGTTCACACGATCTGCAAGAGCCTTTAAGAAAACTTCAATTGATTTCTTCCCATTTGCTGGTAGAGCAAGATATGCCTCCTCACGTGATTGATATGCTAAAGCGACTGAATTTTTCTGCAGAAAGAATGCAGACTTTGTTGGCCGATATACTGCAATATGCCCGATTAAAGAACAATAATGATCCCTATGAAGTACTGGGGTTAGAAGAACTCATCAAAGTAATCAGTGATGATGAGGTCGAGAGTTCAGATTTTCAAATAAGCATAACCATAGGAAAGCTACCCAAAATCAAAGGCATCAAGTTTTTGGTCAAACAATTGTTTGCCAACCTGATATCCAATTCCCTTAAGTATGCCAAAGCAGACCTTATACCAAAAATAGAAATCCTCTCCTCAGGTGCTCCAAGAGTTTTTACTCCACATGTGGATGGCCTCTTCCATGTGATTACAGTGCAGGATAATGGTATTGGCTTTGATCAGGAATATGCGGAATCCATATTCAATATTTTTACTAAGCTTCATATTTCGTCAGAATATACCGGTTCGGGTATAGGGCTTGCCTTGTGCAAAAAAATCATGCAGAAACACAGTGGGCATATCAAAGCTACTAGCGCTGTTGGAGTAGGAACGACTATAACCTTGTATTTCCCTGTAGCTGGTAAATTATAAGTTAGGGGCGAATCAATATTCGCCCAAATATGCTATTCCTAACAATTCATAAGGTAGGGGCGAATCAGTATTCAACATTCCTCATTCTTAATTTTAAATTCTTCATTCATCATTCCTCATTCCTCATTCTTCATTCCTCATTTTAAATTCTCCATTTTAAATTCCTCATTCAACCTTGAGATGAGAAACTCTGGTAGGAAAAATCAGATAGGTAATATTTACACAAAAAGCGGGAAGGTATTATAGAAACAAAACTTGGCATCCTGATAATGATATGGATCAGGATGCCAAGCGCTGAGGGTAAATCTACCTACCACCTATAAGTCTGAAAATGATAGCTACAAGAGCAAGAACAAGAAGTATGTGTATCAGTCCTGTTACGCTATAAATGAAAACTCCGACTAACCAGCCGATTAATAGAATTACCGCAATGAAATATAATAAAGAACTCATAGTTTTGTTGTTTTATATGTGGTTAGAAAGTGAATAATACTACTTCTCTGGAAATTCAATCCTAATGCCATCTAGAAATAATCTCTCTAAAAGGCATTTTAAGGCGGTTTATTTAAATTTTACTCATGTTATCTTCATTTTTTGGGAAATATAAATCCCATTGCGGGGCATTATTAAGTTGTCTGTATCTACTGATTTTTTCAAGAGTAAGTCAGATTAACTCAACGCTATTTATCTTCAAAAGGCTTGTATAAGGATCATTCACGGGTAAATATTTCTTGTATGAACTCAGGTCCAGGAAATATGAGCTTTAAGTGAGGGAAGGTGGTGCGATGTGCCTATCAAATCGGTAAATTCGCATCTATGCTAAATGAGCTGAGTCTTATTTAAGGGCTTAACAATTAGAAGCTGGTTTTATCTGCTTTATTTAGTAGGAACCTTAACTTCCCTTTCCGACGAATGAGCGGAGGAATAGTGAAGTAAAACGTCTGATTTTGAAGTGGTTTGGGACAGCCGTAGATATTCTAATGCCTATTTCAGGTTTAATAAAAAGTTAATGTTTAGACACCAGGGAAAGAGCAGAACTTTCAAGCATAATCTACTTCTCGCCTCGGTGCTCTCTTTTGTAGCGGGGATTGTGAATGTGACCGGATTTTTGGCATTTAAGCAATTGACTACTAATGTCACTGGGCATTTTGCTCTTTTCATTAATGATGTGGCAAACCTTGATTTTTGGAGAGGAACAATTTATTTCATCTATATCCTGTCCTTTTTCCTAGGCTCCTTTTTCGCCAGTCTTTTGATAGAGAAGTTCAGAGAAAACAGAAGACTCAATGTTTTTGTGTTACCCGGAATAATAGAAAGTCTGCTCTTGATAGCGATTGCGTTGTATGCTCATTTTGTTGAGGTACAGCGTGCAGATTTGATTGCCTGTTTGCTTCTTTTTGCCATGGGTATGCAGAACTCCTATGTGACCAAGATTTCCAACGCCATAGTGAGAACTACTCATCTAACAGGTCTTTTTACAGATTTGGGGATAGAGATTTCCCAATTGTTTTTCCCAAAAGTATATCCACATAAAGTGAAGTTACATGCTACGATCAAACTGCGGATATTCATTATATCCTTCTTTTTTGGGGGAGGGCTAGCTGGTGGTTTTTTCTATTCCAAACTTCAGATGGAGTTAAATACCCTGCTAATAGCAGCGATAGTTTTGCTTGTTAGTTTGTTTTATGATGACTTCAGGTATAGACTTTTAAAAGCTAAACGTAAATTTTCCAAAAGGCATTCCTTCACCTAGTCAACACATTAATTCTCCATTTTTACGTATATGTATATCGGCTTTCTTGCCAGTAAAGAGATAAAAGCAATAGGTGAATTCAAGCATTTAGTCCTCCTCTGACACCCCCGCCAGTAGTTGGGCTGCCGTCTTCCGTCTCCCGATAACTATCGGGACAGCTAGGTAACCAACGAAAGCAAGTCTACTGGCATCATTACGAATAATGATAAGAATCCATATCTGAACCGGGAATTTATCCTAAAACCTCGGCTGTGATTTCCAACGATTTCAGTCTCTTCTCTGTATCATAGATATTCGTAGATACCATCAACTCATCTACCTCTACCTGCTTGAAGAAGCTTTCGAATTGTGGTTTTAATGACTCTTTCGTACCAATGAAGGTACAAGCCATCATATTTTGTATAGCAGCAGCTTCGGCTTCATTCCAGATGTTATCCATACTTTTCACAGGCTTTTTCATCGGATATGATCTTCCACGAATGATCCCCAATGCTGTTTGATAAAAAGATGTAGCCAAGTAATGTGCTTCCTCATCAGTATCTGCCGCGATCACATTCACACAGGAAATAAAGTAAGGTTTGGCCAAATGGGCTGAGGGCTGGAAGTTTTCCCTATAATATCTGGAAGCATTAATCAGGTATGCAGGAGCAAAGTGGCTGGCAAATGCGTATGGCAATCCTTTTTCCGACGCAAGTACTGCAGAGCTCATGCTGGAGCCTAGCAAGTAGATAGGTACATCCAATCCCTCGGCAGGGAATGCCCGTACTTTGGAGTCCATATTATCTTCAGAGAAATAGCGACGAAGGTCGTCGAGATCACTCGGGAATTCTTGTACTGACTCATGTCTTCCTCTTCTCAAGGCGGTAGCCGTAGTCTGATCCGTACCAGGAGCTCTGCCAAGTCCTAAATCTATCCGGTTGGGATAAAGGGTGGCAAGCGTTCCAAATTGCTCAGCGATGATCAGGGGGCTGTGGTTGGGAAGCATGATTCCTCCCGATCCTAGTCGAATCGTAGAAGTGCCATTTGCCAAGTAGCCAATAAGTATCTGAGGGGAGGAGCTGCCCACGTTTGCCATGTTGTGATGCTCGGCAAGCCACATTCTGCTGTAGCCAAGTTTCTCGGCATGCTGGGCGATTTGCAAGCTTCTTATATAAGCGTCTTTGGCATCAAAGTCCTCGCGGATGATGGCAAGATCGAGTAGGGAGTATGGTTTGGTAGTATTCAAAATAGCTGGTTATTTACTATAGGTAATAGGAAATTGCAGGCATCTATCTTCGATGTTTTCCTTTCATGCTAATAGAAAAATGACTTAGAAAGTTTCTTGTAGAGGATGTACTTTTGTTGAATTGTTTTTTGATTCCCCAAATTGAGATAATTCCACCCCGCATTTGTCTGACTTTCAGTAGAATTGATAACTTTGGATAGTCTAATAGTGCTTTAAAGACGATCAAAAGGGTAAGTTCACTCAGTGGCTTGTTTATTGGAAGTACCGATATTGCCATGCTCCTAAAAATTGAAATAATTCTCTAAGGTTTTAAGAATTAGGTCATTCAGTTTTTGAATGTGGCAAATGAGTAAAGCTTATTATTAAACTTAAATATTACCCTATGAATTCACTAACCCAAGTTAAGATTAAGAACAACTGTTTAGAAGCTTGTGAAAAGTGTATTGCTGATTGCCTTGCCTGTATAGAGTCATGTAAACAAATGAAAGGTATGGAGCAATGTATCCTTTTTTGTGAGCGATGCATAGATGCATGCAAGGATTGTATTGCTGCATCAAAAATTAGCTTACTTGACAGGGATATTTCCATGCAACAATGCACGGATGCTTGTTACAACTGTGCTAGCGAATGTGAAAAGCACGATCATGATGCATGTCAAGAATGTGCAGACTCATGCCGAGAGTGTATTGCTGAATGCGCGACTCTTCTGGATTAAAGATTTGAAAATCTGTCTGTCCTTGAATGGACACTTTCCAATTCATATTTGAGATTAAAAAAAGCGGCTGATGGATCATCCATCAGCCGCTTTTTTATTTAATAGGTATATCCGCTTTTCTGCCAGTAAGGAGGTTAAAGCAATATAAAATAAGCTCAACTCTAGATTTTAGGCCACTTCGGTCTCCTGTCATCGGTCTTCTGACCGGGTGAGCAAAGAAATTTTAGGTACTGGCAAGATTGCGGATAATCAGATTGATTAATTATAAATCTCGTTATAATCTTCCATATCCGTTCCTTTGTTGAAATGGCGGATATTGTAAGAGAAAGAAAGCATGAAGTAGCGCTGCATTACATTGTTTTGGCCATCTTCTATGTAGGCATCAGTTACATTTCTGTAAACACTCCTGTTTTGTCCCAATAGATCATAGACATTCAAAGAAACTTCGCCTCTCTGATTGCTGAATATTTTTTTGCCAATGCTCATATTCATCAATACTACATTAGCATCATATCCTGCGGATAGTCCTGAGTTCAACTGATGATTTACGTCCAGTCTGTATATAAACCCTTCCCATATTATCCAACTCAAATTTAGTCTTGAGCGCTGATTGTAGTACTGATTATTCAGGTTTGCATTTAACGTGTTTTCTACATCATTGTAGGAGAAGCGTGTAGAGATGTTGAAGTCTATCTGATCTGAGATATTACTGCTCAATGAAATCCCAGTGCTGATCCTAGATGAGTTGTTAAAGCTTAACTGATTATTTACCTGTCCTGGTCTTTTGGTGCTGCTAAACCCACCATTGAGATTGAAGTTTGATTTGATGAATTTCAATGGAATACCATAACTCACCCATGACCTGAAGTCTTTGGATCCATCCAAATTCACAGGTTTGAAAAGCTGGGATCCTTTTTCCAAAATAATTCCTCCCGGAAGTTCGGTCGCTTCCTCTGCAGTGAATGTGCTGTTTGAAACGGCGTTATTAACCAAGTTGTATTGAGCAAAAATAAACCATGATCTATCGTTCTCAGGATTATTGCTGCGGAATCTAAGTCTCATTCTATTAGAATAGGATTGATCAAGGTTAGGATTACCTGTTCTCAACTGTAGTGGATTTGAGTTGTCTACCGCATTTTGCAGCTGACCCACGGAAGGGGCATCTACATCGGTGTCATAATCCAACTCAAAATTGGTGTTCTCTGAAATGGTATAATCAAACCTAACTGTTGGAAGGAAGCTTTTGAACGATCTTTCCAATGATTCCGTAGCTGGGAAAAACTGTTCGTTGCTAAGTTTAGCATCTTGGTATTCTACCTCTGCCTGAAACTTCAGTTTCTCTAGTTTATATTGGTAGCCTAGCTCCAATTCATGACGAAGATATTTGCTTGAAAAGGAATTACTCAACGCCGTATCTAGTGCCAGATCTGGGTTTGACAATTCCTCGTTTAGAATGTTGAAGGTCAACTGATCTGAATCATTGATGCGATTTCCTATTTCGTATTCCAACTCCATCTGCCCATTTTTCCCAAGTGGCTCTGTGTAGGAAATGCCTGTTTCCCAATCTGTGCCTGATCTATCACGGGTGATCTCCTGGTTGATCAATTCCCTACGCTCGTCGGGTTGGTAATAAATGTTAGTTGCATTTCGGAAGGCCGCATCATTGTCTCCGTGAAGTCCTGTATTGGCGCTCAGTGTTAGACTTCTTCCTTCTTTTCCAAATTTGTGACTGTAGAAAAGCCTATGGAACATGTCAAAATCTTTATTATTGGAAGTCCGGATGTTTTCTGTTTGGTTCAATGGACCTATATCATTTACGCTTTGTCCAAAGAATCCTGAATTTTCGTTTTCGCGGGATGCAGAGAATCTAGGTCTATATAAAATCCGGTTGTTTTTATCGATGTTGTATTCCAGTCTCATGTCAAATCTATGATCTTGACTGGTGCGTGTTTCTCTACTTTCCTCCGTGTAGAATTGATCTGAGGAAGATCCAGTTACATACTCTCTGATCAGACTGGATTGGCTCGTGTTTTTGCGATTATTATAGAGGTAACTACCACTGATTTTTATTTTCTCTCCCCAATTATCTGAATAATTCACACCAAGGATATTCGTGGTTATAAGGCCGTTTTGGGGGCGGTTGTTGCTTTGAGCATTTGGATCACTGGAATAATCCAGCACATTGATATTATTACTCAACCCCGTAAAAGTTATTCGTTGATCCTCATTGAAGGAGTTGATACTAGCTCCAGCCAAGTAGTGATCATCCGTTCCATATCCTGCAGTGGTTTTTCCAAATTGACCTTTTCTTCTATTTGGCTTGGTGATAATGTTAATAGTCTTCATTCGCACACCATCATCAAATCCGCTTAGTATTGCTTTATCACTTTTTTGATCAAAGATTTCTATTCCTTGTATTACCTCCGCTGGGAGATTTTGTAAAGCTGTATTGATATCACCTCCAAAGAAAGGTTTGCCATCTACTAAGATCTGTGTGATCGCCTCACCTTGAGCTTGTAGTGTTCCGTCTTGGGATATTACTCCTGGAAGTTTTTGTATTAAAGTCTGTGCACTGGCATCTCTCATGGTTTGGAAAGCATCAGCATTATATAGGGTAGTGTCACCTTTTTGTTCCCCCTGTGCCCTAGCTGCACTGATAGTTACCTCGTCCAGATCTGTAGCTTGCTCCTTAATACCTAAAACACCCAAATCTAAATCCTGAGTGACATGTATATTTTTGTAAAAATTTTGGTAACCCAGATATTGAATCTTGAGAAGATACTCTCCGGATTTGATGTTTTGAATTTCAAATTCACCATCCAAATCTGATATCATGCCCTCCACCTGCACAGAGTCGGGTAGATTTTGAATCAAAATAGTTGCGTTCGGAATGGTAATCTCCGTACCTGCTTGCTTTACTTTTCCTTTAATAGAATAGTTCTGGGCAGATAATTGAGAAATCGATAATAGCGTAAAGAATAGGTAGAGGCAGTATTTCATTGTATAGGCTAGTTGGGAGCTTCCGTAAAAAGCGTTTCTCTCATTTATAGGGAGAATATTTTGGTGGTAGGGTCGAGGTCAACCTTACATCAAAGGAAGGAAGTTTAAGGCATGATAAAGAGTAATAATTGGCTAAGCGGTAATATGCTGTACTGAGTAGCAAATAGGCCATTTGCGTATTGGCTTTTTTGCCAGTAAAGATCTAAATGCAGCTTAGAATAAGTTTAATTCTAGGTTTTAGGCCACTTCGGTCTCCTGTCTTCCGTCTCCCGTCTTCCGTCATAGTTCGGCTGCGGATAATCAGAATGCCTTGTCTATCCGCTTTTCTGCCAGTAAAGCGACTAAAGCATTACAGGCTTTGGTAAATACTAGCATTTAGGCCACTTCGGTCTTCGGTCTTCCCCGCCTTTGGACGGGCAGGCGTCTCCCGTCTCCCGTCTCCTGTCTCCTGTCTCCTGTCTCCTGTCTTCCGTCTTCGGTCTCCCGTCTTCGGTTTCCCGTCTTCTGCGAATAATCATCCTGCTTAATTCCCTCAAAAGGCATTTCAGAAGTCCAAATGACATACTTTGACAATAAGCGTCATGAAATAATGTTAATTTTTAGAACATCGGTATGTTTATAAAAACAACATTTATATCTTAGCTGATGTTAAAAGAATCAGTTATGGAAAACCAAGAAAAGATCAGCATCACTACAAAGACTTTGGCATCAGGTAATTGCCAGGTTAAATTTTTCATCGAAGACGAGGCAAAGCCTCTATACGGTTACCTACTCGTAAATGGTCCAAAGCCTGTGGGAGAAATCATTGACGAAATCAAACAGAGAATGGAAAGAAGAAGGAGTGCCGCTTTAAACATGAACCCATTTTTCCCCATCCCTGCTACTCCCGAAGATCATAACTTTTACCTCTACTCTGCATGAAATACCTTGCTTCTAATCTTCGGTTTTTGCGTAAGCAAAAAGGAATCACCCAAAATGATCTCGCCGATCAACTGGATGTACAGCGCACTATGATTTCTGCTTATGAAGATGGTAGATCTGAACCAAAACTCTTAACACTCGGTAAGCTATCTGATGTTTTTGAGGTAGGGATGGAGGAGCTTCTGAATCATGATATAGAAAATCAAGGAAGAAAAGCAATCCAGAAAAGAGGTATCAATATTCTTACCATTGCCTGTGATCAAGATGATAAGGAGAATATCACCCTGGTAGGACAGAAAGCCTCAGCTGGTTACCTGAATGGCTATGCAGATACGGAATACATGGAGAGCCTTCCTCAGTTCCAGATACCTACACTCTCTAAGCAGTCGACCTACCGTGCCTTCGAGTTGGCTGGAGATTCCATGCTCCCTCTAGCATCAGGTACCATTGTCATCGGAGCCTATGTGGATCAATTGAAAGACATCAAAAGTGGCAAAACCTATGTACTCGTGACAGACTCTGAAGGTGTGGTTTATAAAAGAGTATTCAACTACCTGAGCGATAACGGTAAGCTTTTTCTAGTTTCTGATAATGAGCAATACAAGCCTTACGAGGTAAAAGGTGAGGAGGTAGTGGAAGTTTGGGAAGCAAAAGCTTTTATCAGCACAGATTTCCCAAATCCCGGCGATAAGAAAAAGCCCTTGACCATGGAAGATCTTGGGGAAATGATCTCTGATATTCGGGCAGACCTAAGGACTTTGAAGGGTTAATTTTTTTTCAACTCTGCATTTGCTGGCGAACCGTTATTGAATGTCTGGCCAAACCAGTTTACGCCGCCGTCATTAGATCCAAATGAAAACCCGTAATTATTTGAGTCTCCATACATCCTAAATTGGGTTGTATAAAGATAGGTACCATCGAATTCTCCCGTGCCCTCACCTGTTTTCTGATCAAAATAGTAATAGTCAAAGGTGAAAAAATAACCATTCTGTTTGATTAGAATATAGCCCATTCTAACCCCGTCTTCCCATACCCACCATTTACCTGAGTAATCAAAAACTGCTTCTGTGGAGGCTGAAGTATTATCACTATCTTCTAATTCCAGACTTTCATAGATTTCATTCCCAGTAGGGTTTTCTTCGCGCAGCTGATTGATTTGGTCCTGGTTCAGCTGATCATCTACTTGTACTTCTGAATCATCAATTGGGTCTGGCTCATAATTGGTGTTCTCGTCTGGAATGAGGCTAATTATTATTGAAACCACAAATACTAAGAGAACCCATATGTAATTTCTTCCCCACCAGCTTTTTTGTGGTTTTGGAACTAGCCTTGGTCTTGGCGTAGGTTCTGGCTCAGGTTTCTTTTTTCTGGGAATAAGTTTCGCCAGTGCCTCGACCAAAACGCCCAAATCATATTTCCATCTGGTAATTGATATTTCGAAGGTCTGAAGGTCTGCCAAATCTTTTAATTCATCTGGCAACTGTTCTTTAGTAGGTCTAGTGGCACCCTTCAGCAATAGTGGAATAACTCGGGTGTCTGGACGAGACAAGGCTGCACCAACTTCTCTTCTTACCCAGTCCTTTTCTTGAAAAAGCCTTGTAACGCCATTTTCGTCCGGATCACCAAACCAATCTGGACCTATGGCTACCAATACGACTTTGCTTGCCTTTAGCGCTTTATCAATCGCATCGGCAAACCGAATACCCGGTTCAAGGTTTTCTATATCCAGGAAAACAGCATCTTCTCCGAATTCCTCTTCTAGTGTTTCTCTTATTCTATGACAATCACTTTGAGTGTCTGAATGCCTGTGACTGAGAAAAATTTTATTCTTTTCCATAAAAAAACCTGATTCTAGCTAGTTAAAGTTAAGCGAATCAGGTTCTTATTTGCAATGCAAAGGGTTTTTTTTATTCCTCGATCAGGTTTTCAAACCCATCTTTTATCTTTCCAACTGCGTCAAAAGAGGTATCAATATTAACCACTCCCTTGCCGAGCTCATGCCAGTAGCCGTCTCCGCATTCTATATAGGAACCGCGTTGGTTGCCTGCTGTTTCTTTAGCAATATCATAATTGTAATCTGGAGAAAACACCAATTTCATAAGCTGAACAGCATATTCCCAATTGATAATTCTCGAATTGTTTTTCGAAACTAAGACAGCTTCCCGATTCGAGAAATTCATGGTAATAGAGCAATCTATGCTTTCCTCATTAGTTACCTGACGGTAATTCACAGTAAGAGGTGACTCTTTCTTCGAAGTCTCATAGATCGCTTGAATCACGTCCTGAGCCAGCATTTGCCAACCTTCCTGATCTGTAGGGGCTTTGGCTGCACCGGTTTTTCCGTCTTCTAAAACTGAAAGCGTAAGTCCGCCCTCATCTAATTGTCTACCGCTCCATTTTGTTTTCTCAAATTCAATGGAAACTACCTTTTTCCAAACTGAATCAAGCGTGCCTTTGAAACTGAAATCATCATTTGCAGTAAATCCCTCGTCGACAATTTCGTCTACAGTCAAATCCTCTCTGTCGGTATAATGAAGTTCCAATTCTACGTTCAATTCTGAACTGCTCCAGTCTAGTGCTAGTCTATATACATGGCTATAAGGAGGTGGGATAATTCCTGAGTCGAATTCAATTACGATTCCGTTTGTGTGGTCGTTACTCTTTTTCATGTGTTTATATTTTGTTTTCAATGGCCACATGGAATCTCGCACTAGTAATAATGCCCCTCTGTGTGTCGATTGGGGCCTGCCTGTCTGCCATAGGCAGGCTCGATTTCATCTGTCAACCCACTGAATGATTCTTGGGGTATGCCTGTCTGCCACAGGCATGCTCGATTTCATTGCTGCAAAAGTAGGTCTTTTACCTCAAAATTTCTTAGCGCAAGTCAATTTCAAAAAGTGTGAGTTCGCCTGCTATGACTTTTTTGCTGCATTTGTCAAAAGATGGGATTCCAAAGAGTAGGCTCGGATTATTAGAAAACCCAAAATTATCCAGCGGGTATCCTACTTTATTTTTCCTGATTTGCCCATTTTTATCATGATCATGAAAAACTATGACAGCATAATTTCCAGCAGGAACATCTCTGATAGTTTTCTTAGCTACACCATTTTTGATGGGTATAGTTACTATCTTCCAAGCCTCATCGAGTGATTCTGGCCAACCGCTTTTTTGATCAAAAATAAGAAGTTGAATCACTCCATCATCAGAAGAAGTTTCTGAAATGACTAGTTCAATTGAGCCCAAATCACTTTGAGTTGGTGAAATAGAAAGTATAAAAAGGAGGCTTAAAAGTGCCAGCTTCATAATAGTTGTATTGTTTTTGGTCTATTTATTTTTCCTGTGCTTGTTCTAGAAAACGAGGGAATTATAAAAGTGTTTTTTGGAGCTTCAAATTTATTCATGACTTCTGTTAGTGCCTTTTGGAGCTTTGAGGGTTTTTCAATGCTGTTGTCAGTTGACTCGATAGCCAAGCATAATTTCTCACCTAGTTTCTCATCTTTCATCCCAAAAAAGAAAAAGGCTGAGTTTGGGTAATAACTAACAATGATACGCTCAGCTTTTGCTTCCAATAGTTCTGGGTGAAGCTTGACTCCTCCGGAATTAATCACAAAGTCTGCTCGCCCTAGCCAGCGAAAGGAATCGTTTTCTATGAATTCAACCAAATCATTTGTTTGCACCATCTCATTATTACTTGCAGCTGATTTCACCCAAAGTGCTTTTCGCGCATCCATTCCGAATTCAACCCCAGGGAGCATCTTGTAACTTAATTCTCCAGGTTGGATTTTAGCCAACGCGATATGGGAAACAGTCTCTGTCATGCCGTAGGTTTGGTATGCCTGAATTCCCTGTGCTATAAGCTGATTTTTCAATCCAGAACTAATAGGAGCTCCGCCTATGATCAGCTGTTTAACTTTTTGTAGTTTCTCTGCAGACGATTTATCCTGTAAACAAGCTTCTACTTGTAGCGGAACCATAGCTACAAAGTCAGGAATATCCTTGAGTTCCAACAGAGGGTTTGACTTAGGTTCTGTCAATTGAATCTTACTATTCCAAACCATTGCTCGCACAAGCATCATTTTACCGGCGATATAGTTTGGATCAAGGCAGCAAAGGAGATTGGTGTTTTCGTTGGTTTTGAAAAAGGCTTGAGTAGAGGTTGCACTGGCGATCATCTGAGATCTTGAAATCTCGATTTTTTTTGGAGTTCCGGTAGAGCCAGATGTTTGTTGCACAAAGTTGTCCTTACCAGAAAGCCATTCCTTACAGAATTGCACAGCAGCTTTTGCAAAGTCAGGAATATCATCGCTTTCAAGCTCAAAGTCTTCTTTTGTCTGAAATATGTGTTTGCCGAAAGTGAGATGAAACATTTGCGCTATGCTTGATAATGGCTTTCCCGAAGGTAATAATCCTGACTTCAAAATTCAGGGAAGCCTGTTATCTTGCAAAAGAATTAGATTTTTAACCAAATCGGAAGTTATGAACTGGATCACAGCAAAAGAATACGAGGATATCACCTATAAAAAATGCGACGGCGTAGCAAGAATCGCTTTCAATCGCCCAGAAATAAGAAATGCTTTCCGCCCCAAAACTACTGCGGAATTATATGACGCTTTTTACGATGCTCAGGAAGATACCTCTATTGGAGTGGTTCTATTGAGTGGGGAAGGACCCTCTGCAAAAGACGGTGGCTGGGCATTTTGCTCAGGAGGAGATCAGAAAGCACGGGGCAAGCAAGGCTATGTGGGAGAAGATGGTTATCACCGTTTGAATATTTTGGAAGTGCAGCGCTTGATCCGCTTTATGCCAAAGGTGGTGATTGCCGTTGTTCCAGGTTGGGCAGTTGGAGGAGGGCATTCCCTTCACGTAGTTTGTGATTTGACATTGGCAAGTAAGGAGCATGCGATCTTCAAGCAGACTGATGCTGATGTGACCAGCTTTGACGGAGGTTATGGTTCGGCGTATCTAGCGAAAATGGTTGGGCAAAAGAAAGCGCGTGAGATCTTCTTTTTGGGAAGAAACTATTCTGCACAGGAAGCCTACGAAATGGGAATGGTGAATGCTGTGATTCCTCATGCTGAACTTGAATCTACCGCCTATGAGTGGGCTCAGGAGATCTTGGCCAAATCCCCAACTTCCATCAAAATGTTGAAGTTTGCGATGAATCTAACTGATGATGGAATGGTAGGTCAGCAGGTTTTTGCTGGTGAAGCCACTCGCTTGGCCTATGGCACTGATGAGGCGATAGAGGGTAGAAACGCCTTCTTAGAGAAGCGTAAGCCTAACTTCGGAGCAAATAAGTGGATACCTTAAGGAGGTGTTGGTCGTAAGATATTAGTATTGAGACATTAGAACTAATAAGCACTATAAAAAAAGAGAGGCCATGAGCCTCTCTTTTAGTTTTATTTGGTTGATTGATTTATTTTTTGTTTCCGTATGACTTATCGTGAAAGTGGTAGCGGGCATCATCGTTGGCCTTGACAAGTTTGCTTTCTGTATCGATCACCATTACTGGCGGAGTAGTGTCGGTACCTTTCATTGCGTTCCATTCTGCCTGCCCATCTCCATTAGGATTACCAGTTTTGATGAAATTGGCAAAGTAATTCATGAAGGTTTTAGATACAGTATAGTCTTCAGCAGTCCATGCAAAGACATCTACTAGCGGAAGATTACCCATAGCATATTCAATTTCACAAGCATGTGGAGCACCAATTGCCTCTGGTCCTTTAGGTCCTCCTTTTATAGTGCCTCCAGCTAGCCCAGGAGTCAGATTTGCGTCTTTTAATGGCGGACGAAGCTTGCTGTATAGATACCTGTAAACTGGCTGATCAGAGTTTTTAGCATGTAAATCCAACCACTTCCAAGTAGAATATGCGATGAATCTATCTGCCGCCAAGTGAGTTGCTGATCTCTCCACTTCCTTTGCATCAGCATGAGGATGAAGGCTTAATACTTCCTCATAATCTTTAGGATAGGTTTCTTTTACTTTTGCGATGAAGGCATCAGGAGTATAGGGTTGGCCCTGCATAAATGCCGAACCTGGGATCTCTGCCGAATTCCATCCAGCCAGGAGCGGTACCATTGCCTGTTCCTTAGCTTCGAAGATCTCAGGAAGTGTTTTTGGAAGGAAATAGCCATCCATTACTACAGGAAATCCAAAACGCTTGGACTCATTGTAGACGTCATAAATATCTTTGGTGGAAAGTGCTCGCAGTTCCTTAATGCTATTAAATCCAGCTTGTGCTGCGAAGTCAGCTCCCATCTTTTCTGCTTCAGCTAGGGGAGTTGGAGCCAAAGTTGGGTTTATGCCTGCTCCACTTTCACCTATAGCTCCGGCGATTAGATCCTTGGCAAGGGGAGATGCCATTTGATAACTAACGGAGATCGAACCTGCAGATTCCCCTGCAATAGTTACTTTCTTAGGATCTCCTCCGAAAGCCGAAATATTTTCTTTCACCCATTGTAGGGATGCCAACTGATCCATCAACCCATAATTTCCGGATGCTTTGTATGGAGCTTCAGCACTTAAGCCTGGGTGAGCTAGGAAGCCAAAAATGTTCAGTCTATAATTGACCGTGACTACTACAATTCCTTTTTGAGCCATAGCCTCACCATTGTAGCGTGGTTCTGATCCGTCACCTGCCACAAATCCACCTCCGTAGAAATAGACTAATACAGGCAAGTCTTTGGTATTCCGATCAGCAGGAGTCCATACGTTGAGGTATAGACAATCTTCACTGATTCCATCAGACTTGAAATCCATATCTCCAAAAACAGGGGCTTGAACGGCTCTAGGCCCGAATTTATTGGTTTCTTTTACCCCAGTCCAATTGTCCAAAGGCTGTGGTGCTTTCCAACGAAGCTCACCTACAGGTGGCTTCGCAAATGGAATTCCGAAATACTTTTGTATCCCTGTTTTGGTGTCGTATGATCCTGCAATCATTCCGTTTTTGACTTTAGCTTGCACTTCAAAGGTGTTTTTGTTTTGGGCTATCAAGGAAGTTGAGATTCCAATAAGAAGAACCATCGAAAAAATTCCGACTAGTTTTGAGGTAGGTTTCATGGGGGTGAATTAATGTTTCTTTGTGAAACAATAGTAAATGCTTATTTTTAAAATTCCTATAACTTATACCAGTATTTCCTAGTTTTGCCCATGCCCTTACCCCAAGCAGAATATCTCCCAAATATTTCATACGACTCGGTTATTTTTGGTTTTTCTGGAGAAAAGCTCAAAATTTTGGTTTTGGAATATCATAATATGAAGACTTACGCATTGCCCGGTGGCTTTGTGAAAGTGAATGAACCTCTAGATGAAGCGGTGAAGCGTGGCCTCTCGGAGCGTACAGGTTTGGATGAAATCTACTTAGAGCAATTTCATACGTTCGGATCTATAGATAGATATAGTCCATCAATAATGCGCAAAATGCTGGCGGAGCAAGGACATATCTATGAAGATCATTGGCTCTTCGGGCGATTCATCACAGTTGCCTATTATGCTTTGATCAATTATGAAAATGTAGTGCCAAAACCGGATGATTTATCTGATTCTATTGAATGGTACGATTTTGATCAGCTGCCAAAATTGATGATGGATCATGCTGAAATAGTGGAAAAAGCACTTGAACACCTACGTTCAAATTTGGATCAAAAGCTACTGAGCTTCAATCTACTTCCTGAGCGATTCACCATGAAGGAGCTGCAGCAAGTATATGAGGGGATACTCGGGGAAACTCAAAATAGAGCTAATTTTCAGCGTAAAATGCTTAGTCTTAATATTTTGGAAAGACATGAGAAACTCTTTTTAGGAGGCTCACACAAAGCGCCTTTTCTGTACAGTTTTAAGAAATAGGAGTAATAGGGACCTGTACCAATTCACATTTTCAGGCAATTAGTAGCGCGTAGAATCTTTTCTGATTTGTAAATTATTTAGCCGATTTTGATCTTGTATTTGCCTAATAATCCAGGCAAGCCATCTAAATCAAACTTGGCTGCTTTGATTCTGTTAAGCTCTGGGTCAATTGTATAATTAGATGCATTTCTGAAATCAGTACTGAGTAGTTCTGTTCTGTCAAAAGTAGCTCCACTAAGATCTGAATTCTGAAAATCTGCCCCTGATAAATCTGCTTGGGTAAAATCTACTTCAGTCATTTTGCAGGCTATGAACTTTGTCTTTTTTATCTTGAGACTGTAAAAACTGCAATAATCCATTTGACAACTAGTGAAGCTGAATTCCAGAAGAAAGGGATTCGATGCGTGAAAATGAATTCCTAGCATTTTACAATCCTCGAAACTCACTTGTCGAAAGGGAACTCCAGTCACTTTGAGATTGCTAAGGTCACATCTTTTGAAAGTACAGTTCTCAAAACTGGCACCTCTAAGGTTTAGATCAGAGAATTTACACTGTTCAAAGCTGCAGTTCTCATATTCAATCAGTTGAAATTCTTCTACAGTAAAGTCCTTGTTTTTGTAATGTTGATCTGTTTGGTAAGCCATGAGTACGGGAAACGAGACGAGAGTTTGTCTGGGTGACAATTTTAAGGAAATTTTCGCAATCGGCTAGTTTTATCGGCCGGTCGTGCAGTCTGTAATCCTATTTGGTAAGTTAGGAGCCCATAACGAATTGGGGTGATTTCGAAGTTAACGGCTTGACTGTACCCATTTTGATTCCTGTAGAGCTATGAAATAAGTTGAGACAACAGGTCCTCTTATTTCTTTTGCTTAGTAAGAGAGGAACTATGAAGCCTAGCTAAAACCACTAGGGGAGCTTGCTTCCCTTATTTTGAATGCTGGAATTATACGACTACTTTCAAATTGAAACCAAAAAGAACCTTTAATTCATGCGAATCGTAATTTTTACGCAGAGTATATGGAGCATTCCTTCCATTCAGCAATTAGCCTTAAATAAGCAACTATTAGGTGTTGTAATTCCCCAGAAAGATTTTCAAAATCAGGAAATGCTCATGGAAGTTGCTAACAACTTCGGACTTGATATTTTCAGATGGGATGGAAAAGACTTGGAGGAGATTGGGGAATGGCTTACTAATTTAAAAGCTGACAGAGGTGTGAGTTTTGGTTTTTCATATAAAATCCCAAAAGCCATTTTCGCAAGTCTGGAATGGGGCGTTCTAAATGTCCATTATGGAAAATTACCGAAATATGCCGGAGCTGCACCGCTTTTTTGGACGTTAAAACAAGGAGAAAAATCTGCTGTTATTTCCTTTCATAAAATTGATGAAAATTGGGATGCTGGAGTATTAATTTTAGAATCCGTAGCTCCGATATTTCCAGGAGAACCATATGGCTTATTAGCTTCCAGATTATCTGTCTTGGCAGGAAAGGAACTGCTAAAAGCTTTGGATAAACTTCCTCTTTCAGAGGGTGAGGTACTTACTCCCAACGAGTCTCCTTTACCTAGACCAAAAGAAGAGGATTTGACGATTGACTGGAAAAGTCAAAGTGCAGATGAAGTAGAGTTTTTGGTAAATGCTGCCAACCCAAATTATAGTGGAGCTATCACTACTTTCAGAGGAAGTCAAATTCGGATACTGGAAGTTAGTCCTGCAGAAGTGAATGTAGTGGGGATTTTCTCTCCAGGCACCATTGTGTATGCTGACGCGACGTACGGAGTTTTTGTATTGTGCGCTGATTACAAGTACTTGAGAATAAATATTTTCCAAATTGATGGGACTATAATTACGGGTTCCAAATTGGCGGCACTGGGCATAAGGCCTTACGAGCAAATGCTTTAGGGTTGACTAGGTTTTTATTTAAGATTTGAGTCTTGTATTGCCCGTTCTACTAATTGGGTCGTTATGTACTTGTGATTAGAGTTTCTGAAATAATTCCTGTAGTTTCTAATATCGTTTTAATATTTATTTTTCAAATATGAGTTTTGATAGAAGAGAATTTTTAAAGAAAATGTCTATTTCGCTAGGAGCTGTTTCCCTTCCAGGGATTGGTTTTGCATCGGCATTTTCTCATAATAATCTAGCTTATGAGCAGATTTTGCAAGTAGGGGGGAACTCATTAGAAAGTGCAAAAACGGGGTATTTATTAGGTAGCACTCGTGCTATCAATAGATTGGTATTGACTACTTTGACTCCTTCAGATATTTCAAACAAAAGTATAGTTCAGCTGAATAAAATCGGTATTAATGCGATGCTTTTTGGGGGTGACTGGGTTCAGAAACTAGGTAATTCTGATTCAGGTAATACTCCTATAAGTAGCTTGCCTTTTGTTAACTCGAATTTTTCTTCCCACGAAATGCCAGAATCAATTTCCAGTCATTTGATTTTCTCTAGTTCAACTAGAAAAATTGGAGTAATGGGAATCGGATTTGGAGAGAAAGGTCAGAGTATTTCTGGAACCATAGAGAAGATGAATCAAGTCGCTTTTGATCTTAAGAATGACCTAGGCTGTGATGAGGTCTATTGTCTAGCAGATAATCCTAATCCATATTTTCAATTCTTTTCGCTAAAAGACCTGGCTTCAGCTAGCCTTTATATTGACCAGTTTTTTGGATCTGATTCACAAAAGGAGCAAAGCCAATTGATTGTAATGAAGAACAATGACAAGCATCAGGTTTTGTTGACAATTGCTAATCCTAATGCGGAAAAACAATCTGTGGTTTCCGTACGAGAGGGGAGATTTTCAGGTTTTCAATTGATCTAAGGAATTACTTGGATTCCTCATATACGTATTAATACGTATGGATATTGAATTAATGTTTTTATAGTTTTACCAAATGGGGTTAATCGCTGATGTGATTGCACCGGAATTCCTTCACTATAAGATGGTGAGAATTGCAATTTTTGGCGGAAAGCCCGAACTGATTTATAAATAAAATAAAAGCAATAAAATTAGATTATTATAAATAATTTTTCACTTAAACTTTTAATACAATGGATCCATTTCTAGGACAAATTACGCTTGTTGGTTTTAACTTTGCACCACGAGGTTGGGCATTTTGCTCAGGCCAACTTTTACCAATCGCTCAAAATACAGCTCTATTTTCTCTTCTGGGCACTACTTATGGAGGGGATGGAAGAACCACTTTTGCATTACCCGACCTTAGAGGTCGATGTGCAATTGGAATGGGTAATGGGCCAGGTCT
>Ga0123337_10002689_pt1 | contig 19970 bp, 17 predicted proteins | sample frozenSSSSmetaG_FD_89792 | JGI IMG/M metagenome (GOLD analysis project Ga0123337, IMG submission 89792) | Glacier valley bacterial and archeal communities from Borup Fiord, Nunavut, Canada, to study Microbial Dark Matter (Phase II) -... | ecosystem: Environmental > Aquatic > Freshwater > Ice >... | reverse complement strand
TTTGACCGACTCGATTGGGTCATCGACAGTACACAACAGTGCAATGACAATCTCTTCAGTAGTCATGCTTTGCCTCAACTTCGGTGTGCTTACCTTAAGGTTGCCGCACTGCCATGACTATCTTAACTTGCACCATTGGTTAATAACGCGGTGGATTCATCCCCACGTGGCCTCATCCCTGACCGCTTCCGACTTGAGGACATAGCGCCGCACCACCTCGCCCGTAAATGCCGCGAATTCTGTCAAATCTACGGGTGGACTGGTGTGATGTTCGCGCTTTCCGCGCGAGGGAGGCGTAAAGCAGAGCGTCACCGTCACATCGAAATCCTTGAGCGCGTCCATCTGGCGGTCGAACCATGCCGCCGCGTTCGGACGATGCCAGTCTGCCCAGCTAATCCCCGTGCGCAGCTTGCGAATGCCAAGCTGGTGCAGCCAGCGCACGGCGTCATCAAGGCGCGGGTCCTCGAAGTGGAACCACTGACAAATCCCCATATCGGCGGGGAAGTGCTGGAACGAAGGTTTGGGTGTGCCATCCGCGCGAATGAGTCCCATATAGAAGTGGCGATAATACGAACTGCCTTCGCTTTCCTTGTGGCGAGTGGTCGCTTCCCAGGTCGGTGGCAGGTCGAGCAGACTGTACCAGAAAACCTGCTCCGCACGTCCGCGCAACAATTCCGCGGTGCGCTGCAAGCCGAAGACCTGCACCTCATCCGCGCCGAAGGTCGAAGCGCCGACCTCCGTAACCCAGATTGGCAGGTCCGTCACCGTGCGAATCTCATCCAGCTTTTGCGGCCAGTCGTTGAGCTGCCAGTGATTCCAATCGAGCGGGAAGCCATGCACAGCTACGGCATCCATTGCCGCAAGGACTCCCTGTCTGTCCATCCGGCGCATAAAGTGCGCGTCGATGGGTGAAATCCCGCCCAACACGAGCGTGAGATCGGGCGCGAGGGCGCGTGCCACACCCGCCGCGCGGATGATCATCTCGCTGAAAGCGTGCCATTCCGGGTCGATAGTGAAATCCCAATGCGAGACGTTGTTCTGTTCGTTCCAGAATTTAAGCGCTTCAATCATCGTTTGTCCTCGTCTGTCCGGTCGCTGCGCGCAGTTCGGCGCGGTTCCAGGTGGTCATCGCGGAGGGGTGCGCCGGGTCGGGTTCGCACAGGTAAATCTCATGGCCGATGTCGCGAATAGCGCCCATCCCCGCCGCGCGTAGCAGCGCCAGCACCCCGGAATGATTGGGCGCGAACCAGTTGGTCGGGTCGCCCGCAAAGCTGTGTTCGATGAAGGCCAGCTTCGGCCAACCAGGGTCAGCCATTTCCTCGCGTGTTTCGATGTCCAGCCCGTCGGTATGCTCGAACACCGCGTGACCCGGCATCGTCAGCGTTTGAAAGACCATCATGCGCCGCACCTTTTCGGCCACGAGATCGAGGCCGAGCATCGGGTAGCGCAGATGGTAGAAGACGCCCATGAACAGCACCAGGTCGAATTGTTCATCCAGCCGCGCCAGATCGTAGACCTGCATCTGGCGCAAGGTGATCCGATCCTGCAAGCCGAACTGCGCGGTTGCCCATTCCGCCTGTGCGAGATAGCGCGCATCGACATCGATCCCGGTAACGTGCGCGCCGCGCTTGGCGAGTTCGATTGTGTAAAAACCCGCGTTGCAGCCGATGTCGAGCGCTCGCCAACCCGCCAGCGACTCCGGCAGGTGCGGCGCGAGTTTGCGCCATTTATAGGCCGGGAAATCACCAAGCCGATGGTCGGGCGCGGTTTGCACCCCGTCCGGCAGGTGCAGGTTGTGGAACCAGGGACCCAGCGCTTCGATTGCGCCCTGCGTGGTCGGTAGCGCTGCGCTCATACGGTCTGTCCGATCCTTTCCATGAGAAGCTGCTCAAGTTCAAGTGCGCGGTGCGCCGCCGTATGCGCGCTCAGGACGCGGCTGCGCGCTCGTTCCGCAATTTCGGCGCGTTCGGCTTCCGGTAGTTCCTGTAAATAATGGAGCGTGTCGCCCGCCGAACGACTCACCAGAATTTCCGAACCGATTTTGAACAACGAATCGAGGCCGTCCCACCAATCGCTGATGATCGGCACGCCGCACGCCGCCGCCTCGAACAGCCGCACGCTTGGCGACCAGCCCGCGCGCAGCATATCCGCGCGCGTGATGTTGAGCGTAAAGCGTCCGGCATTGTAAAATTCACGATGTTCGGTCGGCGGCAGGTGGTCGATCCGCATGACGTTGCGCGGCCATATGATCTCTGCGGGATATTGCGGACCCGCGACCGCGAAGCGCCCCGCGCTCCATTGCCGCGCCGGGTCCAGCAGCAGGGCGTTGAGCGGCGGCTGACGGTCGGCGCTGTAGGTCCCCATGTAGGTCAGGTCGTAGCGCGGCTGCACGTCGGTTGGATAATAGAGCGCCGGATCGACCGAGCAATAGAGTGCGCGTGCCGCCGGGGAACCGTATTCCCGTTCGATTTGTCCGAGCGTCGGCCCCCCCGTAAACGACAGATACAGCTCATAGCGCGGGATGAGCGCGGGCGTCAGATATTCAAAGTCGCCACGCGCCAGCTTCGCGAGCGTGATGGGCGTATCGATGTCGTAGAAGGCGCTCAAACCGCGCGCCATGCTCGTCACCCATTCACCGACCTGCACGCCTTCCGGCACATACGAGCCGACGATCACCGCGTCCGCATCGCACACCGCTCCCGTATGGGTATCGAACAGTTCATCGAGCGTCGAATAGAGCGCGGTCCGGCCAAACGGCGGAGTCGGCAAATCGCGATTTGCCGCGTACCAGGGCTTGTCGCGCTCCAGGAACAGGACATTGTGACCGCGCGCGGTCAGTTCGCGCACCAGTCCGCGATAGGTGGTCGCGTGGCCGTTGCCCCACGAAGACGTAATCGACAGGCCGAGGATGACGATTCGCATCACGCGCGCTCCGCTGCGCCGATGACGGCCTCGAACTGCGCAGCGCGGTGTTCATAGGTATGCGCCGCGAGGACGCGCGCCCGTGCCCGTTCGCCAATCGCGCGCGCCTGTTCCGGCGTCAGTGCTTCGATATACGCCGCGACCTGCGCGCCGTCCCGCGCGACGAGGACTTCCACGCCCGGTTCGAGGAACGTCTCGATTCCTTCCCACGCATCTGTAAGCAGGCACGCGCCCGCGCCCGCCGCCTCGAATACCCGCGTTGGCGGCGAGAAACCGTAGCGCGCCATGCTTTCGCGGTTGATATTGAGGACGGCTTTTGGCGTGCAGTTGAAAGCGTTGTGATCGGCGGTGTAGACATGGCCGAGGTAGCGCACATTGGTGGGTAGCGGCTTGTCGCCCCACCCACTGCCGCCGAGCAAGAAGCGCCGCTCCGGGAGCGCTGCTGCTGCTGCGAGGAAGAATTGTTCGACGCGCGCTTCACGATCCGGGAGGCGGTTGCCGAGGAAGCCGAGATCGCCTGCGAAGCGTGGATCGGGCGCAACGGGGTGGTGCGTCTGCGGGTCGAGCGCGTTGTAAATCGGGATGCACGCCCGCGCACCAAGTGCGGTATAGGCATCAGTCACGGGCGCGCCGCCACCATAGGTCAATACCATGTCGTAGCGCGGGATGAGCGCGGCGAAAGGGTCCGTTGGATTTGCCGCGATGCGATCCAGCGTGACGGGTGCATCCACGTCCCAGAAAAGGACGAGGTTACGCGACGTTTGGAGGTCCAGCACCGCCGTTTCGAGCAGCTCATCGAACACGCCGACGCCGCTCGTTTTCACAATAATATCCGCATCACGCGCGGACTCAAGCGCGCGGTGTACCGCATCCGTGCCATCGACCGAATAGACCACGACGCGCGCCCACTCAGGGTCGGGAATATCGCGGTGCTGCTGGCGCTCCCAGGCATCCGGCTCGTAGAACGTGATGCGATGGCCGCGCCGACTCAACGCTTTGATGATTCCGCGATAATAGGTAGCCGCGCCGTTCCAATAAGCCGAAACAAGGCTTGAGCCGAAAAACGCGATACTTGCCATTAGCTGATTGCTTCTCCCGCCATGAGGCTCTCATAAATCGCGAGGAGTTCATCGACGCGGTGCGCGCAGGTATGCCGTGTGCGGATCGTCGCGAGGCCATGTTGAATAAGCGATTGCGCGAGGGCGGGTTCATTCAACACCGCGCGCAATTGGCGGCGCATCTCCACACCGTCGCGTGCGACGAGGAAATCCACGCCGGATGTAAATAGCGACTCCGTATCATCCCAAGGCGCACTGACCAGTGGAATACCGCACGCCAACGCCTCGAAGACGCGGATCGTCGGAATGCCGGGCAGCGCGCAGGTATACGGACGACGCGGGACATGCACCGTAACGCGCTGTTGCGCGAAAACTTCCGGCGCGCGGAAGTTCGGGAGCCAGCCTCCATAGTCGATCCCCGCGTCCGCAAGCACTGCTTTCGCGGAGTCGGGATAGCGCACGCCGTACACCATTGCGTGCAAATGCAGGTCACGCACCGGATCGATCAGGAATTCGTGCAGTTCGGCGGTGCGCTCGTCGTCGCCCCAGTTGCCGACCCAGACCAGATAGCCGCGCTGTACTGCCGTGATGGGATGAAACAGGCGCGTATCGGCGGCCTCGTGCCAGGTCCACGCCTGCGCCGCCCATCCATTTTTCAAATAGAGATCGCGAATCACCCCGCCAAAGGCCAGAACGCCGTCGTAGCCGGAAAGATCATAGGCGGCGATGCTTGCCGGGTCGGTCGCGGCGCGGTGGTGCGTATCGTGGAAGAGCAACCGATAGCCACGGCTGCGGGCATGATGCGCCCCGATACGCCGTACCAACTCGTGATCGTTCCACTCGTGAACAATGACCAGATCGGCATGGTCGAGTATCTGATCCAGATCAAGCGTATCGAGTGCGTAATAATTGCTGCGCAATCCCGGATACACGCGCTCGAATTCGCGCAACGGCGCGTCGCCGTGTTCGGCACGCAGGTTCGCGAGGCTCCAACCATTCTCCGGCTCGTAAACGCGCACCTCATGCCCGCGTGCGAGCAGTTCAGACGCGACGCCGCGCAGGAAGTGCGCGTTGCCGTTGTTCCAATCGGAGACGAGCGAGTGGTAGAAAAGGATGATCCGCATATCAACCCGCAACCATCGCGCGGGGATAAATCCACCCTGCGGTCATGGTCTGGTCACGACGCATGTTCGGACCGCAACAGCTCGGTCCATCCGTGACCGGGCTTCTCCGCATGTACATCAGCATTCATCAGGGTTTGGTAGGCAGCGAGGTAGTCCCCCGCCATGCGTTCTGGCGTGAATGATTGCGCGCGTTGGAGCGCAGCCGCCGCGAGGCGCTCCCGCTCATCCGCATTGTCGATCAGAAATTCAAGCGCGGTGTAGAGCGCGTCGGCATCATCGGGCGGGACGAACAGCGCCGCGCCTTCCCAATTTTCGCGGAGACTCGCGATGTCGCCTAGGACGAGCGCGCAGCCGGAGAGCGCCGCTTCCAACACGGAGAGACCGAACGGCTCATAACGCGCGGGCATCGCGTAGATCGCGGCGCGGGCGAGCAGCGGCACAATTGCCGGGAGCCGCCCCAACAGGTGAACATTCGGCAGCGTGACCGCCCCGCCGTCGGGGTGCTGCGTCTCGCCCGCGACATAGACCGGCCAGCGCAGACGCGGCGCGACCCGAACCAGCGCCGCGACGTTCTTAGCCTCGTCCCAGGCGCGTCCCGCCGTGACGATAATCGGCTCCTTGCGGCGCGGTGCGAAGCACGCCACCGAACGCCCATTCACGATCACGCGCGCGGACGGCAGCGGACCGTAATGCGTCTCTAGCGCGGTGAGCATGTCCCACGTCGGTGCGATTACCTGATCAACGGCATTTAACCCCGCGCGTACAGCCACGCGGTAGGCGTCCCATTCCGGCGGTGCGTCGCAGCCCTTCACCGCACGCCACCACGAGAGGACGCAGCTATGCGCGACGATCAGCACCGGGACGTTCCAATTCAGCGTACCGTGCGCGTAGCCGTTCAGGTGGATCACATCCGGCCTGAACTGATCCGCGACGCGCAGCAGCCAGTCGCCCGCCGCCGCGACATCCGCCCAGGGTTGCTCCATCCATTCCAGCTTGTACGCGCTCTCGAAAACAGTGAGCGTCGGTAGCTGCGCGGCGGCGTGGCACTGTTCCGGCGTGAGCGGCTGCCCCATCACGGCAAGTCCAACTTCGACGCCGTATTCGCCAAGCTGCGCCGCGAGTTCGAGCGCATAGGTCCACACCCCGCCTATGGCGTCTGCCGTCATCAATACGCGGCGCGGATTCATGGATTCAGCGTTCGCTCCGGTGTAGGGGTCGCGGCTTACCCAACCCGTCCCGGTCTCGCTCACGTCAACGCCCATACGCGCCGTGCAACTCCAACGCCGCGAGCGGGATGATATTCTGCTCCTGAATGTCGCTGAATTCGACGTTGTTGTGCAGATAGTATTCATGCGCGCGTTCCCAAGCGGCTTCGTCAGGCGCACCCCACAGCTTCGTGTAGTCTGGTGAGCCGGGGTACGGGAACAGCGGCACAGGCTTATTCGCCCAGACACCCGCCGCGAGGAGTTGGTTACGCCACGCATCGACGGCGCTCACTTCATCCACCTTCGCATCGATCAGGTTGGCCTGCACGAAGGCAATCCCGCGCTTGGCATGGATCAGCCGCGCGGTCAGGTCTTCGGTAGACATCTTCATATTTTTATCGAGCAGCGCGCGGCCTTCCTCGCTGATGCTCTCGACGCCGACCTCGACGGAGACGCAGCCCGCACGCCCCAGCAAGTCCAGCATCTCGAAACTCCACAGATCGATCCGCGTCTGGATACCGAACTTGATCCCACGCCCGACCAGCGCGTTCAACAGCTCTGCGTTCGGCAAGAAAATTTCGTCGATAAAGTACAGATATTCGATCCCGTTGGCGATCAATCCATCCAGCTCTTCGAGGATCACATCCAGCGGGCGCTTGCGATACTTGTTGCGGAAGTTGTCCTTCGCGCAGAACGAGCAATGATAGGGGCAGCCGCGCGAGGCTTCCATTTCCGCGCCGGGACCGCGCGGCGGCGCGTCGAAGCGGTGGTGATGGTGACTATGACGTTGCACGCTCTCGCGCGGCCAGTACAGCGCGGGCAGTGCGTTCATATTCGAGGCGTGCGGACCGCCCTGCACGCGCAGCACGTCGCCATCGAGGTAACACACCGCGTCGAGGTCGGCGCGAGTGTGGGTCGCCAGCATCGGCAAAATCTCCTCGCACTCACCCATGATGATGATGTCCGCGCCCGTCTTGATGAGCGTCGTTGCCGGCGTGGTGGAACCATGCGGACCGACGATCACGAGCGTGCCGCCCGCCGCGCGCAAATCCGCGACTGCCTGCTGTGGGATGCGCAGTTCGGGCGGCGCACAGCGCCAGAAAAGATAGCTCGGCGCGGTCGTGATTACGGTAAAATCCGGCGCGAAGGCTTCTACCCGCGCGCGGATATTCTCGCGGCTCAGGTCGTCGAGCTGACCGTCGATAATTTCAACGGCGTGGCCTGCGCGCTCCAACAGCGCTTTGGAATAGCCAAATTCAAGCGGCAGGTGCGGCTCGCGGCAGCCGAAATAGATACTACCCTTGAAGGACCAATTCGGGTTGACGAGTGCATATTTCATTTTACGGCGCTCCCTTGCGCAGGTATGGCGTGATCTGTGGGCTGACGCGCTGCGCCCAACCATTCATATAGCTGGCGCACGCCCTCGCGCGGCGGGGTGCGCGGCGTCCAGCCCGTCGCAGCTTTGAATTTGCGAATGTCGGAAATGTAATAGCGCTGATCGCCGACGCGCCACGCATCGAAGCGTACCACAGGCTTTGCGCCGTGCAGCGCGCCGATCAGGTCGATCAGCTCAATCAGGCTGACTGCGTTGTTCAGGCTACCGCCGATGTTGAAGGCTTGCCCCGCGAGTGCCGCCGCGTGCTTGCCAGCGATGCGCAGCGCATCAACTAAATCTTCCACGAACAGGACATCGCGGACCTGCATCCCGTCGCCGTAGAGCGTAATCGGCACGCCCGCCAGCGCGCTCTTGACGAAGTGCGCGACCCACCCCTGATCTTCGGTCCCGAACTGGTGCGGACCGTAAATACAGCTCATGCGGAAGACGACCGTTTTAAGGCCATAGCTGCGCGCATAATCGCGCACATACTGGTCGGCGGCTCCCTTCGAGCAACCGTAAGGGCTGTGAAAATCGAGTGGCCGGCGCTCATCGACGCCATGTACGTAGGCGCTGTCCTGCGCGACTTCGTAGCGCGTCGCAGCGGTAGCCAGCGGCAGATCATCCAGCCCGCCGTAAACCTTGTTGGTCGAGGTGAAGACGAGCGAGGGGGGGCGCTTCATCGCGCGAAGTGCTTCAAGCAGCGTGAGCGTCCCCTGCGCATTCACCCGGAAATCGTGCAGCGGGTCGCTCAGACTGGTCGTGACGGCGACCTGCGCCGCGAAGTGATAGACCTGTTCGACGTGGTGCAGCGCGCGGGAGAGCGCGGCTTTGTCGTTGATGTCCGCGATCTCCGCACAAACCTTCTCGCCATGCACTTCGCGCAGCCAGCGCAAATTTTCTTCGACACCGGGGCGCGAGAGATTATCGTAGACGATCACATCACGGCCTTCATCGAGCAGCCGATGCGCAAGATTGGTCCCGATGAAACCCGCGCCACCTGTAATCAATACCGCGCTGCTCATATAGCTAACCCTCGCGCGCTGAGTTCGGCGTGTGCTTCGGCAACGCGATCATGCGCGATTTGCCCTTCCAGCCAGCCCGCCAATTCAATAAGACCATCCTCAAGCGCGACGCGCGGCACATAGCCCAATATCTGTTGCGCCTTTGTGATGTCCGCGAAACAGTGCCGAATATCACCGACACGGTATTTACCGTTGATCTGTGGCAGCAGGTGCGGCTTGCCGAGCGCGGTGGCGACTCGCTCCGCAAGTTCGCGAATTGCATAATGATTCCCGCTCGCGATGTTGAAGACCTCACCCGCTGCTTGCGGGACTTCCATTGCGAGACGGCACGCTTGCACAAGATCGTACACGCTCACGAAATCGCGCTGCTGGCAGCCATCCTCGAAGACGAGCGGCGGATTGTCGTTCAAGACGCGCGATGCAAAAATCGCCAGCACGCCCGTATATGGGTTGGAGAGCGCCTGTCGCGTGCCATAGGCATTGAAGAAGCGCAAAACAGTGGTCGGGATGTTGTACGCGCGTCCGAAAATGAGCGCCATGCGCTCCTGATCATATTTGGAGAGCGCATAAATCGAAGGCAGCGTCGGCGTCTTCGTCTCCGGCGTCGGCACGGGTGTCAGCAGTTCGCCGCGCGCGTCGCGCAGTTCCCAATCACCCGCCTTGAGTTGTTCGAGCGTGCGCTCCTGCGCCTCGGCCTCGCGCCCATCGGCGGCGCGGTAGAAGCCCTCGCCATAAATGCTCATACTGCTCGCGACGACCAGCTTTTCGACCGGGTGCTTGATCAATCCTTCGAGTAGGACCGCCGTGCCGAGGTTGTTGATACTCGTATATTCGGCGATCTCGTACATGCTCTGGCCGACGCCGACAATCGCCGCGAAATGATACACCGCGTCGATCCCGTCAAGGCTGCGGCGCACCGCATCCGGGTCGCGCACATCACCGATCACGAGTTCGGCAGCGCTGTTCAGATACGCGGGGCGCTGCCGTTCCGTGCCATGGACCTGTGGCGATAAATTATCAAGGACGCGCACACGGTAGCCGTGCCGCAGCAATTCATCTGCGAGGTGCGAACCGATAAATCCTGCGCCGCCCGTAATCAAAACGCGCTTTGTCATAGGTTTCGTCCTTGTGTGGTGTGTTATGGGCGATTGACCCGAATACGCACGCAGTCGCAGAGAAAACGGATGCGCCACCATCGGCGGCGGGGCGCGGGCTGGGGTGTTGCGAACTTCACCTAATATTAAAGGTACTTACCTTTTGCGCCAAACTTTTTAGGTATTTTCTAGAAGAATTTAACCTGTTTGAAACCAGCGATGTGAAGCTGTATCGGTCAAGCCCGATGCGCGGATGTATTGGTAGGGGCAGACCGATCTATCCACCCGCCATAAACGTTCATTTATATATTCACTGGGACGCAATCCGCCGTGAACGAACCCGCCGTAATGCGTTATACTTCAGCAACCCGATGTATTGGTAAATCAATGCCGCGACGTATTTTATTCCTGATCCTGCTTTGCGTCACTTTTACAGGTGTTCGCAGCGCGAATGCACAAGCCGCTGAACCCGTCAGCGTGACAGGGATGACTGCTGACGCACGCGAGCTGATCACGCAGGCGATGGCGGCCTATCGTCGCGGCGAGTTCCAGACCGCGTTCAAGGCTGCGCGTGCCGCCTATCTGGATTATTTCGAGAACGCGGAGCCGCCGCTACGCGCGGTGAACCACGATCTTACAGTCGATATGGAATTTCGGTTCGCGGACTTGCGCTCTAAGTTGCAACTGCGCCGCTCGCCCGAAGAAATTGAAACCTCGGTCGCGGCGGTGCGCGCGGGGCTGCTCGAGATCGATGCGATGTTCGACGCGAGTGGTGCGCGGCTTGCGCCCCTGATCGCGTTTTCGACGAGCGCGGTGATTGCGCTGCGCGAAGGGTTGGAAGCGCTGCTCGTGATCGGGATCGTAAGCGGGGCGCTACGCAGCACTCGCACGCGCCGCATGGGGCGCTATCTGCTGCTTGGTGCGTGCGCTGCATTGCTGGCCTCGTTCGCGGCGTGGATGTTGCTGCATGGGCTGCTCGCAGCGGTCCCGGTGGCCGGGCAGGTCATTACCGCGCTCGCGTCGGTCGGGGCGGTGGCGATGCTGCTCTGGGTGAACGTGTGGCTCATGCGCCGATTGGACCAGCGCCGCTACCTGGAAACCCTGAGCGCAAAGGCATGGGCGGCGCTCGCATCGGGAAGCGCAGCGGGGCTGCTGCTGGTCGGGTTCAGCGCGTTCTTTCGGCAGGGATTGGAAACGGCATTGCTCTATGAGGTCCTGCTCGGCTATGGGAAGCGCTCGGAAGCGTTCATCGCGCTTGGCGCGGCGGCGGCGCTGATCGGGATGTTTGCGTTGACCGCGCTGTGGGTACGTGCCGGGCGGCGCGTCGCTCCAGCGGCGTTCTTGCGACTGGCAATGCCGCTGCTGATGCTGCTCTCGGTCGCGTTCATCGGCGGTGCGGTCGCACAGTTGCAGGAAAGCGGCTACGTGCCTGTCACGTCCGCGATCCGGCTGGTTCCGCGCCTGCCCTATTTCATCGCGACGCTGACCGGGATTCACCCGACTTATGAAACGCTCGGCGCGCAGGCGGTGCTATTATGCGTGTACGGGGTTGCATTTGCGGCTTTCATGTTGCGGCGACCGCGCTCCGCACCTGTCACACGCGCTGTTTTAGTGAGTCAATCATGAAGCGACTGATCACTTGTGTCGCGCTGCTAGTCCTCGGCGCGTGCAGCAGCGCGCCCGCTACCCCGACTCCCGCTCTTTCGCTCGGCAAGGGACCCGGCGCATCCTACGAACTGATGTATCTTTTCCGCGACGAATCGGTAGAAGCAACACAGGCCTACCAACTCGCGGGCGTCGTGACCGCCGTAAGTGGAGTGCAGCCGCCGCAGCGCGTCCTGCAAAAATTCCCGGTGGATGGGATCGCGGTCCCCTGGGATGTGCGTCCACCGGCGGCGCTCTCCCCGGATGGGCATACGCTCGCGCTGGTTCAGTGGGATGAAAAAATAGGGCGCGCGCTTACGGTCGATGGACGCACGGGCGCGGCGCGGGTGCTGCCCGGCATTCGCGTCACGGGCTTGTTCACGCCGACCGTGCTGGGCTGGTCGCGCGACGGTGCGCAGGTGTATTTCTACGACGAGACGACGCTCCCCGGCAGGGTTTTCGCCTTCAACCTGAGCAATGCTGCGATCCAGCCGCTATTCACACTCAATGACGGCGCGCCGCAAACCGCGATGGAGACGCTCGCGCCGGACTCATCTGCGCTGATCTACTGCACGAGCATCGGCAATCGCGGCTGTGCGGGCTTCGCGCTGCGGGCGCTGGCCGATGGCGCGCGGACCCCGTTAGCGCTACGGGCGGGGCTGGTATGCAGCGGCTACCCCGCGCTCAAGTGGTCGCCCAATAGCCGCGCGCTGGCACTGGGCTGCATCGACAGCGCGCACAAATATTCGGTCGAATTGATCGACCCACTGACGGGCGCGGTCCGCTCGTTCGCGATGCCGGAAGAAGTCAATGATTTTGCGTGGAGCGCGGACAGCCGCCAGATGTTGATCGACCTGTGCGCGGGCAATTACATCAATGTCAGCGACCCGGATTGCGGACCGCTGCGCCTGCTGGATATTGCTACCGGAACGGTCGGCAACGGTCCCGCGCTTGAGCGCACCGAGGCACGGCGGCTGTACTGGCTGGGCGATACGCTCATCTTCAACGAAAGTACGGGCGGCGGGCAGGAAGCGACGATGTACTTCTATGATATTCCGACCCGCCAGAGCAAGCAATTCACGCGAAACGCCAGCACCTACGCCGACGCGAGTTTCACGGTTCTGGCGTTACGTCCGGTCAGTTAACACACCAATGGAACCAGTATCATGATCAACCTGATCGGCCACAAACTAGGCGAATATACCATCGTCGTGAAGCTGGGTGAGGGCGGCATGGCCGAAGTCTACCGCGCGAACGAGGCCGCGATGAATCGCGACGTGGCGATCAAAGTGATCGACCCCGCGCACCAGAACTCACCGGACTTCACCGCGAAATTCGAGCGCGAGGCGCGCACGATTGCTTCCTTGAGCCATCCGCACATCGTCAAGATATTCACGTTTGGCGTGATGCGTGGCTTCCACCTCAAATTCATCGATCCACTGGCTGATGCACGCAAGGACCTCGCCTGGTTTGCGATGGAACTGATGCCCGGTGGCACGCTGCACGACCTCATACGCGAGCGTCCACTAACGGTCGCAGAAATCCGCTTGTATCTGCATGATCTCGCGGATGCGCTCGATTATGCACACGGGCGCGGTGTGGTTCACTGTGACCTCAAGCCGCGTAACGTCCTGCTCGACTCGCAGAAAAACGGCTTCCTTTGCGATTTCGGCATTGCGGCGATCATCGGGCAACCGGAGAAACGCAGCGAGAACGATTCGCTCGTCGGTACGCCGGTTTACATGGCCCCGGAGCAGTGGACGGGCGCAGAGACAGGCATATGGACCGATGTGTACGCGCTCGGTGTGATGCTCTATGAGATGTTGGCGGGCAAGCCACCCTTCGAGGAGCCGACGCCCTACGCTATGTTTCAGGCGCACATGCACGGGCCTGTTCCAGAGTTCACGCGCACCGATGTACCAGATACGATGATGGCCGTCATCGAACGCGCGATGGCAAAGGAGCCGGACGCGCGCTATGCCTCTGCCGGGGAACTCGCGCGCGACTTCGATAAGGCGCTGGGCGTGCAGCGCTCGCGCTACTCCTCGGAAATTCAGGCACGGCGCGCGGGCGCTGCTCCAGCGGCAATTGTCGATGCCCTGCCAGTTGCACTCCCAAAAACAACGCCGCTCCCGGCGAACCCGCCACAGGCGAACACCGCGTCGACGGTCCCCGCTTCAACGATCCGCATGTACCAGATCACGATCATCGTTATGCTTGCGATTATTGTCATGCTGCTGGTAATTTGTGTCGGGCTGTTGAGCGCACGTTAGCTTTGTTCAGCGATTGCACCCATATTGCACGGCATCATTCGCATTGCGATCCACATCAGCGCTTTGCGGGACCAGCTTCAACCCGAACGGATTACCGAAAACGGCGAGTGTCTGGTTATCGTTCGTCCATGAAAAGCCGCTGACGAGCTGAAACGAATTCGACGCACGGGTGTAGCAATTACGGAAGACGTGCCGCGTCGATTTACCAAGCGCATCGAATACCCATATTCCATCGGCAGTTGTCTGCTCGAAAGATAGTTGGTTGTCACGCGCGCCAACCCGCTCGACCAGAAAGGCCAGATAGCGGCCATCCTTCGACCAGGCGAGCTGTTTGATCCGCAAATTGGGGTCGAGGCCAAATTGCGAGGCGGGCGAGAGGATATACAACTGCTCCCCAATATACAGATTGCCGCTTTCATCCAGCCCGGCCACCTCGCCTGTGTTCGGGTTCAACGCGGGCGAGGTCAACCCGGCTCTCGGCGTCGGGAAGACGACCTGCGTACTTTGCCGCCGGATACCCCCGCCGGGTAGCGTGATGAAGTTCGGGCGCGTGGTCGCCGTCCCTGCAATCACAGTCGCCTGCCGCATCTCGTCGGATAGGATCGGCGTCGCTTGCTGCGGGAGCGCGGACGGATTGATATTCGGGTTGGGCGCGAGCGGCGTCACCGCGACGGGCGAGCGCGCAGGAATTGCAGTCAGGGTTGCGCGCGGGAGCGGTGTATTAGCGACCGCTGCGGTTACAGTGATCGCGCGAGTCGGTGGGATGCGGCTTGCTGGGCGCTGCGTCGGGACCGGAACGACAGTTGTCGTCGGGGCGAGGCCAATCCGCGTGGCCGAGCGCGGGAAAGTCCCAACGATGCGCGGCGTGCGGGTCGCGGTCGGGACAGACGTAAAGGTTGGCAAGCGCAGGCCGAAGGGCGTAGTCGTGATCGGCGGCGCAGGTGTGAAGGTGGTCGTTGCGGTCGCAGTCTGGGTCGTAGTCGGTGTATAGGTTTCGGTCGGGACGGCGGTTGTGGATGGGGTAAGTGTGAGCGTCGGCGGGACGGGTGTTTGTGTTGCGGGTATGGCAGTGTTGGTTGGTGGAATGGGTGTCTGGGTGGGTATTGCGGTACGAGTCGGGAGCGGCGTCAAGGTCAGGGTCGGGAGTGGTGTATTGCTCGGCGTGAGCGTGACGGTGGGCGTATAAGTAGGCGTAGTAGTTACGGTCGAAGTCCGGCTGGGTGTATAGATCAGGGTTGGGAGTGGTGTATTGGATGGCGTGAACGTCACGGTGGGTAGCTCGGTCGGTGTGCTGCTCGCGGTCGAAGTCTGGCTTGGTGTGTAGGTTGGTGTCGCTGTCGGCGTATCGGATGGCGTAAATGTGAAAGTGGGCGTATAGGAAGGCGTCAGAGTGACGCTTGGGAGCGGCGACGGCGTGAGCGTGATAGTCGGTACATCGCTTGGTGTAAGCGTGATCGTCGGCGTATCGCTCGCGGTTGCCGACGGAGTGAAGGTATTTGTTGGGGTAAAGGTCGGCGTTGGCGTATCACTCGGCGTAAGCGTAGTTGTGGGCGTGTCGCTCGCGGTTGCCGACGGTGTGAACGTATTCGATGGCGTGAATGTCGGTGTTGGCGTGTAGGTCGGAGTGAAGGTATTCGACGGCGTTAAGGTGATGGTCGGGGTAGGGCTATTCGTGGCGGTCGGGAGCGCGGTATCGGATGGCGTGAAGGTTGGAGTCGGGGTGTCGCTCGCGGTCGGCGTCGCAGTGAACGAGGGCGTAAACGTTGCGGTCGCTGTCGGCGTGAGGGTTTCAGTTGCCGTCGCAGGTGACGTGACAGTCACGCTACTGGTCGGGGTCGCGGATACCGGGATGATCGTAGGCGTGACGGGGACGCCCGGTGGCAGTTCGCACGCCAGCCCCGCCAGACACAGCATCAGCAGCACTATCCCGACCCTGCGATTCATGCGCGCCCTCTACGTTACGCCATGCCCACCCAATATAGTAGCGTAGTATATCGCATCAGGATCACGCGGCTGATAGGTGCATTGCTGACGGGATCAGGCTTGCACAGCATCGACGTAGAGCCAGCGCCCATCCTTCTGCTTGAACAGACTGCGCTCCGTATAGCTGATGTCGCTTTCGTCCTCGAAGAGAATTGCGTGAAAGGTCACGATGTCGCCCTCAGCAGCGAGGATTTGCAGCCCGACGAAGCGTGTCCGGTCGCTGAACTGCTGGATTTGGGCGCGCCATACTGCGCGGTCCGCGCGGAACTGTGGGTTATCGGGGTGGGTGGTCGCCATGATGTAATCGACTTTGCCAAGCGCATAGGCGCTGTAGCGCGAGCGCATCAGGGCTTCGGGCGTGGGTGCAGCGGTCCCACCGTGCCAGGGACGGCAGCACTTTTTATATTTCAGGCCGGAATAGCAGGGGCAGGGATCGTTCGGGGAGATTTTCATCGGACCCATTTCGTTAAATCTCAGTAGGATACAATACTCGCATCGTTCTTTGGAGACCCCACACGATGCGTTACCGCCCGAATTGGCTGCTGCTCACGCTTGGAGCGGTCGTCGTCGCCGTGCTGTTCACCTATCCGGCGTGGCGCACGGCAGTCGTGTTGCGTCCGCGCGGTCTCGATTTTGCGGATGCGAGCGAAGGCCAGCGCGCGATCCTCAATGGTGAAATCCGGCGCACGAGCGCGCCCTATGCCGCGACCGCCTACGCCGCGCTGCTGACTTCGATCCCCGCGCCGACAAGCGACAACCCGACGCCGGACGGCTCGCGCTTTCAGGCTGTCAAGGGCGGTGACTTCATGGAGATTAACGCGCTCCAGACCGGAAAGGGACGCGCCGCAATCCTGCGCAACGCAATCAACAACGCGCTCATTCTGCGCTTCGATGATTTCATCGTCACGGGCGGACCAGACCTCGCCGTTTACCTCTCGATCACGGCGCGTCCGCGTACCGCCGCCGAAGTGCGTGCGGGTCCATATTACAGGGTGAGTACGCTCAAAGGCACGCGCGGCAATCAGAATTTCGACCTCGCTGCGGAGTTGCGATTAGAGCCATACAAGAGCGTGGTCGTGTTCAGCGAGTCGTTGAATATCGTGTATACCTACGCGCCGCTGAATTGATGCAATCGCAGATCGCGAATGGTGTAGGGGTGGCGCTTGACCCGTCCACAATGCCAGCGTAGCGGATCACAAAGTTAGGCCAACCGACCTATGCCGGGTGCGTCCGATACGCTGATACACAGAAGCCTAATTTGCCCTAGAATCTGGGGTAACTAGCGGAGTACGACATATGACATTCCCGATTAATCCCGGCATTCCCGGTGCTGCCGGCGGTATGGGCAATTCTCCGGTCCCGGTAGTGCCACTCTCAGGCATGACCTTCGACGATGATACGCTTGGCATATTGAATGGCCTGATCGCGATCCTCAAGGATAGTGAACGGGGTTATGAGCAGGCTGCCGACCTCGTGGACAACATCGGCGTGAAGACGCTCTTCTCCGAATATGGTAATCAGCGCAGTGGCTTCGCGACAGAGCTGGCAAACATAGTCGGTTCGCGCAGCATGGATGAGGCCAGCGTCCCAGATGGCACGCCGCTCGGCGGGCTGCACCGCGCCTTCATCGACCTGCGCACCAAACTTTCTGGCAACGACGACGCTGCGGTGCTTTCCGAGGCCGAACGCGGCGAAGATACCGCCGTGAATGCCTACAAAAGCGCTCTCGACAAGACACTGCCGGAGAACGTGCGCGAAGTCATCCAGCGCCAGTATGCGGCGGTACAGCAGACGCATGATTACGTCAAGCAGATGCGCGACAAGGCAAAAGCGCAGCGTTAGGACCCCACACGGGCAGGGCAAGTACAAATAGCAAACCCTCACAGCGCGGTGGCTTTTTTTGCACCGCGCTTTTGCATTCCGGCTTGTGCCGTATCGCGTAGTAAATTTACCCAATCGGCGGTGAGGCGCTCGCGGTCGTAGCGCGCGAGAACATCCACTTTGGCGCGTTGTCCCATTGCACGGGCGCGTTCCGGGTCACACAGGAGCGCGAGCATCCCCGCGACGAGGGCGCGCGCATCACGGCGGGGGACAATGAGGCCCGTATCGCCATCGCGGATTGCGTCTTTGGCTCCATTCGTATCGGTGCTGACCGAGGGCAGTCCCGCCGCCGCAGCTTCCAGAAGGACACGCCCCAACCCTTCATAATCGCTGCTCAGGACAAACACGTTCGCAGTCTGGCAGAGCGCCGCAAGATCATCGTGTCCGAGTGCGCCTGTAAGGAACACCTGAGCAGTCAAATCTAGCTTGTCGATGAGCGCGGGATAGGGCGAGTTGCGCATATCGCCTGCGAGGATAAGCCGCGCCTCCGGGAGCGCCTTCACAACCTCGGTGAAGGCACTGAGCAGAAGTGGCAGGTTTTTGACTGGGACTGCGCGCCCGATCCAGACGGCAAGCGGCGCGTTCGGGGCGAGGCCGAACTGCGACCGCCACTGCGGTAACGCCTTCGGGGTCAGAAATGGGTTCAGGTTGGTACGCAGTGGCAGGACGCGCACTCGATCCGCGAGGATGCCGGAATGTACCAGCGCGTCACGTTCTGCGTGGTTGAGTACACGGATGACATCCGCACCTTTGAACACCTCTCGACCGGGGATCATCAACAGGCAGTTGCGTAGGCTTTCGGTCGCGAAGCCGCCTTCACCCGCGAGGGTCGTGTGATCCTGAACGATGAGCGGCACGCCCAGTTTGCGCCGCATTCGTGCGCCAATGAGTCCGGTAATCATGGGGTCCTGCGCTGCGATGACCTCTGGCTTCCAATCTCTCGTGAGCCGATTTGCGGCTCTGATGCCATCGAACAAATACGCGACAGGATGCCGTGAATTTGTCGGCTCGACGCGCAGGGGTCCATCGGTATACCCGGTAGCATGTCCCCGATTGCAGACAACGATTTTCAAGTCTCCTAGCCGCTCTGCATAGTCGCGGTGACGTTCTTTGGTTTCGTTTGCTCCGGAAAGTAACAAACTTGAATCCATGCTGATCATCAGGGTTTTCGTGATCATTGTGGGGTATACTCCGAAGCCATGTGTGGAATTTTTGGTCATTATACACAAGGCGGCGCGGACCCTGCGCTCCTCGAACGTATGGCACTGCGACTCGCGCATCGTGGTCCCGATGGGCATGGCGTCTGGAGCGACGGTGCATTCGGGTTCGGCGCGGGGCGGCTCGCGATCATCGATCTGGCTGCGCCTGCGGGACCAATCTTCAATGAAGATGGCGCGGTCGGGGTCGCTTTCAATGGCGAGATTTACAACTATCGCGAACTGCGCGCCCGGCTGGAAGGACTCGGCCACCGCTTCCGCACGCAGACCGATACGGAAGTGATCGTACACGGCTACGAGGCGTGGGGCGCGGCGGTGCTGGATCACTTACGCGGAATGTTTGCGATTGCGCTCTGGGACTCACACGCCGAACGGCTGCTACTGGCACGCGACCGGGCGGGCGAAAAGCCGCTCTATTACACGCGCGTCGCGGATGCACTGCTCTTTGCCTCAGAGATCAAGGCGCTGTTCGAGCATCCCGGCGTGCTGCGCCGCGAGAACCGGGACGCGCTGCCTGTCTACCTAGCGCTCGGTTATGTGCCGCCGCCACAGACGATGTTCGATGGAATTTTCAAGTTGTCACCCGGCGAACTGATCATTTTCGAGCGCGGTCAGATTGCGCGGCAGGAGCGCTACTGGCGTCCGCATATGGACACCTCGCGGCGGCTGGTGAATTACCCGGATACGGTGCGGCGTGTGCGCGAATTGGTTGAGCAAGCCGTCGAAACGCGGATGGTCAGCGATGTTCCGGTCGGTGCGTTCCTGAGCGGCGGTGTGGATTCGACGGCGGTGGTCGCGCTGATGAGCCGCCTTGCCACCGAACCCGTGAAGACCTTCACCGTTGGCTTTCTGATCGAAGATGACCCGGTACGCAGCGCGAAATTCAACGTCGATGTGGGCTACGCGGAGATGGCTTCGCGCCACCTGCGCACCGATCATCATGCGATTACGATCCGTGTCGATGCGCGGCTTGCCGAGCTGCTCCCGCGCCTCGTCTACGCGATGGATGAACCCGTCGCACAGCAGAGCATCCTGCAAACGACTTTCGTAGCGGCGCTGGCACGCAGCAAAGGCGTTCCGGTGCTGCTCAGTGGCGACGGCGGCGATGAACTCTTCGCGGGCTATCCGCACTATCGCGCCGATTATATGGTGCAGCGTTACCAGCGTAT
>Ga0123337_10002688_pt1 | contig 19980 bp, 12 predicted proteins | sample frozenSSSSmetaG_FD_89792 | JGI IMG/M metagenome (GOLD analysis project Ga0123337, IMG submission 89792) | Glacier valley bacterial and archeal communities from Borup Fiord, Nunavut, Canada, to study Microbial Dark Matter (Phase II) -... | ecosystem: Environmental > Aquatic > Freshwater > Ice >... | reverse complement strand
TGCTTCGCCGCGTTCGTTATAGATGCGGAGCCGGTCGCCGGAGGCAATATTCCGGCTGGCGGCATCGGCGGGATGAACGGTCAAAGCGGCAGTTTCGGCGTTCAGTGCCGCCGTGCCGCCGAAAGTGGAATTCATCGCGTTGTGACTCTTGGGTGAAATCAGTTCCAGAGGGAACCGCGACCGCAGCACCTGGTCGCCGCCGCGCGATTCCACAGGGGGCACGTAATCGAGCCCAGCGGCCCCCAGATCGCACTTGCCGTCTGGCGTCGAAAAGCCGTTCGCAAAAGGCAGGAATGGCTCCCCCGCGGGCGAGACGTTCAGACGGATGGAACGTTCCTGTTCCAGCCGCTCAAGCGAAATGTCGTTCAGAAACGGGTGGCCCGACGTAAGAGCGGTGCGGATCAGATTGTCGTCTGTCTCCGTGAAGCACGGCTCAGTGAATCCGCAGTACTTCGCCAAACGGCGGAAGACTTCTGAGTTGGGCAGGCATTCGCCGGGCGCGGGCAGGGCCGGGCGGGCGAACTGCAGGTAATAGTGCCCGTAAGCCATGTACAGATCGGTTTGCTCCAGAAACGTGGTGGCGGGCAGTAGAATGTCCGCAAAACGGGCCGTATCGGTCACGAACTGCTCGAGAACAACAGTGAATAGATCCTGCCGCCGGAAACCCGCGATTACGGTGTTCTGATTGGGCGCCACCGACGCCGGGTTGGAATTGTAAACCACAGTGGCCTTCACAGGGGGATCGTCTACAGTGGTGAGCGCCTTTCCCAGTTCCGACATATTGATCAGGCGCGCTTCCCGGCCGAGTGGGGAGGAGTCCGGAAGCTGAGGGAGGTTCAGACCCGGGAGATTCAGGTGAAACGCTCCGGACGTGGAAAGTTGCAGGCCGCCACCCGCATGCTGCCAGGAGCCAGTGAGGGCAGGGAGGCGCGAAATCAGACGCACAGCCAGCCCCCCGCGTTCACTGCGCTGTACGCCGTAATTCACGCGGATGACGGCAGGCTTCGTGGTGGCATACTCCCGGGCGATCTGGATGACGTCAGCAGCGGGAATGCCTGTTAACGCCTCCACGCGCTCTGGCGGGTACTGTGCGGCAAGCAGGCGCAGTTCGGCAATCCCTTTCGTGTAAGCGGCAAGGTAGGCGGCGTCTTCCAGTTTCTCCGCCAGAATCACGTGCATCATGCCCAACGCGAGCGCGGCGTCCGAACCGGGATTCGGGGCAAAGTGGCGGTCTGCCAGCTTGGCGGTACGGCTCAGGTGCGGATCGATCACATAAAACCGGGCTCCCTGGCGGCGCGCTTCCACAATAAACGGCCACAGATGGACGTTGGTGGACAGAATATTCGCGCCCCAAGCCAGGATGAGCTTCGAGTGGCGGAACTGCTCCGGCTCCGTGCCATACCGCGCACCTGTAGTCTCCAGAAGGGCGGCGCCGCCCGCCGAGGAGCAGATGGTACGATCCAGGCGCGAAGCCCCGAAACGATGGAAAAACCGGCGATCCATGCCCTGGAAGTTGAGGAAGCCAATGTTGCCGGCGTAAGAATAGGGCAGCACGGATTCCGGACCCCATTCGCGGCTGATGGCGAGCAGCCGTTCAGCGGTTTCAGAAAGAGCCGCATCCCACCCGATGCGCCGGAACTCCGCTTCGCCCTTGGCACCCGTGCGCTGCTGCGGATAGAGAACTCGCTGGGGCGAATATTCCAGTTGGAGGTATTTGGCCACCTTGCCGCACAGGAAACCGCGTGTAACGGGGTGTAGGGGGTCGCCACGCAGGCGGGAGCCTTTACCGGAGGAATCTACATCCAGATGGAGCGCACAGGCGTCAGGGCAATCCAGCGCGCAAACGGAGTGGTGGATTTCAGGCAAGCAAATATTATGACAGGCGCAAAAGCAAAAGGCCCCGCTGATTGCTCAGCAGGGCCTTTCGAATAAAAATGTGGACTGGAACTAGCTGCGGTTTGCAAACTTCTTGCGAGCCGTGAAACCAATGCCCAGCAGGCCAGCGCCCAGAAGGAACATGGTGCCGGGTTCCGGTACGCCAGTAAGGTTAACACCGCCCTGGAACGAAGTCTGACCGGCAAGGGTAGCATCGGAAACCAGGTTGAGCGGGCTGTTTGCGGTAAAGCTTGCGCTTCCGACAATTAGCGGGATTGGGGCGAAAGAGACCACAACGGTGTCCTGAGCTGATGAGACGGTACCGCCGGCGGAAGTAACCGCGAAGATTCCGGTTTTGCCGTCAGTCACGTTGTTAATGTGCAGGTTTAACTGGAAAGCCGGAACCGTGATGGTCACACCAGCAGCCCCGGAGTATGAGACATCCAGAAATCCGTAGCTGATCCCACTAGGAACAGTAACGGAGGAATTATTAAGCGCGTTAAATGCAAGGGTGAGCGTGTTGGTGCCAGAAACAACTGTAAGGGTACTGGTACCACTGGAAACGAACGTAGATCCGGTTGTATTGTACTGAATGGTGGCGGCACCGGCCGAGCCTATAGTGGCTACAGCGAGTACTGCGAGAGCGGCAAGTGATTTCATAAATGTTTCCTCCGAAGATTTAACAACTTAGCTAAGGTACTTCTATCGATAGTAGCGGGAGGATGTTTGGGTGTCAATGATTTTGTGTATGAAACGGCCCAAAACAGCTAAAGTTCCTTCTCAATCTGCCGATGAATTCTAGTTGCTTTAGAATCTGAGAGGCATGCTCAGCAACCAACAGGCTCTGGAGCGCTTCGACTCGAGGAACTTGATCGGAATTGGGCGGAAGCGGACGCGGTGCGCCGGAAGCTGCATGCCGAAGTGAGTGGGATTTCCGTGCGCGATACTATCGCCCGGATGCCGGCCTGAACCTGGGCGAATATTCCAGTTGAAGGTATTCATCCGCCTTGCCGCAGAGGAAACCATGCGTAACTGGGGTGTGTGGGGTTGCCACGCAGGCGGGAGCCGGAATGGTGAATTTCAGGCAAGCAGATGTTATGACAAGCACAAAAGCGAAAGGCCCCACTGATTGCTCAGCGGGGCCTTTTGGGTAAAATTTGAGCTGGAATTAGCTGCGGTTAGCAAACTTCTTGCGAGCCGTGAAACCAACACCCAGAAGGCCAGCTCCCAAAAGGAACATGGTGCCGGGTTCTGGTGCGTTACTAAAATTAACACCGCCCTGGAACGAAGTCTGACCGGCAAGGGTCGTATCGGAAACTAAATTAAGCGGGCTATTGGCCGTAAAACTTGCGGTGCCGACATTCAACGGGATTGGGGCGAAGGAAACCACAACGGTGTCCTGAGCGGAGGAAACGGTACCGCCGCTAGAAGTAACAGCGAAGGTTCCGCTTGCGCTGTCGGTAACGTTGTTAACCTTCAGGTTTAACTGGAACGCAGGAACCGTAATAGACGCAGAGCTAGATCCAGAGAACGAGACAGCTAAAAACCCGTAGCTGATCCCACTAGGAACGGTTACCGTAGAATTGCCGAGCGGGTTGAATGTCAGGGTCAGCGTGTTGGTGCCAGAAACAACCGTCAAGACATTGGTCCCTGTAGACATGAACGTAGATCCGGTCGTATTGTACTGAATAGTGGCGGCACCGGCAGAGCCTATAGTGGCTACAGCGAGTACTGCGAGAGTGGCGAGTAATTTCATAATGTTTCCTCCGAGAGATCCAAAAACGTAGTTTTTTAGGTGCTATCAGCGAGGGTAGCCGGAGAATCAATAGGTGTCAATGAATTTGTGTATCAAACTGCTCAAAACGGCTAAAGTTTTCTTGAAATCTGCCGATAGACTCTGGTTGCTTTAGAATCAAAAAGAAATGCTGACCCGCCAACAGGCTCTGGAACGCTTTGAATCGAGCGACTTGATCGGAATCGGGATGGAGGCCGACTCAGTGCGCCGGAAACTGCATCCAGAAGGAATTGCGTCTTACATCATCGACCGCAATATCAACTACACCAACTTTTGCACTGAGTATTGTTCCTTCTGCGCGTTTTACCGGGCTCCGGGCAGCAAAGAGGGCTATATCCTTGATTTTGAAGTAATTGCGGCCAAAATCGCCGAGACTATTTCACTGGGCGGGACCGGAATTCTGATGCAGGGCGGGTTGCATCCAGATCTGAAGATTGAATGGTATGAAGATCTGCTTCGCCAGATCAAAGCGCGGTTCACCATTCATACTCATTGCTTCTCAGCGCCCGAAATCACGAATATTGCCGAAGTGAGCGGGATTTCCGTGCGCGATACCATCGCCCGGCTGCGGGATGCCGGCCTCGATTCCATTCCCGGAGGTGGCGCCGAAATTTTGGACGACGCGGTGCGCTACCGCATCAGCCGGCTGAAATGCGGCACGGCGGAATGGATCGATGTACACCGGACCGCGCACTCCCTGGGCATGCGCACCACAGCAACCATGATGTTCGGCTGCGGGGAAACTCACGAGCAGCGCGTAAACCACCTGGAAATTGTCAGGCAGATTCAGGAGGATACCGGTGGCTTTACTGCTTTTATTCCATGGAGTTTCCAGCGGGAGAACACGTCGCTGGGCCGCTTCGTAAAAGAGGAAGCAACTGCCGTGGAGTATCTACGGACACTGGCAATTTCCCGCGTGTATCTGGACAATATTTTGAACATTCAAAGTTCCTGGGTAACACCCGGGCTGAAAACCTGCCAGGTGGGCCTGCGGTTCGGGGGAAACGATGTGGGCAGCATCATGATTGAAGAGAACGTGGTTTCAGCGGCAGGCGCGCATCACCAGGCCACCGAAGAAGAGTTGCGCAGGCTGATCCGGGAGGCCGGTTTTATTCCGAAGCAGCGGGATACTCTCTATACGAAGTACTACCTGAACTAGCCCTTTCGCGGCGAACGGGCTAGTTCGGGTGGGTTACCGGGGAAATATCACGGAATTGGGGTGATCGTGGCGCCAGCGCCAATATTCATTCTGCTGGATTCGATTTCCCTCGTGAAAATGCTCCCACTGTTCCTTGCGCTGATCTTTTCTATAGTGCTCGTAGGCTTTGTCTTCACCCTTGTTCCACTGGTGGTAGTCTTTCCGGTCATCATCGTAATAGCGCTTGTATTCACCCTTATGCTTCCCGTTATCGTGATGCTCTTTCTCGTCGGCTTGGATCGCGGCGGGCGCTATGAGGAGCGCCCCGAAAATTAAACCGCTTAAGTATTTGCGCATGTTGTGAGACCTCACGGTGATCTGCTGCATTTGCCTGCCCAAAGCGATGATCGGCACCTCTAAAATGACGCCTCGCTTGGCGGCGAACAGCCTTTTTGCGGCCGTTTAGGGAGAATCGCTCACCGCTTTCAGCTTCCGCCATGCGGTTGATCCGATGATGTCGATTCGAGTATTCATGTTCTCCAGCGTCCGGCGTGGAAGAAGATGGTGATGAGTGCCTGGGAAGATAAAGGTATAGCGCGCCTTTATCAATTCCGACATTCTGGAGCTTGGTGCAATCGCCGTTACTGGCTCGCTGCACCTGTTCCACCGGGCGAGCGCCCCTATTTCCGGGTGCCGATGCCGCTGAGCAGCGTCTTGACCGCGGCATCCAACTGAGCGTCATGACCGGAATAACTTTCCCCAACGGGCCGATCCACTTCCACATCTACCGGCCTTGGGTGTAACTCCATATCGGTGCCATCGTTGGCGGTGATCTTGATAAACGGGCGCCGCAATACGGAACCGTCGATCAACTGCTCAGACCCTGTGTAAATGATCCAGCCAGCCGTTGGCTCACCCACCACCTTGCCCAGCTTCAAAGACCGATAGCCTTCCGTGAAGTCTTCGGCATCCGATAGAGAGTTCTGATTCGTGACCAGCACAGTGGGCAATTCAAGCGACCGCTGGCCCAACATGGAGCGCGCCGGCGAGGAGGGGTGATCGCGCGGAGTCATGGTGAGGTACGGCTGGCGCGAAAAGATATCGAGCGCGTAGGCATTCACGAAACCGCCGTTGTTGCCGCGAATATCGATCACGACGCCCTCGCGGCTGTGGTTCTCCGTGTCCAGATCGATGTGCAGCTGACTGAGCGCTTGCTGAGACATATCGGCAATGTGAACGTAACCTAAGCGCCCGTTACTGGCCTTGTTTACGTAGGCGCGCCGGTCATCCACCCACTTGCGATAGAACAGTTGTTTTTCGGCTGCGCCGCTGATGGGAAGAAGCGCGATATTTTTCTTGCTCGACGTAGACAGCACGGTGCGTTTACCGATCTTGTATTGCAGGAGTTCATCCAGGTTTAACGAAGCGTCAACGGCCCTGCCATCTACGGAAAGCAGTTTTTCTCCGGCTTGAATCCCCGCCACGTCAGCCGGACCGAGGGGCGTGACTTGTGTGATGGTGTTGTCCACCGGATTAATAACCAAACCCAAGCGGCCCGTTGCCGGCTGAGGCCCGGCCCCTAGCCCCGTGCCAATACCGGAGTGCGAAGAATTCAGTTCCCCAATCATGAGAGAGATCACGCGCCGGGTCTCATCCGGAGTGCGCGCGGCCTCCACCTTTCTGGAATACTGCCCGCGCAGATCGGACCAGTTCGCGCCGTGGAATTTGGGGTCGTAATACGTTTCGTTCACAGTGGTCCATGCCTGATGGAACACTTCGCGCTTTTCCTTATCGAAATCGATATCCAACTCAGCCGTAACGGCAAGTGGACGGACCGCCCGCGTTTCCACGGTCACGATCTGGATGCGGCCTGCTTCAAGAAAATAGACCTCCTTGCCATCCGCAGAAAACTGGGCGTTCGCCTTGCGCCCGGCTGTGGAGGTGAGCTGCCGTGGGACGGCCGGTTCTTTCGCCAGGTCATCGAGTGAATAGGTGTAGAGATTCTGCTGGCCGCCGCCGGAAGACGCAAAGAACAGCAAAACTTTACCATCAGGACTGATCACCGGCGAAGTGGCATCCAGCTCAAGAGGGAGGAGCGCGAGCCTGCGCCGGATTCCCTCAAACTCGATCCGCACGGGCTTGGTCGTCTTCGGTTTCGTGTTTAGCAAGGCGGAGGGAGAGTCAGCAGGCGCGGTTGCCGGCGAAATGCTGGCCGGTTCAACCGGTTGAGGGCTCGTCTGCGGCCGTTCATCGCGAAAGAGATCACGGAACTGGTCTTCGCGGAATTGAGGCGTGCGCGGCACCAGATCGATCCGTGCGACGGAGCTGTTTTCGGTGCGCTGCGAGGTGGCAAAGAGCAGGTACGTGCGGTCCGGGCTCCAGCTGACATGGTCGCTGAACATGTTTGCCAGATAGCTCGCAACTCTCTCCGGTCCGCCCGCGGCGGGAACCATCGTCACATTGCGGAAGCCGCGCGTGTCTCCTCCGAAATAAGCCAGCCACTCGCCGTCAGGTGACCACGAGACTGGCGTCGATGCGAAACCAGTCAGATTCCGGTACTTCTGCGTGGTCAGAACCCGGTCGGCCTTCGTGTCAACTGTCAGCACATGTAACTCGCGGCCGTCACGAACATACGCCAACTGCTTGCCATCGGGCGACCACACTGGATTTTGATCTTTCATGACGCCTGTTGAAAGCCGCGTCTCTGCTTCTTTCGCCAGATCGTAAAGATAAATCTGCTCTACACCTTCGCGATCCGAAACGAAGGCGAGTTGACGGTTGTTCGGGGCCCAGGCGAGTTGATTTTCCTGTGTGCTGGTGTGCGTGAGTCGCACCGCGGTGCCGCCATTCTTTGAGGATGCGGCGAAGATCTGGCCGCGCGCGACAAAAGCGACCTTCTTGCCATCGGGCGAGAGTTCAAGGCCGCTAAAGTTTGCTGTCATCGAGAGATGGGTAGTGGCGGGACCTGCCGGTGCGCCTCTCAATGTAATGGGGACGGCGGAGGCTTTGCCGGTAGCCGGGTCCAAATTCCAGATCGCGAAATCGCGCTCGAAGACAATGGATTTACCATCGTGCGCAATGTCCGGCCACAGTACCCGGCCACCGGTAAAGTGAGTGACTTGCCGCGGCTGTCCGCCGGGAGCGAGAACCCAAACATTCTCCACTCCCGAAACATCGGAGACGAAATAAAGATGCTTGCCATCAGCCGACCACATGGGCCAGAGATTTTTCGCGTGGTTGTTCAACAGCGGTTCATAACGTGGGATGCCGGTGTCGGAAGCTGGGGTTAGCAACGTAAACCGTGTCTCATCGATGTGAGCGTGCCCCTTGCGCCACCACTGGGAAACGGCCATGCTGCCGCTGGTGAAGGCGATGGTGCCGTTGGTGGGGTGGGGCGCGGCCTGGCTTTCATCGCCATAACGGTCCGCACTCACTGCGATGGGTGTCCCGCCGTCCACCGGAATCTTGTAGAGGTCATTCATGTTGCTGATATCGCCACGGTTGGACGAGTAATAAAGGCCCTTGCCATCGGGCGACCAGGCGTTCAGCTCGTTGCGTGCATCGTCAAAGGTCAGCCGCTTCAGCGCGCCGTCGCGCAGATTCAGGACGTAGAGATCAGCGATACCGGTGCGCGTGGAGACGAAGGCGATGCGTGTGCCATCGGGAGAATAGAGCGGCCGCGATTCTGTAGCCGGATTCGATACCAGTAGCCGTGCTTCGCCACCGGTTGCGGCCACGGTCCAGATATCCCCGCCCGAGACAAAGGCGATCTCGGAATGATTTGGCGAGAGGGCCGGTTCCATCATGAGTGGAGCGGGAGCGGGGCGCGTATCGATCGCTGCTGCAATCAGCAAGAAGGGCACAAACATTGTGAAAGTCTAACATTCGGGAAGAATGGGGCTGGCTCAGGCTGCGTGGGCGTGCATTCCGGATTCGTCGTTGCCCGAGGGCCAACCCCACGGGTACAATGCGAAGCCGTGATCTTAGAACGTTTCGAGCGCTTGTTGAAAAGGCCGCGGCTTTAGAAACACGGGTGGATCACGGACCAGGATCGCTTCCATTTCGAGACCCAGGGCTACATGGTGATTCGAAATGTAATTCCGGCGAGCATGACCGCTAATGCCGTTCGTGACGTTGCCGCGTTCATCGGTGCCGATCTTTCGGAGAGCGCGACCTGGTACCGGAGCCTGCCGCAGCTGGACGGCGTGGTTCCTCTACATCATGCCCAATCGCTTTGGGATATCCGGACACACCCGAATCTATATGAAGTTTTCACGGAGTTTTTTGGAAATCACCGCCTTATGGTGGATATCAACCGGTGCATCTTCCGCCCGCCAGTGCATCTCGATTTCCCGGGCAGAAGTTACGGATCCATTAATTGGGACACCGATCCGCGGATGCCCGACCGAGGTTCCTTGCAAACAGTCATATTGTTGACCGACACGTGCCGCGATGAGGGTGGCTTCCAATGCCTACCCGGGGTTTACCAGAACCTGCACGGGTGGCTTCAGGAGTACGCAACGCGTGGCGACTTCGATTTCTTTAACCCGGGGTTGAATGATTGGGAGACCACACAAGTGGAAGGCAAGGCAGGCGATATCATTCTTTGGTCGACCAAACTTCCACATGGATCGGCAACCAATCAATCGGCACGCCCCAGGGTTGCAACATTTGTTACGATGCAGCCGCCCCGCGAGAGTTTGCAGTATCGGGAGTCTATGAAGACGTGGTGGCTGACGAAACGTGCCCCCGATCAGTGGCGAGGTCTGCCCGGACAAATGGATCCTCAACCCGGTGAGCCCGCGGTGCTTTCGAAGCTGGAGAAAAAGCTGATCGGCGTATTGCCCTGGTAGGGGAAAGCGAGCGCAAACTAACTTTCTACGGAATCGTGCAGCAGGCGCGCCATGGTCAGCACAATGCGTTTCAGCCCCAGATCCCGGCCTTCGGGGCTGAACCATTCGGCTGGCGTGTGCGCGCCACCGCCTTGGCCGCCCGCCCCGATTGAGATTGCTTGCAGGCCAAGCGAGAGAGGGATGTTCGCATCCGTCGAAGCGCACTCCTGCCTGGTTCGCAATCCAAGGTGCGCGTCCACTTGGCGGAGCGCAGCCAGTACGGGTGAACCAGAGGCCAGGCGGCCCGCCGGGCGTGACCCGATCTCTTTCATTTTCGCTGCCACCTTGCCTGACGAAGCGCGGGCGTTTTCCTGTTCTTGCGAACGCTCCACGGCTTCGGTCAGAGCTTGCACTAAGTTGTCCATGGGCGCGTTTTGTTCAGAGCGGATATCTACTTTGGCGCGGGCATGGGTAGCAATCGCATTCACTCCGCTGCCGCCTTCAATCATGCCGACATTCAACGTGGTGCGCGCCGGCAATCGTGTCTCAGTGAACGCCGCCAAGGCGCGCGTGAGTGCGTGGATGGGGTTCGCGGTGCCGAAATCGCTCCAGCTATGGCCGCCTGGACCCGTGTAGCTTACTTCATATCGGCGGCTACCTAGAGCTTCGGTTGTAACGTGGTCGGTTGACGCGCCATCGAGGATCAGCATCGCTTCCACGGGAATCGTCTTGCAGAGGTACCGCATGCCGCTCAGATTGCCTTCGCCTTCTTCGCCTACGTTGGCGACAAACATCACGCGGTCCCAAGGCGAGGAGCCCCGAATATGGAGCTTCAGGGCGCGGGCAATTGCCAGTAACGCAGTCAGGCCGCAGCCGTTGTCGGAAACGCCCGGTCCACGTATTTTGCCATCTGAATCGACCGAGATTTCTTCTTTCGATTTTGGCGCGAGCACGGTATCCAGATGCGCCGTTACGGCAAGGTACGGGCCCTCGGGATCTGGCGACAGCGTCGCGAGCACATTGCCTACGCGGTCCAGCACCGCCGTGCAGCCGTAAGAGCGGAACTGGGCGAGAAACCAGGCCGCCCGTTGTTGCTCAAGGAACGTGGGCGCGGGGACACGGCAGAGTTGCTGGTGAATTTCATTGATCCACAATTTTTCACGCGTGAACCATTTCAGTACTTCGCGCAACTCGCGATCCTCCGCCAGATCGTGCAGGGAGGGGAGGGTAGCGGAAGCCATCAGATTTTAGTTTAGTCTGACCTGCAAGGGCTTATAAGACAGCGGTCTCGTGCAACAGCTTGCCGGTGCGAAAGCGATCGTAGGAAAGAACGCCTGCATCGATCAGGCTGGTCTCACCCTGAATGATCAGGTCTGCAAGAATCTGACCGGTAGCGGGTGAGTGCATGACACCGTGCCCGCTGAAACCGTTGGCGCAATAGAACCCTGGCGTCCCGGGAACCTGGCCCAAAATGGCGTGGTGATCTGGCGAAACTTCATACAGACCCGCCCACGCGCGGCGAGGATTGACTTGGGCTTCGGCGAATAGCGGGACCCGGTCCGCCGCGCGTTCCAGTAGCTTTTCTACAAAGCCCGGTGCGACGCCGGTCCGGTATCCTGGCATCTCCGCAGGGTCGTTCCAGGCCAGAAGGAACCCGAGCGATTCCGGCCGGAAATGAAAACCTGTTGACATATCCACTACCATGGGCAACCCATGGCTGAGGCGGTCGAACGGCTCAGTAGGCACCAGTGCGCGACGTAGTGGAACTACCGGTAAATCAACGCCCGCAAGCGCAGCCACTTCTGACGCCCATGCTCCCGAAGCATTCACCACCACTGCTGTTTCCAGCAATCCCGCGGTGGTCCCAACGCCGGTGATTCTGCCGGCTTTGCTATGGATTGCGGTTGCAGCCGTGTTCTTGTGAACGCGAGCGCCGTCCAGAAAATATTGAAGCGTGCTGTGGGGATCGACAAAGCCATCAGTAGAGCAGAAGCTGCCGCCAAGAATGTCGTCGGCGCGCATTTCAGGCACGGCGGCCCGAATCTCGGCGGCGGAAAGTTCGCGTGCTTCCTTCAGCCCTAAGGCGTGCTGCAATTCGCGGTTAGCGCGCAAGTATGTTAGGTGCGGCTCGGTGGTCGCGGCGAAAAGATAACCTTGGGCACGGTAACCGGTCTGCTCCGCATGATCGCGAAAGAAGGCGATGGAATGCATCGACATCCGGATATTCGGCTCAGTTGCGAACTGGGCGCGCACACCGCCCATGCTCTTTCCTGTGGAGCCTTTGCCGGTATGCGATTCGCGCTCCAGCAGCACAACATCGCGCACGCCCTCGCGCTTCAGATGATATGCAATGCTGGCGCCCACAATGCCGGCGCCGATGATGACAACGTCAGGCAACGATCTGCTTCACCACGTTGCCGGCGACATCCGTCAAGCGGAAGTTGCGCCCGCTATACGGGAACGTCAGGCGAGTATGATCGAGCCCCATCAGATGCAGCACCGTGGCGTGCAGGTCATGCACATGGCATTTATTTTCGACAGCCTGATAGCCGAACTCATCGGTTGCGCCATAGGCCATGCCGCCCTTCACGCCGCCGCCCGCCAGCAAGTAGGTGAAGCCTTCGTTGTTATGATTGCGCCCGTTCTGCACATTGATACGGCCAGCTACTTCCGTCCAGGGCCTGCGCCCGAACTCGCCGCCGATGATCACCAGCGTTTCCTTCAACATGCCGGACGCTTTCAGGTCCTGCAAGAGCGCGGCGATGGGTTGATCCGCCTGTTGCGCCAACTTGCGATGTACCAAAATGTCGTGGTGCGAATCCCAGGGCTTATCGTTGCCGAAATACACTTGCACCACGCGAACGCCGCGCTCCACCAGGCGGCGGGCCACCAGACAGCCCCGCGCAAAATCGCCATCGCGCGTGGCGGATTTGATCTTCATCTCGCTGGTGTCTTTTCCCGGCTTCACACCGTAACGGGCCCGGACTGCTTCCGGTTCTTTCGCAACATCGAAGGCGTCCATGGCTTCCGCCTGCATCCTGTAAGCCACTTCCATCGATTGAATGCGGCCTTCCAGTTGAGCATCCGGGCCGCGGCGGTCCAGATCCATGCGGTTCAACTTCTCCCACAACTCCACACGCGCCTTCTGCTCACTCAGTGAACCGCCGCTCTGCGAACGCAGATGCTGAATCATCTTTTCCGGGTCGGCTTCGTCGTTCGGAACATAGGTCCCCTGGTACAGAGAGGGAAGAAAGGCGGAACTCCATAGCTGCGGGCCGACATCCGGCACACCCGCACAGAGAGAAATAAAGCCGGGCAGATTGCGGTTCTCTGAGCCGAGCCCGTAAGTCATCCACGAACCCATGGAGGGGAAGCCGGGAATGATGCGGCCGGAGTTCATCTGCAAGATGGCCTGCGGGTGCGCCGGCAGATCCGTATGCATGGAGCGGATCACGCATACATCGTCGATGTGCTGCGCCGTCTTGGCAAAAAGCTCGCTTACTTCAAGGCCGCTTTGCCCGTAGCGCTGAAACGTGAAAGGCGATTGCATCAGCGTGCCGCGTTCGGCTTTCGCTTTCGGATAATCGCCCGGAATTTCCTGGCCGTGGTACTTCGCTAAAGAAGGCTTTGGATCGAAGGTGTCCACCTGCGACGGGCCGCCGTTCAGAAAAAGAAAGATGACCTGTTTTGCCTTGGCGGGAAAATGCGGCGCCTTGGGCTCGAGCGATGGCGCTCCGGTGGGCGGCCCAATTGTTGCGGCTTCAGATTGGAAGTGCTCGCCCAGCATGTTCGCCAGACCAACCATGCCGAAGCCGGTGCCAAGTTTCTCTAATGCATCGCGTCTGGTCATTTCCGGTGTCCTTGCTTTTTTCCTAATTCACGAACAGCAGTTCATTGGAGCTCAACAAGACTTGGGCGTATGGCTTGAATGCATCAGGTTTCGACGCCAGGAACGCAGTTCCCACCCGAATCTCGTCCGGCGTCGCATCTCGTCCGAACACGATGCGATATGTGCGCTTTACACGATCTTCCAAAGTTCCGGCGGTACCCACTTGTTTTACAAGCGCACCGGCCCGCGCTTCGACGAACGAGCTATTCAGGAAGAACAACTGCTGTAGCGGGGTCGCCGTTGAGATCCGCTTTTCCGCGGTGAGATTGGGATTGGGAAAATCGAAAAGAGCCAGAGTGCCGTCCAATTTGCGGCGGCTGACAAACCCGTAAACAGAGCGCTTGTAATTCCGCTCGTCGCCCAACAGGGCGGGCGCACCACCGGCGGCAGAATCGAGTTCGCCGGAAACCGCCAGCAGCTCATCGCGCATCGCTTCCGCATCGAGCCGTTGCCGGTTAGCCCGCCACAATAGGCGATTGTCAGGATCCACGGCGAAGTTCGCGGCGTTGTTGTCGCTTGCCAACTGGTATGTCGAAGAGAGCATAATCTCGCGATGCAGTTTCTTCAACGACCAGCCGTTTTCCATGAAAGAGGTTGCCAGATAATCCAGCAGCGCGGGATGGCTCGGAGTCTCGCCCATTCGCCCGAAGTTCGAAACCGTGCGCACCAGACCTTCGCCGAAATGGTGCTGCCAGACGCGGTTCACAATCACGCGCGCGGTAAGGGGATTTTGCGGGCTCGCGATGGCCTCCGCAAGTTCCAACCGGCCGCTACCGTTTTTGAAGGGAACCGGGTCACCCTTGCTCAGAATCGATAAAAATGCCCGGGGCGCTTCTTCACCCAGGTTTTCCGGCACGCCGTTGATCTGCACCCGTTCATTGCGCGGTGTGGGCAAATCTTTGATTACATGCGCAAACGCATACTGCGCGGGAAGTGCAGCTTTCAGCTCTTTCAATTCCGCGCGCATGTCGCTAAGGTATGTTTTCCAGTGGCCTTCGAGAAAGCGGTCAATGGTGCCGTCCGAAGTCAGATAGCCGCGATTGGGTCCATACCAGAGGATTCCATCTTCTTCCTGCTTGAACTCTCTTCCGTAGAAATCGTTGAAGAACAGATCGCGCCAGAGGTAAAACCTATCAGGCGGTAACGCGAACGTCTCACTCTTCGTGCTCGCATCGTTCTTCACTGCATTGCGAGCATTTTTTTCGTCCACTACCTTGCGCTCTTGCAGCACGGCCAGTGCTTCCTGGCGAAACTTTGAAAGATCGAACGAGTCCTCCCGCCATCCGTGCAGATACTTGTTGTCTTCCGGACCGGTCTTCAGATACTTCGCCCAACGCTCCAGTGTTTCCACATCCAGATTGTCAGCGGCGGCAACCTGCCTGGCAGCCAGCCTGGAATCAGCCGTCAGCTTCCGGACCGCGCGAATATACCGCGGCGATTCGGAAGCCAGCATTTCGGCCAACTCATCGGCCTGCTGATGCAGGAATTGCTCGATCCTGGCCTTGACGTCGTTGACCCGCTTCTCCTGATCTTTATACCGTTTCACCTCGTCTTCAGGCGAGAGTTCCACTTCTGCGCGTTTTGTACTACTGAAAACTCCCTGCAACGCGTAATAATCTTTCGTCGGAATAGGATCGAATTTGTGGTTGTGGCACTGTGCGCAGGCACCCGTAAGAGCCAGAAATCCACGTGTGGTCACGTCCACTTTGTCGTCGGTCAATTCCGGGCTCAGACCATAGAAACCAAGCCCCACCGCAAGCGACTTGTCCTTACCGCCATCCATCTGATCGCCCGCGATTTGTGCTTTGACGAAGCGGTCATACGGCATGTCGTGGTTGAACGCCTGAATCACCCAATCGCGATAGCGGAAAGAGTTGGGGTAAGGCAATTCGACATCGCTATCCAAACGGTCGTCGGCATAGCGGGCCACGTCAAGCCAGTAACGCGCCCAACGCTCTCCGTAGTGCGGAGACGCAAGCAGACGGTCCACCAGTTTGGCGTAAGAATCCGGCGCGGGATCATTTGCAAACGCCTCAGTCTCGGCATACGTGGGCGGAAGCCCTGTCAAATCCAAATAAGCCCGGCGAATTAAGTCGCGCTTGGCCGCTGTGGCGTTCGGTTTCAGGTTCTTCGCTTCCAGTTGTTCCAGCACGAACCGGTCGATCGCGTTCCTGGCCCAAGCCGAATTCCTGACTTCCGGCAGTGCGGGTTTAACCGGCGGCTGAAACGCCCAGAAAGCGCGCTGCTCCGGCGTGATGTTGTATTTGCTGCCTTTTGGAATTCTCGCTGTTCCGGCTGATTCCGGCCACACCGCGCCCGTCTTCACCCACCCGGAAAGAAGTGCGATCTCGCCATCGGAGAGTTTAGCCGCGCCCATGGGCATTTTCATGCGGTCATCCAGATGTTCCACCGCGCGGATGATCAAGCTCTCTTCCGGCTTACCGGGTACCAGCGCCGGCCCCGATTTACCGCCCCGCAGCAATGCTTCCCGCGAGGTCATCGTCAATCCGCCCAGCGCTGAACTGGAATGGCACGCAAAGCAACGGTTCGCCAGTAAAGGGCGGATTTTCAGTTCGAACTGTTCGCCAGCCTCAGACGCCGAAGTTGCTGCGCGCAGAACCGGTCCAGCCGAGAGGAAAGCAGCAATCGCGAAGAGAATGCGTAAGTAGGAAGGATGACCCATAAGCTAACGGAAGCGAGGGCAAAAAGTGCCCTTAAACTATATCAGCTAAACCGTTTCTTCCCGCTGGACCGCATAATGGCGAAGTGTTGTCCGAACGTGACATTTTGGGTCCCTTACGCCTTCGGAGTAAACCGGGTAACCGCGGCTTGGCATTGGGCATCGGTGACGATTGTGCGATTTACCGGCCCGAGCACGGCGAAGAACTGGTTTTCACAACAGATTTCCTGATCGAAGATGTACATTTTCGTTTTCGGACCCACACATCGGCACAGGTCGGGCATAATGCCTTGGCCCGAGGTCTGAGCGACATCGCAGCCATGGGTGCCATGCCCCGTTTTTGCCTGCTTTCCCTAGCTCTTCCGCCGCACGCCGACCACCGGTGGGTGAAGGGTTTCTACCGTGGGCTCTTGAAACTGGCTGATTCCACCGGCGCCACCCTCGCCGGCGGAGATTTGGCTCATACGGATAGATTCCACTGCGACATTGTGGTTTGTGGCGCGGTGCCGAGAGGTACGGCGCTCCGCAGATCGGGTGCAAAGCCGGGGCACGCCATCTACGTATCCGGTGCGCTCGGCGGCTCTGCGTTGGGTCTGGAAACCGGGCGCGGCGCCGCATGGAGGCGGCATTTGCGCATCGAACCCAGGCTCGGCTTGGGCCGGTTCCTTCGCACACGATTAAAGGCGACGGCGTGCATGGATCTTAGTGACGGACTTTCGCTCGACCTGGAGCGCCTGTGCCTCGAAAGTGGAGTCTCCGCGGCTATTACAATGCCCCCGATTTTTCCGAAGGCTAATGCGAGCCAGGCTCTGCACGGAGGAGAAGACTACGAACTGCTTTTCACAGTCGCGGCCAGCCAAAAAGTACCGCCGGAATTCGAGGGAATTGCACTTACGAGGATTGGCGTGGTGGAAGCAGGTAAGCCGGGACGCGTGCTGTTGGACGGAAGGAAACTCAAACCGGCCGGGTTTGACCACTTCGCCGGCCCAGTGGATCTACATGCTGAAATATAGATCTATGCGAGTTTCGACATGGGGAAATAGCTTGGCTGTCCGTATACCCGCAATCGTCGCCAACGCGCTCGAGTTCGCGGAAGGCGATGAAATCGAATCACGATAAAAAGCAAGTGCGAGCTTTCAGTGAGTAAGGACAGAAGCCGTCAACTCGCGAGTGAAGCAGTCCAAAGCATGGCGCGGCCCCTCCCCGGGTTTCAAATTCGGCAGGGAAGATGCGAGTAGACGATAGCTCATTCCTGGATACGAACGGACCCGGAGGAGCAGCATGTCCAATTTCCGGAGTGCAGCGACTCGAGCTCTCTCTCTAGCGCCCCATGCGCGTGATCACTAGCCGGCTCACTTCTTCCAGCAACTCACCACGGTCATAGTCACCTTTCTGCAAAATACGGCTGACATGCCCGTTCAACACTCCGCGTTCTTCCGCACTTAAGTCTTTAGCGGTAACAACAATAACCGGGATCAGCTTCCAATCGTCGCGCGTGCGCACTCGTCGAATGAATTCAAAGCCATCCATTTCAGGCATCATCAGGTCCAGCAAAATCACTCCGGGCGCGTTGGTTTCCATCAACGCTAAGGCTTCCCGCCCATTCGTGGCCTGGTCCACTTTCCAACCGTCGCTTTCGAGTAATCTGGAAAGCACTTCGCGGTTGGCAGGGTCGTCTTCCACTACCAAGGCTTCGTTCTTGGTCGTCTTCCGGTGCCGCATGAGCACCGCGGTTAACCGTTCCCGCTCGATCGGCTTGGTCAGGTAATCGGCGGCACCCAGCGAATAGCCGCGGTTTTTCTCATCGACAATCGTCAGCATGATGACCGGGATTTTTGCCAGATCCGTGTCGCTCTTTAGGCTCGAAAGAACCGTCCACCCGTCCATGCCAGGCATCATCACATCAAGCGTGATAACGTCCGGGTGCAGCCGGCGCGCCATGCGCAGCCCCTCTTCGCCGGACAGTGCTCCCTCAACACGAAATCCCTGCTTGCCAATGGCGTGCCGAAGCAGGTCGTGCACCGCGCGATCGTCATCGATCACCAGCACCATGCCGGTCTCTTTCTTCGCCGCGCCCAGTGACTCCTTCCCGGATTCATTGCCCGCAAGCGACTGCTGGCGTTGTACCGGGGTGGCCGGAAGCGTCAACGTGAATGTCGAACCCTGCCCCGGCTTGCTGACCAGGGCAATCTTGCCGCCCATCATGTCTGCAAACCGGTGTGTGATCGCCAGACCCAGACCGGTGCCGCCGAATTTGCGCGTGGTGGAAGAATCGGCTTGAGTAAACGGTTCGAACAATCGGTGCGCCTGTTCTTCGGTAAGCCCCACCCCGGTGTCTTTCACCTCGAAACGAACCCAATTTACATTCCCTGTTAACTCACGCTGAATCACCAGGGACACCGTCCCGTTCGTCGTAAATTTACAGGCGTTTGAAAGCAGATTTAATAAACTCTGGCGGATCTTAGTCAAATCAGCGTGCATGCTGCCGATATCAAGCGGACAGGTTTTCAGCAGCAGATTCCCATTTTTTTCAGCCATCGGCCGGACTGTCGAGATTACGTCCTCCGCCAGGGAGCATACAGAAAATGTCTCAAGATAAAGGTCCATCTTTCCAGACTCAATCTTGGAAAGGTCGAGTACGGAATTAATGAGTTCCAGCAGGTGTTTTCCCGCGGATTTTATCTTTTGCAAATCGGGAACGCTAGCTTGCGTGCCCATCTCCTCGGATTCTTCTTCCAGCATTTCGCTGTACCCGATAATCGCGTTCAGCGGCGTGCGCAGCTCGTGACTCATGTTCGCCAGAAACGTGCTTTTCGCCTGGCTTGCTTCAAGGGCCTTGTCCTTTTCGCGCTTCATGCGCAAATTTGTGAACAGCACAATCCCGAACAAGCCCAGGCTGGCAAGCATCGTGACTACTCCTGCCAACCTGCTTTTGCGCTCCGCATCGCCGGAGCGTTGGTCCAGTCTTTTCATCTCCTCCCGTTCCATATGCGTGCACAGGGCTCGAATGGCATCCATTAACTTTTTGCCACGGCCGATCTTCACCACGGCGACCGCTTCGGAGATGCCACTATCCATGCGAAGTTGTATGGTCCGCTTCAACTCCGCAAGTTTCATATCTACCAGTGCGGAAAGATCGCGAACATCCCGTTCCGCCTGGCTGTCGCCGTTCGCGTATACCCGGAGTTTGGCGATCTGGCCTGGAAGTAAATCGAGAGCCTTGGTATAAGGATCCAGATATTTGAAATCGTCGGTGATCAGGAAGCCGCGCTGTCCCGTTTCCGCATCCACCGTCAAAGTTCTCACTTGCGTGATATCTACCAGTGCCTTCTGGCTGGCGGCGATGTCGCGGTTGGCCTGCACCACTTGGCGCCAGCTTGCAAAACAAAGCGCCAGTATCAGCAGAAGGGCGAATAGGGCGAACCCTAACCAGACAAAATCGCTCTTACTGGGTGTCAGATTTCGTCTGCTCAATAAGGAAGTATCGCGAGCTAGCACTGCGTTCCAGTATCGCGCGTTAAGTGCTGGGTCGGTCTGCCGCTTTGCCGTGAGTGCTTTAGCGCGCGTGTCGTAAAGTGGTGAGGTGAATACGGCAGACCCGGCCCCGATACTTGACCTGATTGAAGCGTTCCGCCGTTCCAAGACCATGTTCACCGCTGTGAAGCTTGGGCTGTTCGATCTGTTGCTGACCGCGCCGCTTACCTCCGCCGCGATAGCAGCCGGCATCTCAGCTGATCCCTCGGCAACGCAGCGTCTGTGTTACGCCTGCGT
>Ga0123337_10002687_pt1 | contig 19984 bp, 10 predicted proteins | sample frozenSSSSmetaG_FD_89792 | JGI IMG/M metagenome (GOLD analysis project Ga0123337, IMG submission 89792) | Glacier valley bacterial and archeal communities from Borup Fiord, Nunavut, Canada, to study Microbial Dark Matter (Phase II) -... | ecosystem: Environmental > Aquatic > Freshwater > Ice >... | reverse complement strand
GTGAAAAGAATAATGCTTCTATCTCTAAGATAACAGGATTTTTTAATTTATTTGAAATTTTACCTTTTAGTTTATTAATTGATTTTCTAAACTGATGTATGTTTAATTTATTCTGAATCCCTTACACCCAAAAATTGATTCTCATCACTTTTACTCTTTTTTATTGGGAGTATGTATTTTTTGTTTACCTTTGTAAGTGAACGCTCACTATTTTATTCATCAATGAAAATTTCTGATACTAACATTTTTACCGAAAGACAGATTGAGATCATGCAGGCTGCTACTCAGCGGATTGATAAACATGGAATTCAGGATCTTACCATTAAGAATCTGGCAGCAGATCTGGAACTGTCTGAGGCTGCACTTTATCGCCATTTCAAAAGCAAGAATGACATTTTAATGGGCTTGCTAAATTATTTCATTCTGGAAATGGAAGTAAGACTTTCAGCAATAATCAACCAGCAAGAAGTAAAAGCCGAAGACCTTCTTAAGCAGGTTTTTGATTCACAGCTTGGAAGCTTCGTGAAAAATCCAGCTATTGTAAGTGTAATCTTCTCTGAAGGGATTTTTCAATTCAACAAGGATTTGAACAAAAGGGTTTTGGATATGATGAAGTTAATGCAGCTCAATATTCAGTCTGTGATAGTAAAAGGTATTGACGCAGGTCAGATCAGAGAATTGGCTGATCCTTCCACCATAACTACTATTATTATGGGAAGCATGCGTTTGACCGTCTTGAAATGGAAATTATCAGGCCATAAATCAAACCTGATTCAAGATGGTATTGCAGTGCTATCCGGAATTTTGAAAATGATTACAAAATAAATCATCGTATGATTCTGATTATATCATACTTAAATAAATATAAGCCATGAAGTTAGTAAGTATTCACAAACGTTCTCTTCTGCTATTTTTGCTGGCCTTTGCATTCCGGAGCGCAAATGCTCAGCAATGGTCAATAGAACAATGCATTGATACCGCTCAGGTGCATAATAAGAACCTGCAGATGAGTCGGAACAGTATGTTAATCCTTGAGCAAAAGGAGAAAGAAGCAAAGGCGAACTTGCTGCCAAAGCTTGCACTTAACGCTGATTACCGGTATTATACCGATCAGCCTACCCAATTATTACCTCAGTCGGTTTTTGGGGGACCTGCAGGGCAGTTCAAAGAAACCCGCTTCGGAGTGCCACATAATATCAATGCGAATATTCAGTTATCCATGCCTTTGTACAATGCTCAACTGAATAGTGCTGTTGATAACAGCAAAATTGCATCTGAATTGAGCGAACTGCAATATGAACGCACCGCAGAGCAGGTTATTTATGATATTTCAAATTTATATTACAATGCTCAGATACTTGATCATCAACTTAGTTTTATAGACAGCAACCTCGTTAACACTAAGAAATTACAAAAGAATATAAGTCTACTGCATGAGCAGTTAATGGCTAAAAGTTCTGATGTCAGTAAAGTGGACTTACAGCTTGAGCAATTGAATACTCAAAAGGAAATTGTAAGAAGCAGATATGTGCAGATATTAAGCACGCTTAAATTTTTAATGGGACTTCCCCAGGAAAGTTCTATAAGTATTGATCCTGAAATAAAGTATCAGGTTAAGCAGGAATATGCTAGTTTATCCAGCCTTGATATTCGTCAGGCGAGGATTCAAAACCGTTTGATCAGCGCTGAGCTTAACACAATAAAATATTCAAGGCTGCCTACACTCTCATTGTTTGGTTCGCAAGGTACCACGGGTCTGGGTTATGATAAAAGTCCTGATCAGTTTTTGAAATTTTTTCCTGTTGGCTTTGCTGGCATACAGTTGTCTTATCCATTATTTCAGGGAACAGTAACTAAACACAAGATCAATCAGAAAAAGTATGAACTGAAGAATAATGAACTTCAAATAAGTTTATTAAGCGAGCAGAATATAATGCAAGTTGATAACGCTAAAATGCTGCGTCAGGTAGCTCAGAAATCAACAGAGACTATTCTGCTTCAAATGAGACTTGCACAATCAATTTATAATCAAAATATTATACAACAGAAGGAGGGAACCGCAAGCTTAACAGATGTTCTGTTAGCAGATACTGCCTTGCGTGAATCGCAACAGTCGTATTTAAATGCGGTGGTCGATTATTTGAAAGCTGACCTCGATTATAAAAAGTTAAGTGGAAATATTTCTCTCATTAAATAATACCAGCCATGAAAATCACAATTAAAAAAGTTCTGATTGTTTTAATCCCAGTAGTTCTTGTATTGCTTGCAGTTATCAGGCTTAAAAGCAATAAGGAAAAGACTCAGAAGGGAGTTTATCAATATGATAAGGAGCAGGTAATTTATGTGCAGGCGGATACTGTAAAGTTTGAAAAAATCAATTCAACTTTTAATTACACGGGTTCATTTGAACCTATCAAAGAGAGTCGCATCAGTTCTGAGTTACAGGGCAAGATCAATCAGATTATGGTTACTGAAGGAAATTTTGTGAAAAGGGGCCAAGCTATTATTCAATTGGATAATTCGTTGTTAAAACTGTCTTTACAGTCTGTTCTTGTACAAAAGGATGGCCTTGAAGTGGATGTAAAGCGTTTTGGAATCCTCTTAAAAGCAGAGGCCATTCAGGGAGTACAGCTTGAAAAAGCAGAATTGGGCTTAAGATCTGCAAAGGTTCAGGTCGCATCGCTCCAGGAGCAAATAAACAAATCTACGATCAGGGCACCTTTCTCTGGTATTGTAACGGCCAAATTGACTGAAGTAGGGGCATTTGCTTCACCGGGTATCCCATTAATGCAGATCTCAGATATTTCCCTCCTGAAGTTTATTGTCAATGTTCCTGAAGCGGATTTAAATCGATTTCGTTTGAATCAGACCTATTCTGTTAGTTCAGATGCCTACCCTGATCTTGATTTTTCAGCTAAAGTTGCCATGATTGGAAGTAAAGCCAATACTGGAAATAGCTTTCCGGTACAGTTGATAGTCAATAATACATCAGATTTAAAGATAAAATCAGGCATGTTTGGTAAAGTAATTCTGAAAAACCCTGAAGCTGAGCAAGGAATCTTTGTCCCATCATCTGCATTATTGGGTACTTCAGAGCAGCCTCAATTATACCTGATCAGGAATGGAAAGGCGGTTTTGCAAAAAGTTATGATCGGAGCTAAAGTGAAGAATACCAGTAACGTTTCTTCGGGTTTAAAAACAGGTGATATAATTATTACCGGGGGTATGATCAATCTGTTTGATGGGGCTAATGTACGGGTACGATAAAATCGCTGAATTATGAATATTACAGAAATTTCAATCAAACGACCTTCGCTGATCATTGTTTTATTCAGTGTATTTGCTCTTTTAGGCTTCATCGGGTATAAGAATCTGAGCTATGAGCTCATGCCTGATTTTAATCAGCCGGTTGTAGTTATAAAAACAGGCTATCCGGGTGCTGAGCCTGAGGAGGTTGAGACCTCAGTTTCCAGAAAAATTGAAGATGCACTTTCTAATGTTGAAGGGGTGGATTACCTGGTAACCAAATCGCTGCCTAATGCATCGGTGATCATTGCTAACCTGAAATATGGGACCGATCTGGATAAAACCATGCAGGATGCACAACGCTATATTGATAATATTAGAAAGGATCTCCCGGAAGATATTTTAAGTCCGGTTATGAGTAAGGTTTCGCCAAACGACCTTCCAATTATGTCTATTAGTGCCAGCAGTAAGATGCCTGCTGCGGAGTTTTATCAGAAAATGAAGGATGAGTATTTGCCTCAAATCCAGCAGATTAAAGGTGTTGCAGAGATCACGATACTCGGTGGGGAAGAACGGGAGATTCAGGTGAAAGTAGATGTTGATAAACTCAAGTTTTATAAAATTTCATTAGCTCAGGTTGTAGAGTCCATCAATCGATCAGGAATTGACTTCCCTTCAGGCAAGGTGCAATCTGATAAAGAGTCGAGCTCAGTAAGGTTGAGCGGAAAGTTTAATTCTCCTGATGATATTAAAAATGTTCAGGTTGCGATGCCTCTGCCCGGAAGTCCGGTTTATGTAAGGGATGTTGCTAAAGTATCAGATGGGCTTAAGGAGGCGGTTTCTATTAACCGTTATAATGGACAAAATGGAATCGGACTTCTGTTAAAGAAGCAGGGGGATGCTAATGCGGTAGAGGTTTCAAAACTGGTTCGGGAGAAATTTAAGTTTATCGAAAAGCAGGATGAAGCGCAGGGCGTTCACTTCATCATTGCTTCAGATAGCACTGATAATACCATTGCAGCTGTTGATTCAGTGATTTTTGACCTGATTCTTGCAGTAATTTTGGTTTCAGTGGTCATGCTTTTATTCCTTCGCAGTTTCAGAAATTCATTTATTGTACTGGTGGCTATTCCAACTTCACTGATTACTGCATTTGCTGTGATGTGGTTATTGGGATATACCCTCAATCTGATGACTTTACTGGCCATGTCCTTGATTATCGGTATCCTGGTTGATGATGCTACGGTGGTATTGGAAAATATTCAGAGGCATCTGGATATGGGAAAAGAAAAACGCAAGGCATCGATGGATGGCAGGATGGAGATCGGTTTTTCTGCATTGTCAATAACACTTGTCGATGTGGTTGTGTTTTTACCTATCCTGTTTTTACAGGTGTTTGTAGCCGATATGCTTAAGCAGTTTTCAGTAGTTGTAATCACTTCAACACTCACAAGTTTGCTGGTAGGATTCACACTGACACCTTGGCTGGCCTCACGAATTGGTGTTAAGGAGGATCTGAAGCCAAGCAATTTCTTCAATCGTTTTTTACTCTGGTTTGAACACCAGCTGGAGGGTTTTACCAATTGGTACGGAAGAGCTCTGGAATGGGTATTAAATCACAAATTAATTTTTGCAGGTATTGTACTCCTCTTATTTGTGATGACTGCAGGAATCATGAAGCAGGGTATTATTGGCAAGGAATTAATATCTACAGGTGATCAGGGTAAATTTAGAATGAATCTGGAATTTGATAAATCAACAGCTCTGGAACAAAATAATGAGGTTTCATATAAGATTGAGACTTTCATATTGAAAAATCCTGCTGTTGCAACGGTGTTTAGTAATGTTGGCGGACCGAGCACAGGAATTGGAAGTTTAGGGCAGGGTTCTGCAAATAAAACTGAGTTAACAATTCAGTTGAAACCTGCATCCGACAGGGTAAGGCAGTCAACTGAGGACTTTATGAAAACGTTAAGGGAAGAGTTACAGGTGAAATTCCCCGGACTCAACTATTCAATGGCCTCATTGGGTTTGATTCCGCGTTCAGCTCCAATTGAGCTTACTTTAAGCGGCAGTAACGAGGAAATGGTAATGAAGGCCGGAGTCCAAATGCAATCGGCCATCGGACAAATTCCCGGTGCAGATAATGTACGTCTTTCGGTTGAAGCTGGTAGTCCCGAATATATGGTTGTGCCTGATAAAGACAAGATGCAGCGTTTGGGTTTAAGTACTGCCTATGTTGGCATGGCATTGAGGACTGCCTTTACCGGAAATGACGATGCAACCTTAACCGAAAATGGTACTGAGTATCCGGTCAGAATCTGGCTGGATCAGTTTAGTCGTCAAAATTATGATGATGTAAAGCGTTTAACGGTAATCAATCCGATGGGAATGCCTGTAGAGGTCTCTCAGTTTGCAAGTATTGAGCAAAGCAGTACAGCATCATTACTTGAACGGAAAGACAGGCAACCGGCTGTTACGCTTACTGCAGATGCATTGGGACGTCCCTCAGGTACAGTTGCTGACGATGTAGTGGCATACCTAAAGGCAAACCCTTTGCCTGGCGATGTGCAAATAACCTGGGGAAGTGATATTAAAAGACAAAATGATAGTTTCGGTGCCTTAGGATCGGTTTTACTCATTTCCTTTCTGCTCATATACCTGATTATGGTTGCACTTTATGACAGTTTTATTTATCCTTTTGTAGTTTTGTTCTCTATACCGGTAGCCTTAATCGGAGCATTTTTTGCCCTGAATCTTTCATTGAATAATCTGAGCTTGTTTGCCTTACTTGGTTTGATTATGCTGATGGGCCTGGTTGTAAAAAATGCAATCTTGATTGTCGATTTTACAAATCAGTTAAAAGCAGAAGGAATGCACTTCAGGCAGGCGTTGATTACTGCCGGAAAGGGAAGGATGCGGCCGATTCTAATGACAACCTTATCAATGGTCATCGGGATGTTGCCAATCGCTCTGGCATCGGGTACAGCATCAGAATGGAAGAATGGTCTGGCCTGGGTAATTATCGGTGGACTTTTATCCTCCCTTATTCTCACTGTTTTTCTGGTGCCTGTGATTTATTATCTGGCAGACAGGCTTAGGGAGAAAATGGCAAAATAATGTATTTAGGGCATAGTACTGAGAGTGAAATTTACTAAATCAGATTTTTTATCAATATACCGATAATTGCTGTAGCTAAAATTATCTGAGGTTCCTGTATCTTTTTAATATAAACCAGTGCTAAACCAGCGCAAATTGCAATGACTGCGGTTGGAATATCAACGATGGAACGGGTAGCAATGATGATCACCGCACCAAGCAAGGATCCGATCACTGCCGCTGTAATGCCATCGACAAACGCTTTGATGCTTTTGTTTTTAGCTACCTTCTTGAACGATGGAGCAAGGATGACAGTAAACAGAAAGCAGGGTAGAAAAGTAGCCAGCGCGGCAATACAAGCTCCGGGAAAACCTGCAATAAGATAACCGATAAATCCAACAGTAATTACCACTGGTCCCGGGGTAATCATGGCCACCGCAACCGAATCTATAAACTGATTTTCGGTTAACCATTGATATTCTACAACAAGTCCGGCATGCAGGAATGGAACAATGGCAAGACCACTGCCAAATACAAAGGCACCGGCTTTCAGGAAGAAAATGCCAATATCAAACAACTGATTATGAGGAAATGCCAAAAGGCTGGTTCCAGTAAATAAAAATACAGGTAAAGTACCAGGTCTTTTTATCCATTGAGGTGGTGATTTGTAAAAGAGATAGATTATTCCACAAAGCACGAAAAGCAGGATTTCCTCTCTTTGCCTTACTACTGTTAATACCACTCCGGTCAGATAGAAGATCCACAAGAGCCAGTTATTTTTGACTGATCCAATATTGAAACTGCCCAGAGACTTAATTGTGAGTTTATAGGCACTTATTGTAATGATTCCAATTACACCGGCACTCACTCCATAAAATACTTCTTTCATCCAGGATAATCCGCTGTAAAGCTGGTAAGCTACTCCAAGTGCAAGAACCATTAGAAATGAGGGCAAGATGAATGCGAGACCCGCTAATGTCGCCCCTAAAAGGCCATAATGTACAAAACCAACATAGATTCCAAGTTGTGCAGCGAGCGGACCAGGTGCCAGTTGTGCCAGTGCAAGCCCTTCCTTATATTCCTCCTCACTGAGCCAGTTTCTGTTCTCAACCAAATCGCGGTGCATGTAGGCAACCAAAGCCACCGGGCCGCCAAAGCCCCAGGTGCCCAGTTTTAGAAAGTAAATGACCAATTCCCTAAGGGTATATTTTTTCTGGTTCATGATATTATTTAAAAACCTATTCCAAACTGAAATGCAATAGTTGATGAAGCGGGTAATGAATTGCCAAATCGTACAGGAAGGGGAATTGCAGCAAAGAAGCTGTGGTGTTTCTTTTTGATCAGTACTTTGTTCAGTACCGGAGTGAATCCATAACGCCCGGAGGTTTCAAATGCTGCCCTTCCAGCAAAAGTATAGCCTTTGCCTAAAGCAAACAGTATACCCGGATGAATGAGCGTATTGCTCACCCTGCTGCTGCCGTTTTCTGCCCTGACAAATGGAACTATTTCGAAGGAGAAGCCAATTTTTGAACTTTTCCAGATATTGATTCCTATGGGCATTCCAACTACATAGCTCCCCTTAAAATTAGCATGGGAACCTGTGCTGCTGAAAGAAATTATGGGGTGAACGATGCCAGCATGGCCCGCAATTCGCGGGTAAACGGTGCTATTTGTCTGTGCCGAAAGCTTATTTGGGTAACATATTAATGTGTATAACAAGATCGTTATGACTAGCAGTTTAAACAAGTATCTGCTCGTAAGAATGTCAATTGTATGCTTATTTATCATAAATCAGAGATGAACTGTTTTGTTCATTTCTGACAATATTAGGAAGACAAAAGAGGGATAAATAGAATACTATTAACCTTTTGTATCTTTTTTACCTTTCTGTAAGTTTTTTCTGAAAACAGATGGATTCTGGCCGGTTTGTTTTTTAAATATCCGGGTAAAGTGGCTCTGGTCAGAAAATCCGGTCAGATAGGCTATTTCGGATAATGAGTAAGCTGGATTTTCCAATAATCCGATGGCTTTATCAATCCTTAACTTACGGATGTACTCCCCAAAGGAAAGGTCATCGAAATGCCTTGAAAATTCTCTTGATAAGTAGGCCGGATGAACATTTAGTTCAGAGGAGATATCCTTAAGGTTTAAATTCAAATTGATATCTAATTGGTCCTGAATAATTTCTTTTATTTCCTTAGCCCAGGCAGGAGTTTTTTTTGCTGAACTTTGTTTCAGGAACTTATGATATACATCGAGAAGGATATGATCGACAGGGTTTTGAGTATGCCTTAGGTCTTTTAGATGTTTTGCCCAGCTGTAAAGAGCATCGTAAATGACCATACCTGCCTTCAATAATTCATGGTCATCAGGGATATTGAACGCCAGTCCGGCAGAGATTGACCATAAACCGGAAGCCTGACTTGCCAGATGGTGAACATCGGTATCTGCACCACGGATAATGAGAGCCATTACCAAAAGGGCAGGGTCTTTCAAATCGTATTTTTCCAACAATTTATCGAAAGTGCATTTGTCGGCATGGTGACTTAATTCAACATTAGGGATATCAAAAGGAATGGCATCAAGTTCTAAGGCTTTGTTTAATACTTCATTGAAGGGAACATAATAAAATATTGCTTCTTGATCTATAAAACGCTTGATGAGCCAGGGGCATGCGATACGATCAATTTTAGGGCGTTCTCTGGTAATCCATTTCATAGTGTAATATAAAGGAAAGTCTGACCATTTTTAGACTTACGAAATCACCTGTGGGAGCGGAAAGTCGATTTCGTAAGTCGCATTTTAAAAAAGTGACTGACGAATTTAAATGCAATGCGCCTAAGTAAATTCGTAAATCGATAGTAATCGGGTCTGAACGTTTTCCGACTTACGAAATCACCTAAGCGTTTAGAATTAGATTTCGTCAGTCACTTTTTAATTGGGTGAAGACGAATTTAAATGCATAGCGCCCAGGTAAATTCGTAAGTCCGCACGATTATCGACTTGCGAAATCACCTAAGCGAGCGGAAAGTGATTTCGTCAGTCGCACCTTGAAATTAAGTGACTGACGAATTTAACTTTCAAGGTGCCTACGTAAATTCGTAACCCGATGGCTATCGGGTCTTAATAGCCAGCATAGAAGTTGCCTTCAAATGCTCAGCCAATCTTCCAATCGCAATCGCCGCAATATTTATCTGCTGTTGTGCCTCTTTCCAGTCGCGCTGCTCAATTGCCTCACGAACACCAGGCATTGTCTTTACACCATAGCCGGTATAAAATCCCGGAGCATACAGTGTATGTTTATACCATGGACGGCGTGGCAAGCCCTGTTCCGTCAGCAGGCTTTGCTCAGCACGGTAAAGTGCCTTATTGATATCTTCCAGTGCTGTTTTTATAATAATACCCTTACTCAGACTTTCAGATAATATGTTTGCCGACTGATCCAACTGAACGAGCGAATTCTGAAGTGGAGAGAAATCAATGAAAGGAACTTCTACTTTTGCTACAGGCATTTTGGTAGGTTTAGTCGGATCATCAGCCAGTTTATAGTTATTACCCACTATCACCTGATTTAAAATCAAAGTAGATTCTCTCATCTGATCAGTCATGCTGATCATTTCTGTCACATAAGTTGAAATCGTTTTATGCAGGTTTTTAAATTCAAATGGAAGTGTATCGGCATTTGCCATACGGAGTACAGCACGGCCAATAGTTTGAGATAGTGCGCGACCATAACTGAATCCCGGATCTCCGAATTTGCTGTAATAATCGTAAGAGTCATAAGCGGTATGGTATTCACCGCCGGCATTTTCACCTCCATAATAAATATTCAGTGAAGGTATACCTGCATGCTGCAGGAAGGCAGAATAATCAGAACCCGAGCCTAAAGCCCCGATACTCATTGATTTTTTAGCCATATTATCCTTTCTGGCTTTATCAGATCCGGAATTAACAATATCCCGGGCTTTTAAACGCTCAAAAACACTCACATTAGTCTGAGGGTCGATTACATCCTTTGCAATTCCGTCAATCATAGATTCCAAACCATGAGAACCTGCTGCCGACAGGAAGCCGCGGCCATTCCCATCAGAATTGATATAGACCACTGCTTTTTGTTTAAGCTCAGCAGCATGATCTTCCACCCATTCGGTAGAACCAATAAGTCCGGGTTCTTCGGCATCCCAGGCACAATAAACCAGGGTGCGTTTAGGTTTATAACCATTTTTAACTAATTCACCGATCGCCTTTGCCTCCTCCATCATCGCTGCGATACCACTTATAGGATCGTTAGCGCCGGTATTCCAGCCATCGTGGTGATTGCCACGAATAACCCATTGATCAGGATAAACAGATCCTTTGATCTTAGCGATAACATTATAAGCAGGCACCATTTTCCAGTCGAATTCAACTTTCAGTCTGACTGAAGTTTTTCCGGGTCCGATATGATAAGTAAAAGGCAATGCTCCGCGCCAGTCAGGAGGTGCTACCGGTCCGCCCAATGCCTGCAACAGTGGCTGTGCATCATGATAACTGATTGGTAAAACAGGAATCTTCAGCAGATTTTCAGCATCTTCTTTTTTCAGGCGTTTTGCATTTTCAGTCGCGCCGATAAATGGCGTTAAAGGATCGCCGGGATAAATAACCATATCCATGATCGAACCGCGCTGTACGCCGTATTCGTTTTTAAAACTTCCTTTCGGATAGACATCCCCCTGGAAATAACCATCTTCCATTGGATCGGAATAGATGATACAACCTATTGCCCCATGCTCCTGAGCCACTTTTGGTTTAATTCCGCGCCATGATCTTCCATATCTCGCAATCACGATCTTTCCTTTGACATCAATCCCCAGCTTTTCAAGCGTTTCATAATCTTCAGGTAGGCCGAAGTTTACAAATACCAGTTCGGCACTCACATCCCCATCGGCACTCCATGCATTATAGGTTGGAAGCTGATCCGGGTGACCTGATGTTGCATCCTCTTTATAAGCAGGTTCTTTCAGTAAAGCTTTAAATTTTGTTGGGGCAGTCATCTCCAGTATCCGCACTTTAGGCGTTGGAAAAAGAACCTTATAGACTACAAGTTCAGCATCCCAGCCATAGCTTTTGAATTTAGCAAGCAGATTCTCTGCGACTTCCTTACTGGCCGGAGAACCCAGATAGTGAGGTTTTACAGTAAGCTCTTTGATGGTTTTACCGATATTTTCGCTGCTGATAAAACTATCGAAGCTCGATTCTAATTGTTTCTGATCTTGAGCGTACGAAGTTCCTAAGGAAATCAGAATTGCAGCAATGGGTAGGAAGTATTTTTTCATCTATGTATAAATTGTTTTTTAATCCTGCATCTGCGGGACGATTATTTTATGGGTATGGAAAGGTTAAATTACTGAATTTATGGATATGGAAAGAATGAGGGGTATAAGATTATTTCTTTTGGGTACAATTGGGAGTATCAAGTGTAATTGGCTTAAGTTTGATATGTTAAGGATGAAGTTGATTCTCATTATTCTATGAGTTAGGTTTAATTGTGCAAATGATATATTTTTCAGAATTTTGGGCGTTTTAACACGCTGTCCGCTGTATCTTTTTGGCTCCAAAAAGCCAAAAAGGATGCCGCTGCCATCGTTAACGCAGGCAGTGCAATAAATTATAACTTTTGCAAGAATTTTTGTTACGATTAGTTAGGCAGAAATCCCTTTTATCCTGAACCAAGAATCACGATATTTGAACAAATACCAAGTTTTTATGTCTGATCACTCAAAATACCAATCCGATACGATTATTGCCCTTGCAACACCATCAGGAATAGGGGCTATTGGAGTGATTAGGCTTTCGGGGCCGGATGCGATCAGTCTGGTGAATGAAGTATTTGGAGGAAAGGATCTGAGCATTCAGCACAGTCATACGATTCATTTCGGGACGATAAAAGATGGGAAGCAGGTTTTGGATGAAGTGCTTCTTTCAATCTTCATCGGACCGAGATCATACACGCGCGAAAACGTAGTGGAGATCTCCACACATGGTTCTGCTTTTATCATTGAAAGTATTATAAAATTATTGATCCGAAAGGGTGCAAGGCCTGCCAATCCCGGAGAATTTACCCTCAGGGCATTTTTAAATGGTCAGCTCGATCTTTCACAGGCCGAAGCCGTTGCCGATTTGATCGCCTCTAATTCTCAGGCATCACACCAGGTTGCCATGCAGCAGATGCGGGGTGGATTTTCTACTGAGTTGCAGCATTTGCGTGATCAACTGATCCATTTTGCATCCATGATAGAGCTTGAGCTTGATTTCGGGGAGGAAGATGTTGAATTTGCAAATCGGGATGATCTCAAGGGATTAATCTTCCAGATTCAGCGCATATTACACCGACTGATTCAATCCTTTGAACAGGGGAATGTGATGAAGAACGGGGTTCCTGTAGTTATTGCCGGCAAGCCCAATGTGGGTAAGTCAACTTTGTTGAATGCCTTGCTAAATGAGGAGAGAGCTATCGTATCTGAGATAGCCGGTACCACACGCGATACAGTAGAGGATGAGATGATCCTGGGTGGGATTAACTTCCGCTTTATTGACACTGCAGGTATCCGTGAAACACTGGATGTAATTGAAGCGAAAGGAGTGGAGCGTACACATGAAAAGATCGGTCAGGCAAAACTGATTATTTATTTGGTTGATCCTGAGCAGGATGTAGAGGAGATTGTGGAGCAGATTAAATATCTGGAAAGCCTCGATGTTCCATTTTTGACAGTGGTGAATAAAAAAGATCTTGCTAACTATGATTTTATAGAACAACTGGAGGGTATTAATGTGAAGTCTGATGTCGGAAGTCGGAAGTCTGATGCCGGAAGTCGGAAGTCTGATGTCGGAAGTCAGAAGTCTGACGATCAGACCTCAAACCTCAGACCTCAGTCCCCAGACCTCATTTTCATCTCAGCACGTAATAATGAAGGTATCGAAGAACTCAAATCTGAGATTCTGCGAAAAGTAAACCTTCATTCCATCAACACAGATGATGTCCTGATTTCCAACATCCGCCATCTGGAAGCACTTCAAAAAACCGAAGAATCCTTGCACAGGGTTTTGCAAAACATCGATCAGCCAATCACCTCAGATTTTCTGGCAAGTGATATCAAACAGGCTTTATATTACCTGGGTGAGATTACCGGGCAGGTAACTACTGATGATTTGCTGGAGACGATATTTAGTAAGTTTTGTATCGGAAAATAGCTTGCTTTTCATCTATTTTCATTCCTATTCATTCAACTGTATTCTTTTGCTTCACTTTTGTTTCTATTTTGTTAATTTTGGTTATCAGGTAATGGTCCCGATGTTCCATAAATCCGGGCAGGAACTAACCGCACCCCTGTGGCACAGTTGAATAGCACACACTATATTTTTATTGGTTTTCACCTTTATTTAATACAAAAAGGTGGCTACTTGTTTTGATAACATTTCTTTCTGGTTAACTAACTTCAACGGTGACTGGTATAAATGTGCCGTCACAAGCTAGATCAATCCGTTACTTGTGGATTGGATAATCGACGGGTCGGGTACAAGTGCTATCGCCGCTAATCTTTGAAAACAATTCTTCCATTATTTTCCGTCGCAATACCGAGGTCAATAGCTTTATTTACTCCCTGTGCTATGGAATATTCTACATTTGTACCCACCCTGCTGTAACCAAATAGTTTCCCTGTTTCTCGAATTAAATCTGTTTTGGTCAAGCTAATCTGATGATTCAAAATTTCTTTAATGGCGTTGGCAACCTCTTCGGGTGGAAGGTCATCAGCATCTCTTTTATCTAAGTCATTTTTTGGGATGCGGTATTGCTTATAGTCTTCAGGTTTGCTTTGACTAAGCCAATAAAATTCACGGTGAGCATCTTTAATCGCTACCAGGTTCATTTCCTCCAGCAAGGTTTGCAAATGATAGCTAATTCTCGTTCCCATTCTAGAAATATTCCAAGCATTTAATACACGTTTGCAGAGCAGGTTTTTACTAATTGGCCACTCTCTTTCTAGTACGTCTGAAATTTGCTTTTTGATCTTTTCCCTATTTTCTCCCCAAAAAAACTCATCACTGCTATAAGTATTTATTGCTGTCAGGATAGTCAAGTTGTAGAAATTGGGAGTTTCTGGATCAGTCTCTACCTCATTAATGATTGAAGGTTGTGTCGGTTCATCATTTGCTATTGGCTCATTTTGTGGCGCCGCATTTATAAAAACCTTTTTCTCCGGATTTGACGAAGGTGGTGGTGTAACTGCTGTCCTATGCTCATGATTTTCTGCGAGCCTAATGGCTTCTAAAATATCATTAGTTACCCTAGCTGGTTTTTCCCACCATTCGGTCGACCAAACTTTATGAATATTCCATCCTAACTGCTGTAAAACGCTAAGTTGTGTTACTTCTCTATCCTTTGACGTTTGGGCACGCTGATAATTTTTTCCATCGGTTAGGATGCCCAATATGTAAGATGAGCTATTTTTCTTATCTACAACAGCCAAATCAATTTTGTATGCCGAACAACCAATTTGATGATGCACCTCATAACCATGTTTAATTAATTCTTGTGCTATTACATGCTCATAGCCCATGCCTTCACTATTGCCTGTTTTACTTCTAACAGGGAGTGCAACTTTACCTTTCTCGGCATAGGCTAAGAAAGCTTTTAGGCCCATTACACCTTCAGAATTGGTTCTATTTAAATCAATCTGCTCAGATTTAAGCGTAGAGAAAACAATCATTTCGTACCTCGCTCTGGAGACGGCTACGTTAAGTCTTCGCCAACCTCCATCTCTATTAATGGGTCCGAAATTATGGCTTACATTGCCATTTTCATCCGGACCATAGCCGATTGAAAACAAAATGATGTCTCGCTCATCGCCTTGTACGTTTTCTAAGTTTTTAATGAATATAGGTTCATCAGATTCTAATGCAATACGCTCTAAATCTGGTCTTAGGCTAAAGACTTCATTAAGCTGGTCTTCTATCAAAGTCTGCTGTACCGAGCTAAAGGTTACAATACCAATGCTTTTGGTGGCTAATTCAGCGTCAGATAGGCGGCGCACCACTTCATCTATAATGGCTTTAGCTTCAAACTTGTTTTGCCTGGACTTGCCTTTGTCGTAATACCCCGCAACTGCTATATGTCGTACTTTACTGATGATATCGTCTGTTGAAGGGAAAGTCAATAACTGGTTCTCATAGTATTTGGCATTACTAAATGCGATCAAGCTTTCGTGTTTACTTCTGTAATGCCATAAAAGATGTTGCGATGGCATAGATAGGGCAAGGCAATCATCAAGGATACTCTCCAGGTCCTCTTTGTCTACATTATCCTCATCAAAATTATTACTGCTAAAGAAATTGGTAGGTGGCATTTGTTTGGGATCGCCGACTACAATCACGCTACTGGCACGAGCAATAGCGCCTACAGCTTCGCATGTAGGCATTTGTGATGCTTCATCAAAAATTACCAAATCAAACTTGACGCTTTCTGCATCAAAGTACTGGGCAACTGATATCGGGCTCATTAACATACATGGCGTTAGCCGCGGAAGCAGGTTTGGTATGGAGTCGAATATTTTGCGAATTGAAAGTGCTCTGCCATTGTTTTTAATAGCTCTTTGGAGCATGCCAATCTCCGAACTTTGTGACGCTTCTTTAGTGAAAGATGGAATTTTTGCAGCCAGACGGGCGTATAATTCTGCCTTGGTCAGGTCTTCGAACTTTTTACTGATTGCCCTAAATCTATTGATCTTGTCTTCAAATAATTGAGAGTTAAATGTAGTGAGTAAAGGACTTTGTTCAAAGATGTAATCAGCGGCAGCGCGGTACATTGCCTTGTAGGTTTGCGGTATTATTTCTGTTGTCGTAACGCTACCAGTTTCAAAAGCACTTGTAACTGGAGATAAACTATTATTGGCCGCTTTTGTTCTCAAAGCCGTCCAGTTGTACCAATCTTTAAGTTGTTCTAAATTTGATCGCCAAGTGATGGCCTTTTCACTAATATAGCTTAGCCAATCATTCGGACCTTTCATCAGGTCGAAATTAATGTTTAATAAACCGCTCAGTTTATTCGTTGTGGCTAAAATCTCATCTGCGGTAATCAATAATGCCTTAAAGTTCTTACTGTTACGGTCTAAATAAGTTTTACTCCCCTCGTCAAATGCCAAGGCTACCTTTTTGCGCCAGGTAGCTGCGCTGCCTGTTTTAACGATAAGCGATGCAGCTTTGTTTATTTGAATTAAATGCTCGCTTGATGTTGCAATTACTTTCCAGTCCGGGCTGCCACCTTTCCACATAAAACCCAATAGCAGAGGTAAAAACGTAGCCTTGTCAATGTGTTCCTGTTCGATTTGGAAATCTATAATCTGTTGCAGTGTCTCTTTAACACGATCCTTTGCTACTTGACCGCTGAGGCTTAGTTTTTTTAACGGTTTTAAAAGACTGTTTTGTTTCATCCAGCGGGGTAAAAACCATTTCTCTTCGGCAATATTCCATTGTATTAGGGTTTGTTGTGCCGAGAAGGAAAGGATTTCTTTTGAATAATTGGCTAAAAGCGATCTGCTTAGTTCATCTCTTTTTAAACCATGTTCTGCCAGGCCGATTACTTGGGCATGTACCTGCTCAAAAGAGTCGGTTTCCAACATGCTGGCTGGTAAGTCAGGCAAATCGGTAAGTAGTTTAACAATTTGGTAAAAGGCAAGCTGTTCTTCTCTTGTTGCAAGCTTGTCTTCCAACTTTAAATAGTGTTTAGTACTATTGCAAAGTTGTATTTGTTCGCTTAGCGAATTAGTTAAGGTATTCAACAGCTCATACGCCTCTTGTTTGGTAGATGGAACATATTGCTTAGGCTCCATTTCACTTAACGGATGTTGATGTGCTTTGCCAATCATTTTGGCTGCCGCTGCTATTTCTTCTACTGTATCCTGCCAATTGCGCAGTTGCTCTTTGTCAAAAGAAGCGAATGCATTAGTAGGGAAGTAGATTAGGTTTTCTGCAGCACTAATCTTGCTATATTCGGTAAACAGTTCAAATAATGAATAGCCGAAATTGTTTTTCTGATGGAGCGTTTCTACATAGCCATTCAGTTCATTTCTTAGCTGATAGAGCCGTTCGGCTTCCATCGCAAAATCTTCGGGTGCATTGGTTTTCGGTGCTTCGCTGGCTGCCTTAAGCTGTTGAAGCACGTCAGACTTTTTAGATTTGTTTGAATGTAATTCTAAACAGAAAGGCCCAATGCCAATAGATTCTAGTCTGCTTTCTACCACATCTAAAGCCGCTTTTTTTGCCGCTACGAAAAGTACTTTTTTACCCATATAAAGGGCGTTAGCAATAATGTTGGTAATGGTTTGCGACTTTCCGGTACCGGGAGGCCCATGTAAAACAAAACTTTTCCCTTGTGCGGCACTTAATATAGCCTGAAGTTGAGAAGAATCGGTGCTGATGGGCAGCGCGACCTGTGATGGATGTAATTGTGCATCTGAAATTTCAGTAACACTTGCGTTATCCTCAGGTTCCCATTCCAGCTTTCCGGATACCAAACTGGCCACCACTTTGTTTTTGCATAATTGATCGGCATTGTTGTGGATGTCGTTCCAAAGGATAAACTTGCTAAATGAAAAGGTTCCTAGTAATGCCTGTTCTTCTACATCCCATTTTGATTTGGCCATGATAGCCTGACGAAGGATATTAAAAACAGATTTTACATCTACACCACTTTCATCTCGTGGTAAGTTTTCCAGTCCGCCAATACTGATCCCAAAATCTTGTCTGAGCATTTCCAGAAGGGTAATGTTCATGATGGTTTCTTCCTCACGACTTCTAATCACATATCCTTTCTGTGCCGATTTTCTGATGATTTCAACAGGTAAAAGTAAGATAGGTGCATATCTTGGTCGCTCACTGGCATCAGTCTCGTACCATTTCAGCATACCCAATGCTACGTATAGTGTATTAGCACCGTTTTCTTCTAATGCAGTTCTGGAGGCACGGTAAAGATGCGTAAGCCCATAGCCGATTTCCGTTTCACTGAGGTAGCTGCGTAGTCGTTTGTGGCTTAGCTCGTGCTTTACTAAATCTGCAATAGGATCTGATTGATGTAGTGCCTGATAAACACCGGTATCTCTAACGGGATTGTTCCAGTCGCTGGGCTTGGCCAATACCTGAAATTCTTCGCCATTAGCCAAGGCATCTTCTAGTTTAGCACAGTTGATGGTGATAAACTGTATCACACTTTTGGTAATCCGGGTGTTCAGCAAACTATTCCTTAAGGTAAGATCAAGTAATTTTCTTTCCCAAAGACGTTGTTTAGAAACTTCAACTTTATCGGTATGTACCAACCGCTCGCCAATTGATATATCTTCAGGTAACTGGTTTTCACGAAGGGGTTGGACTTCTTCCTGTATTTGCCAGCCCAAATTGGTAAAGGTACGAAGTGGGAGCGGGCGGATGCTACCAAACCGGGCTCTTTTAATATCAATGAATAACACAAAATCGGTTGTGTTGATCATTTTTTGTTCCGCAGAACTCACTGCCTGGTCAAAGGAGTGTGCTTGCCCGGCGTTCATGCAGGTAGCTTCTACCAGGCACATTTCGCCAATGCCGTCGGCAACCCTTTTGGTCAATAATGAAGGGTCATCGTTCACTACATCGGCAAACGACTCTTCTACTAACCAAGCCCCGGCAAAAGCATGTCCTTTAATCACCACTATAATTGGATGAATGCCTACCGCTTCTAAACAAGCGGCATACAGCAAGGAAAGGTCCAGGCAGTTGGCCAATTTGTTTTCAAAAATGGAGTCTGCCAATCTTATTCTTTGGCCCTGTTCTTCAAAACTTGCGGGAAGGCTACAGTACACGATTTGCAGGCTGGCAATGGTTTCAAAAATAGCAGCCATCTGTTTCCTTACCCGATTTGGGTTGCGGCTCTGGTAATCGTCAAAAGATGGATTGCCGGTCCACTTGCCCAATAGGGAAGAGGCCTGATGAATAATTTTGGGAATATGTTGGTTATTGGGCGTAACAAATGCAGCCATAATTTCCGGCAAAATGCTTACTCCAGGCCATTGATCAAATGGCAATACTTCTATAGGGTATCTTTGTTGAAAGACAATCTCATCACCGATGTGTATGGTTAAGCTAAGGTTGCCCTTAATTTTCTCTGTCAGCTCCGCTAAAAACTTAGTGGATACCAATAAAGGAATGTTAGTAAATTGCTGGCTCTGTTCAGGCCCCAAAAATGTCAGCTCTGCTTTCCAGACCTCAGCAAAATCGGGTTCAGATGAAAGGATTATACTGATGTCTTTCCAATCGGTTTCGCCCTGGTTGGTTATGGTAAGCTCCCTAATGGTTGGCACATGGTTTTGCTGAAAAGCATAGTTGATGGCTGGGGTGTAAATAAAGTTTACTTCTTCGCCAGAGCGCATAGTTGTATCCATGTGATTAAAGATAGTATTTGTTTGTGGGAACTTAAGAGGAAGTGGGAAGGCTACAATCTTTTGCCATTATTTGTTATTAGTTCATAGAAGCTTCTAATGCCTCGTAATGTAATGAATCGTTAGCTTTAATATGATTTATCAATTCCGAAGTTGCTGCGTCTATATCAGAAATAAAATCGCTTTGCTTAGAAATT
>Ga0123337_10002685_pt1 | contig 19991 bp, 19 predicted proteins | sample frozenSSSSmetaG_FD_89792 | JGI IMG/M metagenome (GOLD analysis project Ga0123337, IMG submission 89792) | Glacier valley bacterial and archeal communities from Borup Fiord, Nunavut, Canada, to study Microbial Dark Matter (Phase II) -... | ecosystem: Environmental > Aquatic > Freshwater > Ice >... | reverse complement strand
TTGAAAAACGACCCGCGCGTTCGCGCGATCCGCCGCGTCGGGCTGATGTGCGGTATCGAACTCTCGGGCGAATCGCTGCCGCCTGCCGGGCGGTCGCGGACGCCCGCTTGGCGCATTGCGGATCGTCTCTACGAGCGCGGCCATTTCACGCGCCCGATCGGCAACGTCATTCAACTCGTCCCTCCGCTTTGCGTGACGCGGGCTGAACTCGCGGCCTTCGTCGAGACGCTGCACGAAACGCTCGCATGAGCTATCTCGAACGAGTCCGCGAGCGCCTCGATGCGCTCGATCGGAGCGGTCGGCGGCGTGCGATTCGACCGACGAGCGACGCGATCGATTTTTCATCCAACGATTATCTCGGTCTCTCACGCGATCCCGCCGTTCTCGCCGCAGCCGCACCGCAGCACGTGGTCGGCTCAGGCGGCTCACGGTTGTTAGCCGGAGCCCACGACGAGCACGCGGAGTTCGAATGCGATCTTGCCGCCTTTCTCGGACGCGAGCGCGCCCTGCTCTTCTCTTCGGGCTACCTTGCCGCGCTCGGCGTCATTCAAGGCGCTGCGCTCGTGACGCGCGCGGCGTATTCCGATCGCAATAACCACGCGTGCATCATCGACGCGCTGCGCTTGTCATCGCTCGAGCGACACATCTATGATGAGAGTCCGCCCGACGCGCGCCACGAAACGGCAACGATCGTCAGTGAGACCGTCTTTTCGATGAGCGGTCGCACGATCGAACTGGATCGGCTGCTCTCATGCGTCGGCGCGGGCGACCTGCTCGTTCTCGATGAAGCGCATGCAATCGGCGTCGACGGTCCGGCTGGTGCGGGCATCGCGGCCGGCGTTCGCGATCCGCGCATCGTCGTGATGGGGACGCTCTCGAAGGCATTCGGATGCTCCGGCGGTTTCGTTGCCGGCCCGGCGGCGTTTATCGATCTCCTCATCAGCACGGCGCGCTCGTTCATTTTCGATACGAGCTTGCCGCCGAGTCTCGCTCGCGCCGCGCGCGTGGCGCTCGGCTTGATTCGCGATGGTGACGCGCGACGCGCCCGACTAACCCAACACGTGCGCAGACTTTGCGACGCCCTCCCGCAGCTCACGGCGCGTGGTCCGATCGTTGCGATTCATATCGGTTCGCTTGCGGCAACGCTCGCCGCATCGAACGTACTCCGCGCGCGCGGGATCATCGCGCCGGCGATTCGTCCGCCGACCGTTCCGGCCGGGAACGAACGATTGCGCGTCACCCTGCGCGCCGATCATTCGGATTCCGACATCGACCGGTTGATCGCCGGCCTCCACGAGGTGCTGACATGAGCGCCGCTCCCCGCTTTTTCATTACCGGGACCGACACCGATGTCGGAAAAACGCGCGTCACCGCCGCCATCGCCCGCGCACTGCGCGCGAACGGTTGGCCGACGACGGTCATCAAGGCCGTGCAAACCGGCCTGCATCGCGAAGAGATCGGCGATGCTGCGCTAAGCGGTGCGCTTGCCGAATGCGATTTTCGTGAACTCATCCGCTTCCGCGCCCCCGCCGATCCGTGGAGCGCAGCAAACGACGCGCTCAAGAAACCGCCGACCGTTGCGGATCTCGCGCAAGCGATCGAAGCCGTGGACGGTGCCATCGTCGTCGAAGGATCCGGCGGTATCGCAGTCCCACTCAACGAGCGCGAGACCATCGGCGATCTCGCCCTGCGCTGCGCGCTGGCGACGGTCGTCGTGGTCGGTCTGCGTCTGGGCTGCATCAATCACGCGATTCTCACGCTTGAGTACCTGCGCGCGCGCGATATTTCCGTCGTCGGCCTGGTCTTAGTCGACCGCTTCGGCGACGTACGACCGGACTATGCCCAAGAAGTGGAATCACGCCTGGAAGCGTATGCATCGACCATCGCGACACTCGCGCACGAACCCGATGTCGTCGTCTCGGTCGACGGCGCGGCCCTTCGATTCGCCGCTTCTCCCGCATTCAAAGGATCCGTATGATCGAAGAGACGCTCGAACACCCCGCCGTTGCCGCCGCTCGTCGCACGCTCATCGAACGCGGCGGGGCGCTCTCGCGCGCGGCGCTAGCCGAAATCGCGAACCTCGATGCGCGCTTCGTGCCGAGCGTGCTCGCGCTCGCCGATGACGTGCGCCGCACATACTGCGGCGATACGGTCGGTGTCGAGGTGCTGTATAACGCAAAAAAAGGCGGCTGTTCCGAAGATTGTCATTTCTGTTCGCAGAGCGCGCGCTTCGCCTCGGATGTCGAACGCGAACCGCTCGGGCAGGTGGAGGATTTCATCACGGCTGCGCGCGCGGCGCACGAACGCGGCGCGACCGAGTTCTGCATCGTCGTGGCCGTGCGTGGACCCTCACCCGTGCTCATCGACCGCGTCTGTTCTGCGGTCGTGCGTATCAAGGCCGAACTGCCGCTCACGGTCGCCGTCTCGCTGGGTATTCTCGATGGACGTCACCTGGCAAAACTCGTCGCTGCGGGCGTCGACAAAGTCAACCACAATCTCGAGACGTCGCGCCGACATTTTCCGAACGTGTGCACCACGCACAGCTACGACGAACGGCTCGACACGTGTCGTCTGGTCAAGACGCACGGCCTCGAACTCTGCTGCGGCGGTATCATCGGCATGGGTGAGACGATCGAGGATCGGCTCGACTTCTTATGCGAACTCCAGGCGCTCGAACCGGCCGAGGTCCCGGTGAACTTTCTCAATCCCCGCCCGGGAACGCCGTTCCAAGATCGATCGCTCGTCGAGCCGATCGAAGCGCTACGCTTCGTTGCAATGGTGCGCTTGGCGATGCCACGGGCGCTCGTGCGTTTCGCCGGCGGACGCGAAATCACGCTGCAAGGGCTTCAAGACTTGGGCATGCAGAGCGGCGCGAGCGGCCTTGTGATCGGCGACTATCTCACGACGAGCGGGCGCAATGATGCCGATGATTTCGCGATGCTCGAGCGCCTGGGCTTTGAGGTCGTGCGTTAAGGAAAGCGCGCCGCAAGCACGGCGATGTCGTCGCGAATCGCGCGCGAGCCGGCGTGGGCCGCCGAGCGATCGAGTAAAGCTTGCACGATCGCTTCCGTCGGTGCCTTGGCATACTCTTCGACGACCGCAAGAAAACCCTCGACTCCAAAGAACTCGCCTTCCGGCGAGCGCGCCTCGGTGATACCGTCGGTCGTAGCCACGAGGATCGAACCGGGAGGCAGTTCGACGTGGGCTTGTTTGAAAAGATGGTGCTGATCGTCGAAGACGCCGATCAGCGGTGCGGTCGGGTCGAGCAGTCGTGGCTTTGCCCCGGGCAGACAGACGGCCGCTGCTTCGTGACCGCCTGATGCATAGGACATCGTGCGTCGCGACGTATCGACGATTCCGAAAAACACGCTTGCGAACGATTCGATGCGTTCGAACGCTGTGTTTTCGATGTACAAGCGATCGAGCGACCGGAGGACACGTTCGGCGGTCAATCCTTGCGAGGCATATGCACGCAGGCCGTATTTGACGAGCGCGGCGTGGATCGCCGCTTGCGATCCTTTACCGGAAATGTCCGCGATGGAAAACGATACCGCGCCGTTGTCGAAGTGATAGACGTCGACGATGTCGCCACCCGTCTGTCCGTGCGCGAGGCGATAACCCACCGCATAATCAACCCCCGAAATTTCATGTGAGGACCGAGCGAAGAGGTGCTCGACGAGCACCTTTGCGGCGGTCCAGTCCGCAACGTCGGCGAGACCGTCGGCGTGCAGGACGGAACTCGAATCCGACGCGTTACCCGGATCAGACAATGCAACATCCGGCGATGTTGCAAACGGCGGTTGGATGGGTGTCGTCGACATACTTACCTCTGCGTCGTACGTTCTTCATCGATGCCATGAGTCATGTGCCGTTTCATCGTATGACGCTGCCCTACCAAGCGGTTGAACCGTAAAGGCATCATTCGACCGTGACGGTCTTGGCCAAATTGCGTGGTTGATCGACATCTTTGCCGTCGAGATCCGCAATGTGATATGCCAGCAACTGCAGCGGAATCACGTTGACGATGGGCGAGAGCAACTCATCGACCACGGGCACCGGGATGAAATAATCGGCGAGGAGTTCGGCCTCGTGGTCCCCGTGGTTGCCGATGATCAGAAGCGGGGCCTCGCGCGCCTTCGCCTCGGCGAGATTGGAGAGCATCTTCTCCCGCACGCGCCCCTCGGTCATGATCCCGACGACCGGAACTTTCGAATCCAAGAGCGCGATCGGACCGTGTTTCATCTCGCCCGCCGCGTAGCCCTCAGCGTGGATGTAGCTGATTTCCTTGAGCTTGAGCGCACCTTCGAGTGCGGTCGGGAAATTCACGTAACGACCGAGGAAGAGCACCGAGCGTGCCTTGCGCAGTTTTTTTGCAATCTTGCGAATCTCATCGGATGAATTCAAAACGACGTCGATTGCGGCCGGCAGCAGACGCGTTCCCTCGGCGATTTCACGCAGGCGGTCGAGATCGGCGCTCTTGCGAATGCGCGCCAGATACACGGCGAACAGCGTCGCGGCGATCGCCTGAGCGACGTAGGTTTTGGTTGCAGCAACGGAGATTTCCGGGCCGCCGCGCGTGAGCAAAGTCCCGTCGGCCATCCGGGTAAGATGCGAACCAACAACGTTGCAGATGCTCAAGATCGGCGCACCGGCTTGCTTCGCAACTTTGACGGCCTCGATCGTATCGGCCGTTTCGCCGGATTGCGACATGGCAATCGTGAGCGTGCGCGGATCCATCGCCCGATCGCCGTAGCGGAATTCGCTCGCGAGCTCCATTTCAACGGGGAGCTTGCAGAGCGCCCGCATCATGTACATGCCGATCATCCCGGCGTTATACGCCGTACCGCAGCCGGTGATCGAAATTTTGGTCATCGCGCGCAGGAAGCCCTCATCGATGCCGATCTCGCTGTGCAGTTGCACGTCGTTCGATTCATCGATGCGCCCCGCCAACGTCTCTTTGATGACTTGCGGCTGCGAGAAGATTTCTTTGAGCATGAAATGCTTGAAGCCCGTCTTCTCAGCCGAACTTGCATCCCACAGAATCTGTTGCTCGCCGCGTTCGACGGTTTTGCCATCGAAGGCGGTGAGCGCGTATCCGTCGCGACCGATTTCGACCACTTCGCCCTCTTCAACGATGACGACGCGTCGGGTATAGTGCAACATCGCCGGAATATCCGAGGCGACGAACATCTCGCCCTCACCGATGCCGACGATCAACGGCGATGCGCCGTTACGCGCGAAAATGAGCGTATCGGGAGAATCGGAAGAAATGACGCCGAGCGCAAACGCACCGCGAACCTGTCCGAGCGTATGGCGCACTGCGGTCACGAGATCGCCGTTGAAATTCTCTTCGAGCAAATGCGCGAGCACTTCGGTATCGGTCTCGCTCTTGAACGTGTGACCATCGGCCAGCAGACGCGCGCGTAGCGGCCCGTAGTTCTCGATGATCCCGTTATGGATGACGGCGAATTTGCCGCTGCAGTCCATGTGCGGGTGCGCGTTTGCATCGGAGGGCCGACCATGCGTCGCCCAGCGCGTGTGTCCGACGCCGACCTTTCCCGAAAGCGGCTCCTCGTTCGCTAGCCGATCGGCGAGGTTTTGGAGCTTGCCTTCAGCCTTGGATCCGGTCAGCGCACCGGAGCTGTCGATGACCGCGATACCGGCGGAATCGTAGCCGCGATATTCCAAGCGACGCAACGAATCCAAAATGATCGGAACGCTATCGCGTTCCCCGATATAACCAACGATCCCGCACATAACGCTATGTACGGGATCGAGGGAAGAACCTCTTGCGGACTGACCCCTACTTGATCCCGTCTTTATTGCGCTTGTAGCCGATCTTGCCGCTGCGGACTTCGTTGAACGCCGTGGACACGGGCTTGTTCGCGTTGACCTTATCGGAGAGCGGCGGAGCGCCATTGTTGAGCTGCTTGGCACGCTTCGTGACGACGTTGACCAACGTGAATTTGGAGTCGACGTGCTCCAAGAGGCCGTCGAGGTCGCCGAATACTGAGTCGCTCATGTTTGTTCCAGTGTCCTTATCGTTGAATCGGAGTACCGATGGATGCGATACCGTTCGGCGCGGACGATCGCTGCGAGATCGTCGACCGCGTCTTCGGGTCGTTGTTCTTCGTTGATGACGAGGTAGTCGAAAGAGCGGACGGCTTGGAGTTCTTCATGGGCGATTTCCAAGCGGCGGGCGATTTCTTCATTGGTTTCTGTGCGACGCGCGGCGAGCCGTGATGCGAGGCGCGAGAACCGGTCAGGGACGGTGAAGATCAGAACGGCGTCTTCGAAATGCTTTTTGATGGCGATCGCGCCGTTGACTTCGGGTTTGGCGATGACGTCGTAGCCGCCCCGAAGCTGTTCCTCGATGAACGCTCGCGGGGTTCCGTAGAAGTTCCCGTTGTATTCACGCGATTCCAAGAAGCCGTTTGCCGCCAGTCGCCGCTTGAATTCGTCTCGCTCGAGAAAGAAGTAGTCCGTTCCCTCAACTTCACCGGCTCGCGCCGGCCGCGTCGTTGCGGAGACGCACTTGATGAGTCGCTCCTGACGCGGAAGCAGCTCGTTGATGAGCGTGTCCTTCCCCGCTCCCGAGGGACCCGAGAGCACGAAGAGCAAACCGGGCCCGGACAGAACGCGCCTCCCACCATCAATCGAACCCACGGCAGTGGGCAAACACAGGGAATTCACAAAGACCGCGAAGCTCCCCTTCCGTGATCACGGATTGGATACTCATGCGCCGGGTGGCGATCGAACTCGAACGCGCCTTGCGCGGCGGTCGCCTGACGGACATCGGCCTGCTCGACGACGGACGGTTCGCGCTCCGCTTCGGCGGACTCCGGGGCAAAGGCAAAAGCGAGGTCACCTTGGCGGTCGATGTCTTCGGAACGCCACCGCTTGCGACGCTCTCGAGCGATGAACTCGCCTTGGGCGGCGACCCGGGCTGGACGCGCGCAGCCGGTGTCACCTTGCGCGGGATGCGCCTGGGAACGGTCCGTGCCCGCCGCGGCGATCGGGTTTTGGCGTTGACCTTCGGGACCCAGTCGCGCTTCGGTGTCGGGTCGGAGGCGACGCTCGTTCTCGAACTCATCCCACGTTTTGGCAATGCGGTCGTCTATACGGATCGCGCGATCGTTGCGGCCGCAAAGCAATTCTCGCCCGCGGAAAACGCCGAGCGCAGCATCCAGGTCGGCGGCGCCTACGTGCCCCCGCCGTTGCCGACCTCGCGAGTGGACCGGGCCGGATTCGTGGCCACGCTTGCCGGCGATCGGGCCGCGCGCATTCGCGGCCTCGGTGCCCTCCTTCCCTTGCTCCCGCGCGTCCTCTCCGAGGCGATCGTGGTCGAGAGCGAAGCGATCCCGTGGCCATCGACGGAACGTCTCGCAACGTGGTTGATCGAGCGGGCCGAGGGCGTGATCGGATCGACGGCGGGCGAACCGGAGGGTCTTGGCGATGTGTACGCGTACCGCGAGACGAGCGGAAAACTCATCGCCGCACACGTGTTGCCGCTCGCCCAGTTTGCGGAACTCGCGCTCACGCGCGAACGCGAATTGCTGCCGCTGCTGGGTGCCGCGCGCGATGCGATCGTTGCGCGCGATGCATCCGGGGCGAGTGACCGACGTCGGCGCGCGCTCGCCACGCGCATTGCAAAGCGCTTGGAGGCGATCGGGCGCGAACGCACGGCCGTCGTTGCAAAACGCGATGATGCAAGCGGCCGCGACAAGCTACGCGCGAGCGGCGATGCGCTCTATACGTATGCGACCGACATCGCCGCGGGGGCAACGCAGTTCACCTCGCCGGACGATCCGAACCTGACGATTGCCCTCGATCCCGAAATCGATGCCAAGGCGAACGCCGCGGCGATCTTCGCGCGCTACCGCAAACTCAGCGCGGCGATTCCGCATCTCGAGCGCCGACTCGCGCAACTCGAGGTTCTCCACGCCTCATTCGAGGATCTCGCCTTCGAACTCGAGCGCGCGGAACCCATCGACTTCGGCGAGATCGCAAACGCACTCGACGAACTCGACGGCAAAAAGCGCGTCACCGCGTCATCACTTCAGGCAAAGAAACGGCGCGCGCCGATGCACGTCGATCTTCCCTCGGGCGCACGCGCCTACGTCGGCCGCTCGCCGCGTGAAAACGTCGAGGTCACGTTTCGGATCGCGCGGCCCGACGATCTGTGGTTTCACGCGCGCAATATTCCGGGGTCGCACGTCGTGCTCGTGCCCGCACCGAGCATCGCACTTGCCGATGCGGACCTCGATGCCGCCGCGCATCTTGCGGCCGCGCACAGTCGTGCGAAGGAAAGCGATCGTGTCGAGATCGACTACACCGAGCGAAAATACGTGCGCAAACAACGCGATGCCGGCCCTGGGATGGTGTGGTATACCAACGCGCGCACGCGCGTCGGTGTACCGGCGGACGCGCGCGCTTAGCGCGGCGTGAGGTCGGGATACAGCGCGCGCACCGCAATGATTTCGGTCATCGCATCGCGGAACGCGCCCACCAGCCGCGTATCGAAGCGCGTACCGGCCGCACGTTCGATTTCTTCGACCGCATGCCCGACCGTCATCGCATCGCGCCACGGTCGGATGGAGGTGAGTGCGGCGAAGGCATCCGCAATCGCAACGATGCGACCGCCGATCGGAATAGCATCTCCGCGCAAGCCACTCGGATAGCCGCTGCCGTCAACGGCTTCATGATGCGTGAGCGCGAGTTCTGCCGCGGCGGCGATGAGACGTGCCTCATCGCCCCCAAGGATCTCCGCCCCGGCGCGCGCGTGTGATTGCGCGCGTTCGCGTTCTTCGGAATTCAACGTACCCGTTTTGAGCAAGACGCGATCCGGCAACGCGAGCTTGCCGATGTCGTGAACGCGTGCGGCGATCGCGATCGTTGCCGACTCCATCACCGAGAGCCCGGCATGTCGAGCGATTTTTTCCGCATATCCGGCGACGCGTAGACCGTGATCGCCGAGGCGACGGTCGCGCGCGGTAAGCGTGCGGCCAAGCTGCTCGATCGTCAGCCGGTCGCGCTCTTCGAGTTGCGTACCGAGCGCCTGCGCCTTGAGGAGCAGGCTCTCGGCGCGCGTAATTGCGTCCATGCGGCTACTGCGCGAGACGATGAAGTTGGTCGCGTACGAGAGAAATTCAACCGGGTCGACGGGTTTGTTGAGAAAGGCGCTGGCACCGCGCCGAAGCGCTTCCCGGCGTACTTCGCGATCTTGCGTCCCGGTGATCATGATGATCGGCGTTTCCGCCCGCCCTCGCAATTGGCGATAGAGACGAATGAATTCGAGCCCATCGGGATCGGGCATGTTCTGATCGACGACGACGAGTGCGGGGTCGTTTGCAGCGCACCACACGAGCGCCTGTTTTGAGAAGGTGAACGGCACGACTTCGGTTTGCGGAATTTGTGAGATTACTTTGCCGTAGAGCTTGAGATTGGCTTCGTAGTCATCGATGACCAGAACCCTATTCATGCGTTCGCCGCGCGATACCGAGCGAGTTCCGTGCGGGCCGACACGACGGCAAGATCGAGTTCGTGCAGCAACCCCGAGACGTCGTTCCATTCACCGGACCGCGCACGCGCTTCGATCGCGAGGGCAGCGTGCGAAACCGCGAGCGCGCCGACGTTCGCCGCTGCACCTCTGATTCCGTGTGCGGCATCGCGTAACGCGCCGAGATCGTGCGCGGCAACCGCGGCTCGCAGCAGTGCGAGCGCAGCGGCTTCTTCTCCCACGACCATTTCCACGAGTTCGACGATCCCGGCGCGATCGTCGCCGTACACGTCCTCGAGTGGTTGGAGATCGAGCACGGCCGGCTCAGCCATGGGTTGCATACCGTTCGATCATCGCGCGGCGGTCGCCGCCGAGCCCGTTTGACCTCAGCGCGACGATCGGCACGTGAACTTCGCGCGCGGCTTCACGACGCCGAATCGCGCGGGTTGCATCGTAACCATCGAGTGCGGGCATTTGACCGTCCATGAGCACGAATGAAAACTCCGTGTGCTCCAGGGCATCGAGCGCTTTGCGTCGGTAATTCACGGCGTGCGCCCGATAACCCAGCTTTTTGCATGCGTGAGGACCGCGAGCACGAGCGCGACCGGCGATGCACTGGCGAAAAAAGAGAACGCCGTCCGTTGCTGCGCGCGTGTGGTGGCGAAGGTCGCAGAACGCATGCCGGTAGCACGCGCTGAATCGATGTTCACTCGGATAATCGATCGGAGGCAAACCGACGGCGGCTTAGGCCCGCGAGACGAGCATCGCGTCGCCGAATGAAAAGAAACGGTACTGCTCGGCGATTGCGTGCGCGTAGGCCGCCCGCATTCGCTCCCCACCGCCGAAGGCACGCACGAGCACGAGCAGAGTGGACTTGGGGAGATGGAAGTTCGTCACGAGCGCGTCGACGACGCGAAACCGAAAGCCGGGCGTTACGAAGAGGGCCGTCTCGCCGGAGCCCGGCTGCAGCGGATCTCGTACGTGCGCGGCGCCTTCGAGGGCGCGCAGGACGGTCGTGCCGGCGGCGATCACGCGCCGACCCTCCGCGCGCGCTGCGTTGATGGCAAGAGCCGTGGCCGCGGGGATCGTGTAGCGCTCCGCATGCATGACGTGTTCGTCGAGCGTCTCGCCGCTCATCGGGCGGAACGTTCCGATGCCGACATCGAGAACGAGCGGCACGATCGTCACGCCGCGCGCGCGGATGCGCTCGAGGACTTCGGTTGTGAAATGCAACGACGCCGTCGGCGCAGCAACGCTGCCGGGCACGCGCGCGAAGATCGTCTGATACCGTTCGGCGCGCACGGCATCGCCCGCTCCGACATACGGCGGCAACGGCAATTCGCCGTACTCGCGCATGAGCGCTTCGAGATCCGTCGCCTCGCCGAAGCGTACGACCCGCGGTCCATCCGGCAGCACGTCGACAATGGTCGCGGTCGTCTCGCCGAAGCGAATCTCAGCACCCAGGCCCAGTCGCCGGCCCGGTCGCACGAGCGAGAGCCACTCGCGTTCGTGCGGATCGTATCCGCCGCCGCCGCTTGGCGCGAGCAGTAAGATTTCCGCTTTACCGCCGCCGACACGCGTACCGTGCAGCCGCGCGCGAATTACTTGCGTTTCGTTGATGACCAGAACGTCGCCCGATTGCAGACTCTCCGGCAAGTCGGAAAATCGCCGATCCATCAAGGCGTCGCCCGCGACCAGCAAGAGCCGCGCTTCGTCGCGGCGCTCGGCCGGCGTGCGCGCGATCAGGTCGGGAGGAAGCTCGTAGTCGTAGGCCGCAACGTCGCGCTCGTTCAAGCGTCGTGCGTATACACGCGCTGCCGTTCCATCTCGAGAAACGCGGTCAACCGTTTACTGTCTTCTTCTTTGAAATCGATGAAGAGAACGCCGACTTGAAACGTTTCGCGTTCGTACGGCCGCACCCAGCGCACTTCACCGCGTAAGACGAGAAACGGACTGCGTTTCATCGTGAAGACGTACTTCGTTCCTTTCGCCATGTACTGTTCGGAAATTATTCGAAACCCGGTCGGCGAAATATCCGCGATCGCACAGCGAAAGAGCGTGTACGAGAGTTTGTCTTCGACGACCACGTCGATGTATTTCCGCAGCCGAACGCCGACCGTCGCGTTGCGTTTGTCGTCGGCGTTGGGTTCCGCTGCCGGTTTCTCTTCTTCAGCCACGTGTTATCGCCGTACCCGGAAAATAGAACGCGAGGATTTGATCGGCTCGAAAACCGTCGCCCGCCATGTACCGCGCGCCCCACTGGCACATTCCAACGCCATGTCCACGCCCGGAGCCTTCGATGACGACGAGCGGCGGCGCCTGCGAGGAATCGAAAGCAATCGTGCGGAGGAGCGTGCTGCGGATCACGTCGGCGCCCACCAGACGCCGAAAATCGGCCGCGCTGACGACGGTTCGACCGCCATCGGCAATCAAAGCAACCGAGCGAGGGCGGCCGCTCGAATCCGGGGCATCGAGTTCGAACCGTTGCGGTGTGCCGCTCGCATGAAACGCGGCCAGCACGCGATCGAGTGGAACCGAGCGCTTCCAGCGATAGTCGGGAGCGGGAATGCAGTGTGGATCGGCAACCCCACGCAGATACGGCAGCGCCGTGCGGCCCCAGAGTTCTGCCGCGTCGGCGGTGTGACCGCCGCAACACGCCATATAAAAGACGCTTGCCGCGCCGCCTCCGTAGACGATCGTGCGGCCGCGCGTCGCCTCGACCCCGGCATTCGTCATCGGCGTCTCGCGATCGACGCCGCCATACTGCTGGTCGCCATCGCTTGCCAGGACGTCGTACGGACGCGAGAGCGACCGGCGGCCGAGCGCGTAGGTTCGCGCGACGATCGCCTGCGCTTCGAGCGCGGCTGATGGCCAGCCGGATGACGCTTCGATCGGCAAGACGCCGTACAGATACTCCTCGACGTCCATCACCGCGACGATGCCGCTGCGACCGGCGCCGAGATCGACCACACGCGCGGTTCCGCGGTAGCGTTTCCCTCCGTATGTAAATCCGTCGGGTCCGGCGATCGGCGGATCGCCCGCGTGATTGCCGGTCAGTAAGATGCGGATCGGGCGGGCCGGCTCGACATCAAGATCGAGACCGCCGCTCGCGCGCACGCAAACGGGCGCAGCCGCCAGAAGCGCGCCGCTCGCCGCGAGGAACGCCGACCGTCGCACTACAGCAGTCGTTCCTGCGCGCCGCTCGCACGCGGGACGGGGATCTCCAGATGGCGCAGCGCCGCGTGCGTGATCTTCCGGCCGCTCGCGGTACGCGCGACGAAGCCGGTTTTCAAAAGATAGGGTTCGACGACGTCCTCGAGAGTCTCCACGTCTTCGGTCAACGTTGCCGCAAGCGCGTTGATTCCAACCGGACCACCGCCGTATTGCTGCGCGATCGTCGTCAGATACGCGCGGTCCAGGCGATCGAGTCCGAGCGCATCGACGCCTTCGCGTCGCAAGGCTTCATCGGCGACCGGCTGCGTGATGACGCCTTCGGCTCGAACTTCCGCGTAGTCGCGAACGCGGCGCAGGAGACGGTTTGCGATGCGCGGCGTGCCGCGACTACGCGCGGCGATCGTCGCGGCGCCGTCGCGCTCGATCTCGATGCCAAGAACGCTCGCGCTACGCGTGACGATCGCTTCGAGTTCGTCTTGTTCGTAGTAGTCCAGATGGTGCGTGATCCCGAAGCGATCGCGGAGCGGCGCCGAGAGCATGCCCGCGCGCGTCGTCGCGCCGACGAGCGTGAACGATTTGAGCGGCAGCTTGAGCGTTTTTGCATACGCTCCGCGATCGACGACGAAATCGATTTGAAAATCTTCCATCGCCGGATACAGATATTCTTCGACTACGCTGCCGAGCCGATGGATCTCATCGATGAAAAGAATGTCGCCGGTTTCGAGTTGCGTGAGGATGCCGACTAAGTCTTTGGGTTTGTCGAGCGACGGGCCGGACGTTGCATGGAACCCGCCGCCGAGTTCGCGCGCGATCAAACCCGCAAGCGTCGTCTTGCCCAAACCGGGCGGTCCGCTGAAGAGCACGTGATCGAGCGTATCGCCGCGCTTGCGCGCCGCATCGATTGCGATCCGCAGATTGTCGACGATTTGGGACTGACCGACGTATTCTTCGAAGGTATGCGGGCGAAGTTTAGCGCCGTAGACATCCTCGACCAGCGGATTGCCCGGATCGAGCACGTGCGCTTCGGCGAGGTGGTCATCGGCGATGTCGGCTCCATCGACGATCCGTTTGCGGATGTCGCTCACGAGCGAACGCGCGCGCGCTGCCGATAGATTTCGGCAAGCAGCGTTTCGGCATCGATAATCTGCGGTGCGCTCTCGAGCGTTTGCGCGATCATGGCTTCTGCTTCCGGTCGCTTGTAGGCGAGTTGTAGCAAGACCGCGAGTGCCTCGGTTGCAAAATCCGGAATCGACGGCAACGTCGCCTCCGGCGCATCCTGGATGAGCAGAAAGCGCGTGACTTTCCCTTGAAGTTTTGCGACGATGTCGCGCGCCTTCTGCTGACCGATGCCCGGCAGCGTCTTGAGGAAGACATGATCGCCCTCATCGATTGCGCGCGCGATGCGGGCCATCGGAGCGGAAAACGCGCGTGCGGCAGATTTGGGTCCGATGCTCGCAACCGAAATCAGCGCCTCGAAAAACTCGCGTTCGACGCTATTGGTAAATCCGAAGTAGGTGAAGCGGCCGGAATTTCCATCGATCGAGAGCTGCGAGTACACCTCGAGTGCGACGGACGCGCCCATATGACTCGGCACTTTCTCAGCAACGCACGGCGGGAGAAACACCTCATAGCCAAGTCCGCCCGTTTCCAAGATCGCGTAATCCTCACCGCGCTCGACGAGCGACCCGGTTATACGTGAAAACAATTTACGGGCGCTCCGCTCTTGCTGCGCGCCCCCCACGCGGAGCGTGGGTCCCCCGGTCCGAGCTCGCCGCGACCGCGCCGGCCGATGTTCGATTTTGCTGCGCCCGCTCCATCACCCAACTCATCGCGCGAGCTGCGCGGAACGCGAGCGCCGCGTCGGCAGCGTGATGCCGCGACCGGCGAACCGTTCGTTCTGGGCTTCGATATTTGCATACGCGATTGCGAGCGCCAGCGCGTCGGTCACGTCGTTCGGCGCGGGGAGCGCCTTCAAACGCAAGAGCGCGACGACCATGCCGCCGACTTGATCTTTCTTTGCCGAGCCGCTTCCCGCAAGTGCGCGTTTGACGAGCGAGTGCGCGAGGTCGTGCATCGGGATGCCGGCCGTTCCCGCTGCAAGAGCAATAACGCCGCGCGCGTGTCCCATGAGCACGGCCGTTGTCGGATTTTTATAGTTCGTCCAAAGCTCTTCGACGACCATACAGTCGGGTTTGGTCGTCTGCACGACCTCGACCATCGCGGCATGCAACTGCGCGAGACGTTCTTCGAGCGGGAGCGAGGTTGCCGGCTGCAACACGCCGCCTTCGACGAGCGTGTAGCGACCGTTCTCGCAGGTGATCACCCCATACCCCGTCGTTCGCAGCCCCGGATCGACGCCGAGAATTCGACGCACTATTTCGCCACGCTCGGTTGATTGTAATACAGCGTGACGACCGCGTCACCCGGCGTTAGGGTTGCGTTCGCTTCGGGTTCGGTACGAATGACCGTGCCTTCGACACCATCTTGGACGAAGGTGATGTTGCCGACTTTATAACCCGCAAGCAAGATCGCGCGTTTGGCATCGTCGAGCGACATGCCCGAAACGTCCGGAACCGTACCCGGAACGGCGATGAGAATGACGATGGCCGCACCGCGGTGCGCCTGACTGTTCGCTGCCGGTGTTTGCGAGATCACTTTGCCGCTCGCATCGGAGGGCTGAACGCTGTATTGCACTTTCGGCACGAAACCGGCGGCACGCAATGCATCGCTTGCCTCACCGGGTGATGCGTTCCCGACATCCGGTACCGCAACCAGCGCCGAACCCGTGCTGAGGACGACCGAGACGATCGTTCCCGGATCGACGCGCACGCCGCTTGCGGGATCCTGCGATGCGATCGAATCTGCCGGAATATTATCGCTCGCCGCACGATCCGCGATGCCGAGTTTCAGCCCGAGTTGACTCAGGCGCGCGCGGGCGTCATCGAGCGAGAGGCTGATGATACTCGGAACGAGCGGGAGTTCGAGTCCTTTCGAGATCACAAGCGTGACCGTTGCGCCCTCGCGCAACCTCGTGCCGACACCGGATTCAGCGATGACCGTATCTTTTGCGTCTTTCGTATACTTTTCATCGAACCGCGCTTTGAGTTTCGCGCGATCGAGTTCGCGTTGCGCGGCCGCACGCGTGTAGCCGCGGACGTCCGGAACGTCGACGAGCGGCGCGCCGCTACTCACGACGAGAGCGACCGTATCGCCTTGCGCGAGCTTCGTCCCGCTGCCGGGCGTCTCGCTGATAACGCGATCGGGCGCAACGCTCGGATCGCTCGTCGCCGTTACTTGCGGAACGAGGCCGAGCTTGATGATGGCCTGTTGCGCTTGGGCGGATGAGGCGCCCTTGAAATCGGGCAGCGCGATATTTTTCGCCGGACCGAAGAGCGTCCCGGAGCGACCGAAGATGATGAATCCCGCCGTCGCCGCGACGAGTAAGAGCGCGAGTAAACCGACCCAAATCATCGACTGCCGCGGTCCTGCTTCGTGCACCTCGACGGGTACGCGCGTGGTGCCGTTCGGCGGCGTATGATTGAGGTCATCGGGTTGCGGTCGATCGGGCGATGCCGAACGACGCGGCGGAGGCTGCGGCGCGCGTACGGTCGGAATGAGCATCGTCGCTCCGTCGGCGGCAACGCCGGCGGCGACGTTTTGCGTGACCGTCGGCCGCTCGCGCGCCTCGCGCAGCGCGGTTGCCACATCGCTTGCCGATTGGAATCGGTCGCGCGGATTTTTCTGCAAGAGTCGCGTGACGATCGATGCGAGCGCGGGACTTGCACTCGAGGTCGGAATCATCGGGACCGGATCGCTGACGTGTTTGAGCGCAACCGTTACGGGCGTTTCGCCCGTGTACGGCAGCTTGCCCGTAACCATCTGGTAGATGACGACGCCAAGCGAATAGAGATCGGAGGTTTCATCGATCTCGAAGCCCTGCGCTTGTTCGGGAGAGATATAATAAACGCTGCCCATGACCATGCCGGGCTGCGTCACGCCGCCGGCATTTTCGGCAACCGCGCGGGCGATACCGAAATCCGAGAGCTTCACCACATCGTCCTTGGTAACCAAGATGTTGGCGGGCTTGATGTCGCGATGGAGGATGCCTTGCCGATGCGCGTAGGCAAGGCCGCTTGCAATCTGCGCGGCATAGTCGATCGCGACGGGCTCCGGAATCGCCTTGTCCGGTCCGATTTGTTCCGCGAGCGTCTCGCCGTCGACGAGCTCCATGACGATGTAGTACTCATCGCCTTCGCGTCCGACGTCGTACACGTTGACGATGTTCGGGTGCGAGAGTTTGGCCGCCGATTGCGCTTCGTAATAGAAGCGTTTGACGAAATCGTCGTCGGCGGCATATTGATCGCGCAATACCTTGACCGCAACACGGCGACGCAAAAGCGTATCCGTGCCGGCGTAGACGATCGCCATGCCGCCGTTGCCGAGGCGACTTTCGATGCGGTAGCGGTTGTTAAATATGCGTTCGTTCACGGTGTGTTGCCTGGCGATGGGTTTCGCTGCCGGGCCAAGGCGACCCGCAGGACGTTTCGAGCGATCGGTGCGGCGTACGTTCCTCCATACCCCACGTTCTCGACCACGATGGCAACCGCGACGGTTGGACGATCGGCGGGCGCGAAAGCAACGAACCAGGCATGAGAGCGGCCCGCGGGATTGGTCGCCGTGCCCGTCTTCCCGGCGACCGTCACGTTCGGGAGCGCTGCGGCCGTGCCGGTGCCGCGCTTCACCACTTGCACCATCATATCGCGCACGTGCGCGGCCGTCTCGGCCGAGATCGGCTGCGCGAGCTGCTCCGCGTTGACCGCAAGACCGGTCTCTTGGCCCGCGATACGACGGACGAGATATGGACGCGGGACCGTGCCGCCGTTGGCAATCGCCGCGCCGATCACGGCCATACGCAGCGGCGTCACGAGCAGGTCCGCTTGACCGAAGGCGAGCTGCGCGAGAATCGATGGTGAGATGGTGGCTTTTGCGGGCACGTGATCGCGTGCGGCCGGTAAGTCGAAGGAAAGCGATTCGCCAAGACCCCATTTGTGCGCGTAGTCGACCCACTGGTCCACGCCGAGCTTCACCCCGATCATCGCAAAATCGACGTTACTCGAGAGCGCAAACGCGCCGGTGAGATCCTGCGTTCCGGTCGTTTCTTCTTCATCGTTCCGAACGGTGAAATTGCCGACCGTGTAGCCGCCGGGATCGGTGAAGCGTGACTGCATCGTGACGACGTTTGCATCGAGCGCGTCAGCCGCCGTAACGATCTTGAACGTGGAACCCGGCGGGTAGAGCCCGGCGATACTACGATCGATGAGCGGTTTTGCGGGATCGGCGAGCAGCGATGACCAGGTCGCATCGAGCCGGTTTGGATCGAACGCCGGAACGCTCCCGAGTGCGAGCACGGCGCCGGTGCGCGGATCGAGCACGACACCGGCCGCTCGCGCGTGTGTCGCAAGCCCCGCCATGAGCGCACGCTGGATGCCGATGTCGATCGTGGTGACCACATCGGCGCCGCGCGGCTCGGCATGCGCGTTGCCGAAGAGCGCGCGCGCTTGTGCGATCGGATCGTTGGCAATCGGACGCGCGGCAAGCACGCTATCGAAGGCGTCTTCCAAACCGAACGTCCCATAGCGGGCCGATGCGTAGCCGACGGCATGCACGATGATGTCGCTCTGCGGATACACGCGCCGCTCGCCGCGCGTGATCGCAAGCGGTGTTCCATCGCTTGCAACGATGGAACCGCGCCCCGTCGCTAGGAGTGCGCGGCGCGGATTATGCGGATCGCTCGCGAGTTTGGGACCGTCGATGACCTGCACCCAGAGTTGGCGTAGCACGATAATTGCGAAGAGAACGACGAAGAGTCGCCCGAGACGAAGGATCGCACGATCCGTCAGGGCCGCGGCTCCGCCGACCGTTCGCGCAAGAGCGTCATCCCGCGTTCCGTACGCACCGCGAGGTGCGCGCTTGCGGGTTCGGCTTCCATCACCTGATTGATGATGCTGCGGCTCAGCGTTTCTTCGATATCATCGAGGACGAGGATAGCGTCCACCTTGACGTCCTCGAGCAGACCGTGGGCAACGTATTTTGCCGTCGGCAACGTTTCGAAATAGCGCTCTTCGTACGGCTTCGCTTGCCACGGGCCGCGTTTCCCGAAGACCGTCGCGTGATAATCCCACGCACAGAGTCGGCGCTCGTTCCACACGAAATGGTCGCGCACGCACGTGCGACGGCAGACGGCGCACTGCGTGAGTTGCTCTTCGGGATGCGCGAGCGCATCGAGCACGTCCTCGGGCAGATCTTCGGGGTTGAGCACCAGATCTTCCGTTAGCGAGACCGGCGCCTCCGAATGCCAACCGACGCGGATGAGCATCTCCAAGTCGCGCAGCGACGAGACGAACGCCCGGTCGTCTTCGGGAGAAAACGTCTGATCGACCCAACCCGGCACGTTGTCGGCAGCGATATTCACGCGCTGCCAACCTTCACCGACGACGACACCCACGGGCGTCCAAGCGAGCGGTGCGAGCCACGCGGTGATCTGGCGATTTTCCGGCCGCAGACTGGAGACGAAAGCAAGCGTGCTAGCGTTGCCCCCGAGGATATAAATGCGCGCTTCGCTTGCTGGTCGTTCGGTCATCGCCTGCACTTGTACGGACGAATGACGGATCGGGCCTCTCGCTTTTTGGAGCGATAGCCAAGAACGCTCGAAGAGTACCCCTCTCCGGAACCCTTTTTTTTCTTGCCCGATGAACGATTCAGCATTTACGGTTGCCATCGCGACTCAAAAAACGCTCGGGGGAGCCCGTGTCGCCCGATGGGAAATCCAAGGCGTGAGATTACTGACCGTCGCGATTGTGGCGCTTGCTCTTACCGCCCCGGCGCGTGCATCCGTGCGCGATGCAGCGATCACCGGGCTTTCGTGCAGCGCTTGTCATCAGGCGGGTGCGCAACTAACGGAAATAGGTTCCGCCTACCGCGCGCGCAGCAATCGGTTAGAACCGATCGGCACTCGCCCGATCGCTGCTCTCAAAGCGACGGCATCCTATGGGAGCGATCCGCTCGCGCCGAGTTTGCCCCGTGTCGTTAGCGATTATCTAACGATTTCGCTTGCCGGAAAGCTCGCGCGGCATCTCTCGTATGTCGCCGATCAGCGGATCGTCGACGGCGGTATGCCGGGCATCACACGCGAGGCGTATCTCTTCTATCACGTCGCCAATCTACGGGCGACAGCGGGCGCGGCCGGATTGCCATTTGAAATCGACCCGGAACGTTTTCGCGATTTGCAGACGACGTACGTTGCCTTTACGCAGACGGT
>Ga0123337_10002683_pt1 | contig 20017 bp, 19 predicted proteins | sample frozenSSSSmetaG_FD_89792 | JGI IMG/M metagenome (GOLD analysis project Ga0123337, IMG submission 89792) | Glacier valley bacterial and archeal communities from Borup Fiord, Nunavut, Canada, to study Microbial Dark Matter (Phase II) -... | ecosystem: Environmental > Aquatic > Freshwater > Ice >... | reverse complement strand
AGAAGTGTCCCGCACCCTCTCTGCCGGACGCCAAACGGAGTCGGTGGATTGGGGGATTGATTACGAGCACTACAATCTCTTCACCCAGACGCCCGGCTTCACCAATTCCTCTCTCATTTCTTTGATAGGTCTTCATGAAGCGGAAACCGCCACCTCTTCGGCGCTCGTAGATCGCACACTTGAGACTCTGGCTTTCGCCCGGCATGTAGGACGGGACGCTCCCCTGATCTCCTACTTGGGGCAAAGAGCCATTGAATCACGCACCTTTGACTGGCTTCAAAAACATCTGGACCAGCTCTCTCCGCAAGACGCCCAGCGCTTCCTTACCGGATTCGATTCGCTCCCAGCCGGCGGCAACTTCGCCACCGCGATCACCGTGGAAAAAATGATATTTGTAGACGGCCTTACCTCCGATATTCGACAGGTAGTCCGCACGCTGAAAGACACCGCCAAGAAACCCGATGGTTTCTCCGCGCATCTGCGGGTGGCGGGTATTTTCACTAATGGTCCCGTCACATCCATAGGACTGGAAAACGCAGATGCTTCCTTCTGGCTGAAACCCGGAGAAAGCAGCCACGGCATCACCCTGCTAAACGTTGACCGCTCCCGTGACGAAGCCCTCCTCGCCCACGATGGGCAAATCGCCCGCTTGCGACTGTCATCCAGGGAAATAAGCGGTATCGATTTTTCCAACCTCGCGGAAGCTGTGAAAGCCCTCCCCAAGGAGAGCCTGCTGCGCATGTTCTACGGCCAAGAAGATATGGGGAACTCCAGCGAAGCGTTCATCCGTAACCTTGAGAGATCAGCTCAGGAGATTGGCTCGGTTTACGCGGAAGCCATTTCTCATCCTGATCTTTTTTTAGACGACGCCTCCTATAAAACCTACGTGGATAAATTGGACCCGCTCGCTCAAAATATCGCCGAAATGCTGCCAAGCCTCATCCGCAACGAGAAAAAATGCGAAGATCGTCAGGCCAAACTCATCACTGCCCTTTCCGCCCGCGCCAAGACTCTCAGCTCGGCGCCAAATTCGCTATCTCCCCCGGATCCCCCATCAGATCGAACTCCAGCCACGGCGAACCGTCCACGTTGAAAATCTTCTTCCGCGTCGCCGAACGCACACCGCTCCACACGCGGTCACATTGATGAGGCAAAGCCACCACGCTCGGCATCGAGATCACCGCGTGGTCCCGCTCGCAACGCCACTCGCGCCCATCCGCCCACGCCAGGGTCATCGCCGGGAGATCAAGCAGTGAAACGGGCTCGTCGGATCTTCCCACGCGCCTGTTTCTCACCAGCATCGGCACCCGCACATTCTCCTCATACGGCCACCCTTTGCGAAACAACCCGTGCGCCCCGTGCATGTCGCCGTGAACCGACGTGAACACCACAATAGTTTCCCTCTGATTGGACGTTGGATGTTCAGCGTTGGATGTTGGGCGTTCAAGGAGCCGTCCGATGGCGCGGTCGGTCGCCTCGATGTGCGCATAATAACCGGAGAGCTCGCGCCGCGCCTGCTCGGCCGCGAACTTCGGCACATTCGCCGGCAAAACGACGGTCCACCTCTTCACACCAGCCGCCGACGCATCATACGGCGGATGCGGCGCCTCCAGGCTAACGACCGCGAACCAAGGCCGCTGCCCATTTAGGATTTGAGATTTGGGATTTAGGATTTCTGCGGACGCCCGCCCGCAGACGACATCGCTTTGATAACCCAAAAACTGAACCGGCTCCGGCAGCCGCGACCCGTGCAGCCAGGGATTGTTCAAGAGAAACCCGCTCTCAAACCCCTCCCAAAACTCAAACCCGCCGCGCGCCTCCGGCGGCACGATCATCCGCGCATGCGCCTCGCCCACGAGCGGCGCATGGCGGTCGCGGTCGCCCAAATGCCACTTCCCAAAAAACGCCGTCGCGTAGCCGCGCTCCTTCATCTCATGCGCAATCGTCCGTGCACCGGACGGCAACGGATCATAGTAGTCGCGCACGCCATTCTCCGGTGAAGGCACGCCGGTAAGCATCGCCGCGCGCGCAAACGGCCCGAACGGATGCGGCGTCACCGCCTCCCCATAGTTCACGCTCTCCTTAGCCAGTGCATCGAGGCACGGTGTGTGCGCGTTCACATCGCCCGCATAACCGCACGCCTGCGCCCGCCACTGAGTCGTGACGATCCACAGAATATTGGGCAAAACCGCCGAAGTCATACCCCACGCTAAGCCCACCGCCACCCCGCGCAACCCCTCAACTCGCATCTTCCCTCATACTCATCAATCCATTTGTCACGTAATACGTGACAAATTATTTTTTATTTAATAATGATAAAACCAACAACTTTAAATCGATTGTCACGTATTACGTGACATATTGCGGGCGGGTCCGTTTTGCTGCGCAGGGTTTGCCATGACCCCAACCCTTCGCTGAACTTCCTTCCCCATGACCCTCCGCGAAACCGAAGCCATCGACATCCCCACACCCAACGGTCCGATGCGGACCCATCTCTTCCGCCCCGCCGCTCCCGGCCGCTACCCCGGCATCGTGCTTTACTCGGAAATTTTCCAGATGACCGGCCCCATCGCGCGCACCGCCGCGTTTCTCGCCGGTCATGGCTTCCTCGTCGCCGTCCCGGAAATCTACCACGAATTCCTCCCCGCCGGCACCGTCCTCGCCTACGACCAGGCCGGCGCGGATCTGGGCAACCGTCTCAAAACCGACAAAGAACTTTCCGCCTACGACGCCGACGCCCGCGCCGTGCTCGCATTTCTGAAAACTCACGTGGCATCCACCGGAAAACTCGGCGTGATGGGCATCTGCATCGGTGGCCATATCGCGTTCCGTGTGGCGATGAATCCGGAAGTCGCCGCCGGCGTGTGTTTCTACCCGACCGATCTCCACAAGCGCGGACTCGGCAAAGGCATGAACGACGATTCGCTCGCCCGCACCGCCGAGATCAAGGGCGAGCTGCTCATGGTCTTCGGACGCCAGGACCCGCACATCCCCACCGAAGGTCGCGCCATGGTCTACGCCGCGCTCGCCGCCGCCGGCACGCATTTCACCTGGCACGAATTCAACGGCGCCCACGCCTTCCTGCGCGACGAAGGCTTCCGCTACGACCCCGAGATCGCCTACGTCGCGATGGGCATGGCCGTGGATATTTTCCGCCGCAAACTCGGTGAAGGCGACCTGCGCACAGCCTCCGTCGGAGCCACCGAATCAAAACACTAACCGTCTCCGCTCACTCCCATGTCTCTCCAACTTAAACCCAACGACACCCTCCTTTTCTTCGGTGACAGCATCACCGATTGCGGACGCGACCGCGCCAAGCTCGATTCGCTCGGCGGAGGCTACGTCAACCAGATCAACGCCCGTCTTGGCCACTCCCTCGCCTCGCCCGCCCTGCGGGTGATCAACCAAGGCTGCGGCGGCCACCGCATCTACGACCTTGAGGCGCGCCTCGAGACCGACCTCCTCGCGCACAAGCCGACCGTCGTCACCTTCCTGATCGGCATCAACGACGTGTGGCGCCGTTTCGACCGCAACACCATCTCCGCCGCCGATGAATTTGCGGCCTCCTACCGGCGCATCCTCACCCGCATCCGCGCCGAGCTCAATCCGCGTCTGGTCCTGATGGAACCCTTTCTCCTGCCCGTTCCGGCCGACCGCCGCGCGCGGCGCGAAGACCTCGACCCCAAGATCACTATCGTGCGCGACCTCGCGGTGGAGTTTGGTGCCGACCTGATTCCGCTCGACGGCCAGTTCGCCGCCGCCGCGACCCGCGCCCCCGCCGCCTACTGGCTGCCCGATGGCGTGCATCCCAGTGCTGCCGGCCACGCCCTGATCACGGATATTTGGTTAAAAAACGCCGGCCTGTAACCAACGCAACTCCCGTGCGTCAGATGCGGGGTAGCTTAAAACTACATAGGGGATAGTGGAGGCGGACGCGTTTATAGGGGATGCGTCCGCCTCATTTTTTAAAGGAAGGCAGCACCTCCCGATTTTAAAGTAGCGGGGAGCGTGAGCGACCCGTTCCGATCCCGGGTCGCTCACACTACCCTCTACGCAGCCCCCCCGATGTCCGCCCTCACTGCAACCTAAACGGCAGCGCTCGGCGGCGGTTGATGAGATCCGTCAACGGCTTGCTCGTCGGCTGCTTCGCGAGATCATCCCCCGTCTTGAGCGTATACGACGGAAGGGAATTGTTCACCAACGCGCAGTAATCGCTGTTCACCATGATGCCGAGCAGCTCGCCCGTCTTGCTCATCACAAGATCGCCGCTCGACGGCGAAAAATCGCCAAAAAGCCGGCGCACAAGCCGATTGTCCATGCGCACGTAACTGGGATTCGTCGGGTCGAGTTTGAACGGCACTTCACCGTAGCCCGCGCCTCCGCTGGAGATGAGCACCGCGTCCGGAAATTTAAACGGCTCCAGCGCGATCTGATAGGGCTTCACGCCAAGCGCGGCCACCTGAGCAGCCGTGACCGGCAGCACCACCACGCGCGGATCAATCGCGAGAAACACCAGCGCGGGCGAAGTCGTGCGGTAGGTTCCCTTGCTGAACTCGGCCTTGAGCGAGTTCCAGTCCCACGCGGGCCCGATCAAATCGAAAGGCGTGTCGTTGAGATGGACGAGCGCAACGGTGTCGTGGCCGTCGGTCACGAAGACGGTTTTGGTCGCCGTGCTTTCCGTCTTGGTGCCGAAGAGCCCCGGCCGCGTGCCGGTGAAGGTAGTCTGCACACGGTTGGTAAGGAAATCGTTGAAGAGGACGTTGACGTTGATCGGCCGGTTATCGCGGATTTCCTTGGTGAGCGCGGTGGAGTTTTCCGCGAGCTGGCCGACACCCTGCGCGAGCTGCGTGGTCGTTTCCTGAACCTTGATGCGCTCCTGGCGTTCGGCTTCGACCTGAACCTTAAGGCTGTCGGCGGCGGCGCGGAGCATTTGTTTTTCCTGCTCGGCGACTTTCACGCTGACGTTGAGATTCTCGATTTTTTCGCGGGACTCGGCCTGCTGTTTTTCCAGATCGGCGAGCAGCTTTTTCTGGCGCTCGGCCTCGGCCTGGAGCTGGGCGAGCTGCTCCTTCGTCATGGTGGCGTCGCGGGATGCGGCGGCGTATTTCTGCGAAAGATCGGCGGCAGTCTTCTGCGTCTCGGCGAGCGAAGAGGAGACCTGAGTGAGGTTTTGCTCGCGCTGCTGGAGCGTCGTCTCGGTGGACTGGAGTTTCTGCGCGAGCTGTTCGCGCTGCGCCTGCTGGTCCTCCAGCGAAAGTTTCATCACGGAGACAAGGTCGTCGTCCTTGGTGGAGGCGTTGGCCGACTGCACCGAAGGCACGGGCTTGCTCGGCGGCGTCGCGGGCACGGCCTTTTCCCAGTTGGTGAGAGCGAGCAGGTTCAGCAACAGGAAGTCGCAGATGATAAGGAGAAGGGTCTTGTTCATGGCACCGGGCGGGCGAACCCTGCGGTTGCGTAATCAGGATCAGGCGGTGACCGCCGGCTTGTCGGTTTCTGCGCCCTGACTTTCCAAGATCAGACGCCGTTTGAAAGGCCGCACGTGGCGGATCTTCACAAGCGCGACGCAGATGATGCCGAAGAGATTCGACGAGTATGCCGCGAGCAGGTTTGGCTCGATGACCTTGAGCACCTGGAGCACGAGCGCGGTGGCGGTGCCGGCGATGCCGATGTAGAGGCCGCCGTCGAAGAGGTTTTCCTCGTTTTCCATGAGGCGGAGCTTGAGTAGCGCGGGTATTTGCTGGAGGTCGATCTCGCGCATCTTGGCGAGGCAGAGGAGATACATGCCGACTTGGAGGATGGCGAAGAAGCCGATGGAGAGGAGCGTTGATGTGTCCATGGAGAAAGTGTTGTCGACGTGGGTGAGCGAGGCGGGATCGGAGAGATTGGCGAGGACGGGAACGGTGAGTTTGAGCTGAAATTCGGACGGTGGAGCAGGTTTGAGCAGGAACGGTTCCGTGGCGAGAACCAGCATGCCCGCGGTGAGCACCGCGAGCACGCCGCTTTTGACGTGAGGATGAGTGGCTGCGTCCAACCGTGGATCGAACAGCACCCTATCCAGACCGCGAAAAATAAAAAAAGCTCCCAGCAGAAAGCCGAGATACTTGGCTGCGAGCGCCAGCTTGGGATAGAGCAACGCCAGCAACGTCGCCGGCCCAAAAGACGGCGACGGCTGGTGATTGACGGGCACTTGGCGCAGCAGGAGCTGGTTTACCGCGCCTTCACCCAGCAAGAGCGCGAGCTTCAGATCGGCCATGCCTGCATGACCATAACGCAGGAGATAGGTCGCCACTTGGTCGGCGGAGCCTGACAGCAACGCGGCGCTGTAGATGAGAGGAAGATCGTCGGGCGTGGCGCGGGCAAGCTGGGCGAATTCACCAACAGCCTTCGTACTGTCGGTCACGCTCAGGAGTTCGCAAAGTTGGAGCCAGTTAAGGCGACGTCCGAGCGAAAGCAGGTCGATGCAAACAGGTTCAAGGTCACCGAGACTCCTCTGCTCCGCGGCGGTATCGGCCAGTCCGCGCAGCTCACGCTGCAATGGTGTGGATAAATGTTCTCCCTGATAAAGCAGCGCGCCGAGCAGGAGCACCGCATCGAGCGCCTGTCCGCCGGGTTGATTGGCGGGGACGAAGCGGCCCGTGTGGTCAAGCGTGCGCAAGCGAAGGATCGACTGCACGCCGTCGGAGCGGGAGTTGGCCAAATAGTCGCGCAGACTGGTGCGGGCCTTTTCGGTGATGAAAAACGTGAGGACGGGCGTGCTGTCGCGGTGGCCGGCGTTGTCCTTGAGATTAAAAATCGGATCGAGAAACGGATCCCATCCGCCCCACGGCACGAGTTCGGGGCGGCGTTGTGAGACCCGGTCGAGTGCGGCGGCCAGCGAGTCGGCCTGGCGATCGCCCAGACTGCGTGCGGCGGCCAGTGCGAGGGCGGCGGGACCGGATTTTTCGGAGTCGAGCAGCTCGCGACCGAGGCGGGCGACCGAAGGCGTGCCCTCGCCCGCAGCCTTGAGCAGAGCGGGGGTGACCGATTTCAGATTCACAGGAATCACCCAGGCGGCGGCGATGAGCAGCAACCCGGCGGCCATCCAGGCCAGAATCGGCGGGAGGCGGGTGTTGGAGGGAAGGCTCATGCGTGTGCAGTATTCGGTTGCCGCGTTCGGGAGGCAAATCCACGTTTTGCGGTCTCCCACTGACCCATGGCCCTGCCAATTGTTCACTACAACGATCCTGTCCTTCGTAAAAAAGGCACCAAGATCACCGTCTTCGACGCCGCGCTCACCCGCCTCGCCGAGCAGATGATCGCCACCATGCACACCGCCAATGGCATCGGCCTCGCCGCCCAGCAGATCGGCCGGGCCATCCAACTCTGCGTCGTGGATCTCCGCGCGGCCGATGCGGATTTCAACTGGGAGCTCGACGGTAACAAGCCGCCCAAGGAACTGTTCATGCCGTTCGCGTTGGTGAATCCTGAGATCAAGCTTTTACCCTCGGATGAGTTTGTTTACGAGGAAGGCTGTCTGTCGTTTCCCGACATTCGCGGTGACGTGATCCGGCCCGACGTAATCCGCGTAACCTATCAGGATTTGCAGGGCACGCCGCACGTCTTGGTGTGCGACGACCTGCTCGCCCGCTGCATCCAGCACGAGGTCGATCACCTCAACGGCACGCTCTTCATTGATCGCATGGAAAAGAAAGTCCGCGCCGAGATCGAGCCGGCGATAAAAACCCTCGCCAAGGCCACCCGCGAAGCCGCCGAAGGCCAGCCGCCAAAAACGTAAGCCCGATCAGGGCGACATTTCACGCCCTCATCTCCTAGGGTTTCACGCCCATAGGAAAAAACGTGCGCTCCGAAAATTCTTGGCTAGATTGAAACCACGATGCGTTTAAAGCGCTCGTTGTTCAACCCAAACAAACCCATGAAATACCTAAAAATCCTGTCCGTTGTTGCCTTGGTCGGCGCCGCCGCCCTCACCGCCCGTGCCGATGATGCCTTCTTCCAAGCCGCGCTGTGGGCTCCCTCACCCCAGCTCGTTCCCGCCACCGAAAGCGTTTCTGGCATCCGCTTGGAAATCTACGGTGAAAACAAAGACGTGACCGGCCTCGAGATGGGCTTTGTCAACATCACCACCGGAAACTTCACGGGTGTCACCGGCCTCATCCTCATCCCCTCGATCTACAACCGCGTCGAAGGCACCACCACCGGCGTGCAATTCGGCGTCGTCAACGTGACCAAGCGCGAAGTCACCGGCTGGCAAGGCGGCTGGGTCAACGTTCACGATTCCAAAGTCACCGGTCTCCAGACGGCTATCGTCAACTGGGGCGGCGAGGACATCAAAGCCGACTTCAGCGGCCTGCAGATCGGTCTCGTTAATGCCGCCAAAAACGTGAAGGGCGTGCAACTCGGCTTCATCAACTACGCCGAAACCCTCAAGGGTGTGCAGATCGGCCTCTGGAACCAGGTCAACTCCCGCGACTGGGACGAGTTCAAGCCCCTCCCGAAGGTTTTCCCGTTCATCAATCTCGGATTTTGATCTCTTCTCAACGGCCCGCCTAATCCAGGCGTTCGCCTCTCGCGCCCCGGGAATTTCCCCGGGGCGTTTTTTGTGTCCCGCCGACGGCGCCTCGCGGAGAAGTGTCACCTAATAGGTGACAGTTATCTCCGTGGTTTTCGAGGCACCCCGCAGGTTGGCTATTGGCGGACGTCCGTTTTGTGCACACCTTTCGCCCATGTCCTCCATTGCAACCCGCACCGGCGACGACGGCACCACCAGCCTGCTCTACGGCCAGCGTGTCCCCAAAGATCACCCGCAGATTGAGGCCGTCGGCGCCTTCGACGAACTCAACGCCGCCCTCGGTTTCGCCAAAACCACCTGCCCCGACTCCGCCCGCCGCGAAGCGATCGAACTGATTCAGCACAATCTCGTCACTCTCATGGGCGAACTCGCCTGTGCCGAAACCGATTCGGCCCGCTACGCCGCCTCGAAACTCGCCAAGCTCACCGACGCCGATCTCGCCCGCATCGACACATCCGTGGCGGCGCTCGAAGCCCAAAACATCAAGTTCGACGGCTGGGCCACCCCCGGCGCCAATCTGCACGCCGCCGCGCTCGACCTCGCCCGCACCACCGCCCGCCGGGCGGAGCGCCGCCTGATCTCTCTTCCCTCTCACGGCCGTTCCGTGCGTCCGTTGTTAATCAACTATATCAACCGCACTTCTGATTTTCTCTGGCTTCTTGCCCGCGAGGCGGAACAGGCCTGAACAGACCTCCGCGCTTTGGTGCGGGGCTTGTGTTTCCACCACCACCCTGCCACTGGTTTCAATCATGCCTTTTGCGATCACGCTTATCCTGTCTGCCACGATGTATCGAATCATCGCCGTCTGGAACCCCGGACTGGTGAATTTTTCCCCGCTGATGGCGCTGGCATTCTGCGGGGCGGTGTATTTCCGCTCCGCCCGTCTCTGGCTCGTGCCGTTCGTTGCGCTCAGCCTCTCCGATCTTTACATCAACCACTACTACGCGACGCAGATGGGCTACTCGTGGGACGGCGTCGGCGCCGTGACCCGCACGGCCGGCTTCGCCGCCGCCCTCGGTCTGGGTTTGCTCGTCGCACGCCGCAAAAACTGGCTCAACCTCTTCAGCGGCGCTCTGGGCGGCTCGGTATTTTTCTACCTCGCGACCAACACCGTTTCCTGGGCAACCGACGCCTTCTACGCCAAAACCGCCACCGGTTGGTGGCAGGCGTTGACCGTGGGCCATCCTGAATTCGCCCCCACGCTGTTCTTCTTCCGCAACACCTTCGTCAGCGATCTCGTGTTCACCGGCCTGTTCGCACTCGCGATGGAATACGCCGCCCTCCGCGCCGGCCGGCCAAGCTTGCTGGGCCGCAACCGCGAAACGGCATCCGTCCGCGCCTGAGCTCCCTGCAATATCCGTTCTTTCAAAATAAAAAACGCCCGCCTCTTTCGAGAGCGGGCGTTTTTGTTTTCCAGAAACCGGACTGCTTCAGCTTACAGCAGGTCGGCCGCAAGTTCGGCGAGCTTGGAACGTTCGCCTTTCGTAAGCTTCACATGCGCGGAGATCGCGTGACCCTTCATGCGATTGTAGCAGTAGACCAGACCGTTACTGCGTGAATCCACGTAAGGATTGTCGATCTGCGCCGGATCGCCGATGAGCACGATTTTCGAGCCTTCCGAGATGCGCGTGATGACGGTCTTTACCTCGTGCGGCGTGAGCTGTTGCGCCTCGTCGAGGATGAAGAAGCGGCGGGCGATGGACCGTCCGCGGATGAAGCACAGCGCCTCGACCTCGACGAGGCCGCTCTTGATGAGACGCTCGTAGGGTTTGATCGGGGCCACGCCACCACCGCCGCCGCCGTGGCTGTGACCGTTACCATTGGAACCATGGCTCGAAACAGACTCGTTGCGCGACATCTCCAGCGCGCTCGGTTTGTTTTTCTGCTGTTTTTTAGAGACTTTTTTGGAGGCGAACTGCGGCTCCTTCGCGGGCTTCGAAGGCATGAGCACCTCCAGCGCGTCGAAGTAAGGCTGAAGCCAGGGCTTCATTTTTTCTTCGAGGGTGCCGGGAAGGAAACCGATGTCCTTTCCGAGCGCGATGACCGGGCGGGAGATCGAAAGACCGTCGTAGAGCGAGCGGTCGTCATGCGTCTGGTGAAGCGCGCAACCGATGGAAAGCAGGGTCTTGCCCGTGCCCGCCTTGCCGAAGCAGGTGACCAGCGAGATCGAATCGTCGAGCAACGCGTCCATGAAGAACTGCTGCTCAAGATTGCGCGCACGGATCGAAATGCCGCCCGGCGCCTTGATGCTCTCGGGAATGCGCAGGCGCTTGACGAGGCCTTCGCCGTAGTAGCGAGCCGGCATCGTCTTGCCCTCGTCGGAACGCAGCAGGACGTATTCGTTGAGGAAGAGCGTGGTCGCCGTTTCCTTGCCGATGTCGAATTCCCCTTCCGAACAGAAGCGCTGTATCTCGTAAATGGTGACAGGAATCTCGCGATAGGAATTCTCATCGACGTCCTCGGGAACCTTGTCGTTGAGGTAATCCTGGGCTTCGAGTCCGACGGCGCGCGCCTTGAGGGCGACGTTTACGTCCTTCGTCACAAGGATGGTAGGCGGCGAATAACGTTCCTGCACGAACAGTGCGGAAGCGATGATCCTATTATCCTTCTTTGAAAAATCCGAGAGCACCGCACGAAGCTTCTGCATGAGCGGCGCTTCGCGCATCGCCGCACTGTCCGCCATGTAGGGGTTGATGATAACCGAAAGCGTGCCGCCGTTCTCAAGTTTCACGCCCTCGTGCATCGAGCGCGAATCAGGCAGGAGTTCCGAGAGGATGCGGTGCACACGACGGGCATTTCGGCCTCGCTCGGTGGACTGCTCGGTTTTGATGGCATCCAGTTCTTCCAAAACCTCGACCGGTATGGCCAGGTTGTTGTCCTCGAACTTAAAAATCGACTGCGGGTCGTGGAGGAGGACGTTTGTGTCCAGGACGAAGGTCTTCGCCTTTGCAGAGACCTTGAGCTGCGGTTTAGAGGCTTTGGCCTCGCTCAGGTGTTCCATTTAGGGTGGTGAATAACTTGTGAGTAAGTCTGCACGCGGACGGGCTTTTGTCCATGCAAGAGTTGGGCCACTTTGATAAAAGTTACGCGCCCGTCACCGTCGGCTCAGGCGTAGGGACGCATCGGCGTGCCGTCCGCGGATTTTTGCTTCGCCTTCACCGGCGCCCAGACACGCAGAAGATATTCCGCCAGATTCCGCAGGCTGATTCTACGCAGTCCTTCGCGTTGCGCGATTTCCCGAAACGGCGACGCCACCGCCGAACGTTCCTCGTAATACCGCCACAATTCTTCCTCCAGCACCATGGCCGCGCCATGAGGATCAGTGGCCCGTGCGGAAATCGCGCCCACCTTGTCCTGCCAGTGGCGTTTTTCGTCGGGGTGCTGCTGCACGTAATCGAACACCATCTGTTCCGCGCGGTTCAGGCTCATGGGTGCGACAACGTGCTCACGCCTCCGTGAAAAACAACCGAAAATCCCCGCGCCACGACGACATTGCTTTTGAACGGCATTCTTTTAGCTTCAACTCACTCCACCCATACTCTTCATGTGGCAAAAACTTAAGGAACAATTCCCCGCCGTCCTCGCGACCGTTATCCTCGTTGGCCTCGTCCTCGGCGCCTACGTCAATTTCAAGGTCATCCCCGACCTCAACGCCGAACGCCAGCGCGAGATCGCCGATCTCAAGGAACAGCACACCGCCGAACTCCAGGCCTCCTCCGAGCAGACGCGCCGCCAGATCGAGGCCGTCAACACGCTCCTGAAGGACGCCATCGCCAAACACTCCGCCGATGCCCTCATGACCGACGCGGAATTCGCCAAGGCTAACGAAGCCAAGGTTAACCAGCTCGCCGAGGCCATCGCCCAGAAGATCCAGCCCTTCAACCCGCTGCCCAAGACCCCCGAGGAAGCCGAGCGCCTGCAAAACGAACAGGTCGACAAGGTCTCGTCCCGTCTCACCGAAAAAATCCAGCCCATCCTCGCCGACATCGCCAAGGACCAGAACCTCACCCGTGAGTCGCTTGCCACTTACAGCCAGAAGATCGCCGACCAAGTGGGTTCCGTCCTCACCGCCGAACTCGCGAAAAACCAGGTTCTCAACAACAACCTCACCCAGGCCCACTCGGTCGCCGAGCAATCCCTCGCGCTCTCCCATGAGACGGTCGCGCTTTATCTGAGCTCCCTTAAGGATCAAGGCGTGCTCACCCGCATCCTGTCCCTTCCGGCCAACGTCATCAAAGACGCCGCCAACCTGAGCTTCGTGGACAGCAGCGAGCGCAAGAAAAAGGAGCAGGAACTCGTGGACAAGATGAACGCCATCCAAAAGCAGCTCGACGATATCCAAGCGTCCAGTCCCAAGCGGTAAAAACCAACCATCCCGCCATCTCCCAACCACGCCATGCTCCATGGCGTGGTTTTTTATTGCCCGGCATGATGCCTGATCCGAGCAACTTGCCCCTTTTCTGATCAAATTTCACCGGTAACGGGCGCAGGCACGCGTTCTGCTGAATCAGACATGGTAACACTTTTTACCTAAATCGTAACACCAATCCTCACCATGCGCCTCCGTAATCTGATCGTTCTCCTCGCGGTTACCGCCGCTTCCGGCCTCTCCGCCGCACCTCTTAAAATCGCCTACTCCGACTGGCCGGGATGGACCGCCTTTGAAATCGCCGCCCAAAAGGGCTGGTTCAAGGAAGCCGGCGTCGATGTCGACCTGCTTTGGTTCGAATACGGTCCTTCCATGGACGCCTTCACCGCCGGCAAATGCGACGCCGTCATGGTCACCAACGGCGACGCCCTCGTCACCGGCGCCGGCGGTGCCAAGAACATCGCCGTCCTCATCACCGACTACTCCAACGGCAATGACATGATTGTCGGCCAGCCCGGCATCAAATCGCTAAAGGACCTGAAGGGTAAAAAAGTCGGCATCGAGATCGGCTTCGTCGAACACCTCCTTCTCCTCAACGGCCTGAAAAAAAATGGCCTGTCCGAGTCTGACGTCACCCTCGTCCCGACGCCCACCAACCAGACTCCCCAGGTGCTTGCCTCCGGTCAGGTTGACGCGATCGGTGCCTGGCAGCCCAACTGCGGTGCCGCCCTCAAGGCCGTCCCGGGCTCCAAGCCACTCTACACCAGCGCCGACGCCCCCGGACTCATTTATGATGCCATCGTGGTGACGCCCCAGAGCCTCGCCCAGCATCGCGCCGAATGGGTCAAGGTCGTGAAGGTCTGGGACAAGATCGTCGCCTACCTCGCTGATCCCAAGACCCGTGAAGACGGCATCAAGATCATGGCCGCCCGCGCCGGTGTGGATCCGAAGGAATACGCCGCGTTTCTCCCCGGCACCCGCCTGCTCACCCTTGCCGAAGGCGCCAAGGTTCTCACCAACAAAACCGACGGACTCGACTCCGTCATCGGCTCCTCGAAGATCGCCAACGAGTTCAACGTGAAGAACGGCGTCTACAAGGAATCCCAGGACGTCGGCACCTACCTCGACGCATCCCTCACGGTTGACGCGCTGAAAAAATAACCGCTCGCCCACCACACGCCGGTCGCGTTGCCTGACAACGCGACCGGCTTTCTTTCGCCTCCAGCCAATCTCCCTTCCGCCCGAACGCATGTCTCGTCCACGCTGGTTCTCCGTCCGCCAGGAGCTCACCCCCAAGCGCAGCCGCCTGCTCGGTGTCCTCGCGTTCGTGCTGCCGTTGGCGCTGTGGAGCCTGTTCAGCTACATCCCGTGGCTTTGGCACCCGATGGTCCGGGTCACCGATCCCGGCGACGTGGACTGGATGCGAGCCGGCCTGCTCATCGACCGTCACGACTTCGCTAAGGAAGTCGCCGCCGCCGAAATCGCCCATACGCACGCTCCGGTCGGTTTTCGCGCCAACCCCATTTATTTTCCCGCCCCTCACGCCGTCGGTCGCGCCCTCTACACCGCTTTCACCACCGCGCCCGTCCTAAAAGGTGACCTCTGGCTTCACCAGAGTCTTTGGATGAGCATCCAGACCATCTTCTGGGGCTTCACACTTTCCTCCCTCGTCGGCATTCCGCTCGGCATTCTCTGCGGTTCCTTCATCGCGATCTCACGACTTACCGAACCCTTCGTGGACTTCGTGCGCTACATGCCGGCACCCGCGTTCGGTGCTCTCATGGTCGCCATCTTCGGCATTCAACTGGAACCCAAGATCGCGATCATCGTCATCGGCACTTTTTTCCAACAGGTCCTCGTCGTCGCCAACACCGTGCGCAAGGTCGACGGCGCCCTCATCGAGGCCGCGCAAACCCTCGGCTCCAAGCGCCGCCAACTCGTTCTCCGCGTGATCGTTCCCGCCAGCCTGCCCGATCTCTTCAACGACACCCGCATCCTCCTCGGCTGGGCCTGGACCTACCTCATCGTCGCCGAGGTCGTCGGCGTGAGTTCCGGCATTTCCTTTTTCATCAACCAGCAGGCCAAGTATCGGAATTTCGACAACGTCTACGCCGCTATCATCATCATCGGCATCCTCGGGCTCACCATCGACCAGATCCTCGCCTTCGTCGGCAAGCGCCTCTTTCCCTGGAAAAACCCGCGCCCCAGCCGCGTCCGCGCGTTTCTCGCCAAACTCTTCGGCATCCTCCCCGCCTCCGCCGAAAAACCCGTGCAACTCCTCCCGCAATGAGCGAGCCCCTTCCCGATTATCTCACCCAGGCATCCGCCGTCGCCGCCCGCTTTGCAAAAATCAAGGAGCGTCCCGTCGTCCTCGAAATCGACCACCTCGGCCGCCAGTTCCCCGGCGAACACGGCCCCGTCGTGGCGCTGCGCGACATCTCCTTCAATGTCCACCGCCGCGAACTCGTCTGCGTCATCGGTCCCTCCGGCTGCGGCAAATCCACCCTCATCCGCATCATCGCCGGCCTCGATGAACCCACCTCCGGCCGGATGCTCGTGGATGGCAAGGAAACCAGCGGTCCCTGCCCCGAGCGCGGCCTGGTTTTCCAAGGCTACACCCTCTTCCCTTGGCTCACTGTTAAGAAGAACGTGATGTTCGGCCTCAAGATGCAGGGCATGAACAGCGACCAGGCCGACCGCGAGGCCCGCCAATGGATCGACCTCGTCGGCCTCACCCGCTTCGCCGATACATACCCCGCACAACTCTCCGGTGGAATGAAGCAACGCACCGCCATAGCCCGCGCCCTCGCCGCCAATCCGCGCGTCCTCCTCATGGACGAACCCTTTGGCGCGCTCGATGCGCAAACGCGCGCCCAGATGCAGTCCCACCTCCTCGAAATCTGGCGCAACGTCGACGTCACCATTCTCTTCATCACCCACGATCTCGACGAAGCCATCTTCCTCGCCGACCGCATCCTCGTCCTCAAGGCCCACCCCGGCGAAGTCCAGGAAGTCATCGAGGTTTCCGTCCCGCGTCCGCGCAATCTCTCGCAGTTAAACTCTCCGGAGTTTCTCGCCACCCGACGCCGCCTCGAAGAGCTCATCCATCCGCGCGTCGAAGCCCACGCCCAGGAGCGCCTGCCTATCATCCGTCTCACCCAAGTCGGCGACGACGTGGAGTAATTCCCATGCCCGCGAAACGCCGTCCCATCCGTCGTCTCCCGCTCGACTGGAGCCAGCTCACCTGGCCCGAAATCGCCGCGCTCCCCTCTGCCGGCATGGACGCCGTCATGCTCCCCTGCGGCGCCACCGAGCAACACGGCCCGCACCTCGGCACCGGCATGGACACTTCGCTCGCCACCCACGTCTGCGCCGCCGTCTCCGCCGCGACCGGCGTGCCCGTTCTCCCCGCGCTCGCCTACGGCTGCTCCCTCGGACACTCACACCGCTGGCCCGGCACGCTCGCCCTCCAACCGCAGACGCTCATCGCCCTCGTCACCGATCTCGGCGACTGGCTTTTTCGCGCCGGATTCCGCCGCCTGTTTCTCGTCAACAGCCACGTCACCAACGCCGCTCCGCTCCGTTGCGCCCTCGAAATCCTCCGCAGCCGCCACGACGGCTTCATGATCGCCGTCCTCAACACCGCTGAAGTCAGCCCCCGCGTTAAAAAAGCCTTCTTCGCCGACGCCGCCGACTGGCACGCGAACCAAGCCGAGACCGCCCTCATGCTCGCGCTCGCCCCCGAGCTCACCCGCCCCGCCCTCCTCAAAACCTCCGACGACCCCGACCGCACCCTCGGCCTTGTTTTCGCGCACCCCGTCAACCGCACCAGCACCAACGGCGTCACCGGCTCGCCCTCGCGTGCCACCACCGCGCAAGGCGAGCGCCTCTTCGGCTGGATCGTCATCGATCTCACAAAAACCATCCGCCGCGCCCTCAGCGAAAACGCCCCGCTCGACACCCCGTATTTCACCAACGGCCCGAACCTACTTGTCACGTAATACGTGACAAACTTCCCCCGTTTCCACCGGCAAATCGCGCCCCAAGGCCACTGCCGTGCCCAATTCCGATCCCTCCGTTTCCTTCTTTCCTGCTTCCCACATTTTAAAATTCCGCCTCATGAAATCCGAATCCGAAATCCTCGCCCTCCAAGCCGACCTCAAAGCCAAAGGCGTCAAATACGTTGTCGGCGCCTACCCCGACATCCACGGCGTCCCCAAGGGCAAATTCGTCCCCATCGCCCATTTCGCCCACTTCGCCCACGGCTCCGAACTCTACACCGGCTACGCCCTCGACGGCCTCGGCCAGTCCCCCAACGACGACGAAATCGCCTCCGTCCCCGACCTCGATCGCGGCATAATTCTCCCTTGGAACAAAGAGGTCGCCTGGTTCCCCGCCGACAACACCTTCCACGGACAACCCTACGACATCAGCACCCGCGTCGCGTTGAAAAACGTCCTCGCCGACGCCGCCTCCCTCGGCTTCGGCTTCAACCTCGGCATCGAGTGCGAAGTCTACGTCGTGAAGCTCGGCGCCGACGGCAAATCTCTCAGCATCCCCAACCCCGACGACCGCCTCAACAAGGCCTGTTACGACATCCAGGGCTTCATGGACCGCTTCCCCTGGCTCGACAAAGTCTCCACCGCCATCAACGACCTCGGCTGGGATCTCTACTCGCTCGACCACGAAGACGCCAACAGCCAGTTCGAGTTCGATTTCAACTACAGCGACGCCCTCACCATGTGCGACCGCTACGTCTTCTTCCGCACGATGGCCCGCCACTACGCCGCCGAAGAAGGCCTGCTCGCGACCTTCATGCCCAAACCCTTCGCCGACAAAACCGGCAACGGCGCGCACTTCAACATGTCGCTCTCCGACCTGAAGACCGGCGCCAACGCCTTCAAGTGCGACCCCAAGGACGATCCCCGCGGCCTCGGCCTCACGCCCGTCGCCTACTCCTTCATCGCCGGCATTCTCCGCCACGGCCCCGCCCTCTGCGCCGCCTTCGCCCCCACCGTCAACAGCTACAAGCGCCTCGTCCGCCGCGGCCTCATGAGCTACTACTCCTGGGCGCCCGTCTTCAACAGCTTCGGCACCAACAACCGCACCAACTCCATCCGCGTGCCCATGGGTGGCGGCCGCTGCGAAAGCCGCAACGCCGACTCCGCCTGCAACCCCTATCTCGCCGCCACTCTCGCTCTCGCGGCCGGCCTCGAAGGCATCCGCGAAAACCTCAACCCCGGTTCACCGCAGGAGGACAACCTCTACGAACTCCCCGAAGCCGAACTCGCCCGCCGCGGCATCAGTTACCTCCCGCAAACCTTGCAGGAAGCCGTCACCGCCTTCGCCGCCGACCCCTTCATCGAAAAAACCCTCGGCAAGGGCTTGCGAGACGAGTTCGTCACCTACAAATCCGAGGAATGGCGCCAATACCACCAACAGGTCAGCGCCTGGGAAATCGACAAATACGCCCGCATGTTCTGATGCCAACCCAGCCGAGGGCTAAGAGCCGAGAGTCTAGAGCCAGAAAACACGATTCCCGTTTTTTCGGTTTTCCGCCTTCCTGCTCTTAGCTCTAGCCTCTTAGCTCTCAGCCTCAGCTCTTCCGACGTCCAACACCATGCCCCGCCCACCCTCCGACAAAGTCGTCCGCTTCAGCGTCTCGCTTCCCGAGAGCCTCCTCGACGAACTCGACACGATGGTGAACCAACGCGGCTACAAGAGCCGCTCCCACGCCGTCGCCGCCCTCGCCCGCGACGGCCTGGTGGAATCCGCTAGCCAGCTCGGCACCGCCTCTGTCGCCGGCACGATCAGCCTCGTCTACGATCACACCAAAAAAGGCCTCCAGGCCCGCCTCGCCGCCATCCAGCATAAGTATTATCTCCTGGTCGTATCCAGCATGCACGTCCATCTGGAGGATCACAATTATCTCGAAGTCCTGCTCGTGCAGGGCAAGGCCAGCGAACTCCAGAAGCTGACCAACGAACTCGTGACTTGCCGTGGCGTTAAAAACGGCCGCCTCAACCTCACCGCCACGTCCATCCCCCCGCTGCTTTAGACAACACTCGCAGGCCAAACCCGGACGCTCGCCCAGACTCCGGCTTGCCCTCGTCGACGCGAAAGAATTGGGTGCAACAGAGCGCAATGCGCGTGTCATCCTTTCCATCCATGTCCCGTCGTAACTCCCTCCTGTTCACCTCCTGTCTCGTAATTGCCGTCCTTGCCGTCGGCCTTTGGTTTTTCCGGCCGGCCACCACCCAAAGCCCGCCCGACAAAGTCCCGCCCGCCTCTTCGACCAAGGTCATCCCTCCCTCGGCCGCCAAAGTGGCTTTGCCAGCAGCGCTCACTGCTCACATTCCCGAGGCCAACCCAACAGGCGCAATCGCCGTATCGCCCCGCGAATCATTGCCCGCCATTGATGCCATCCTGCGGGACACGTCGCTCGACAACATCGCCTCCGCCCGCGCCTTGGGCGCCTTGGTCCAGGACGCCACGCTAAGCCAGGAAGCCCGCGCCGAAGCCTTGGCTCACATGCTCAATCTCTCCGTCAATAACGAAGCCGCGCTGCTCCTGCCATTATTAAAATCTCCGGACCTCCCCGACTCACTGGCCACCACCATTCTCACGGATGCGCTGAACCGCCCGCTCGTTTGGCAGGCTGATGCCTGCCTTGCCATCATGGCGCGCAAAACCGGCAAAGACCTCCATACCCAGGCGAGCGAACACCTCGCCTTCCTGACGGATGAAGACCACGGGGATGACGTGAACGCCTGGACGCTCGCCGTGCGCACTGCCCGCGCCAAGTGGGAAGCCGCCGGACAATGAAAACACCCTTCCCGGCAGGGGAAGGCAGATAGAGCATTTAAAATAAAACTGCGGCCGTTTTTGAGGTGGACGGCGATCTCCGAGCGCCGTCTGAACCAACACAGCCCGCAGACCGCGCCCGGAGGGCACGGTCTACCTCGGCACCATCCAAACAGTAGCTACAGCTTTATTTGAAATGCTCTGGCAGGCATAAAAAAGCCGCCCCGAGAAAACTCTCGGGGCGGCCGTCAAATCAACTTACGAATCGAGACGGT
>Ga0123337_10002682_pt1 | contig 20031 bp, 22 predicted proteins | sample frozenSSSSmetaG_FD_89792 | JGI IMG/M metagenome (GOLD analysis project Ga0123337, IMG submission 89792) | Glacier valley bacterial and archeal communities from Borup Fiord, Nunavut, Canada, to study Microbial Dark Matter (Phase II) -... | ecosystem: Environmental > Aquatic > Freshwater > Ice >... | reverse complement strand
GGGCGCCTCCGGCGGCCTGGCAGGGCCTGATATAAAAATATCCAAAATCAAGTTCAGGAACACTTCGCAGTAAGTCCTGTTTCAGTGGTTCGGGAAATTACAGAACGAATGTTGCACTACCGTTTGACCTCTCTCGGGCGTTAGGTGTTGGCTTTTACCTCGGCTATGCGGAGTTGGCCCAGGAAGCAGATGAACTGGTCCGCTACAACACATCGATCCTGGTTGATAAACAAGGACTGATTCTTGGCAAATACCACAAGGTTCATGTGCCCGGGCATGCAGAACATGAGCCGTGGCGGAAGTTCCAGCATCTTGAAAAGCGCTATTTCAAACCCGGCCATCGTTTCGGCGTGGCAAAGGCGTTTGGCGGTGTGTTCGGCATGGCGATATGCAACGATCGCCGTTGGGCCGAAACCTACCGGGTCATGGGGTTGCAGGGCGTCGAGATGGTGCTGATTGGCTACAACACGCCGGTCCACAACGCCCCGGCGCCAGAGCATGACGACTTGTCCCTGTTCCACAACCGGCTGTCGATGCAGGCAGGCGCTTACCAGAACGGGACCTGGGTCGCCGGTGTGGCCAAGGCGGGCCTTGAAGAAGGGGTCGACAGCATTGGCGGCAGTTGCCTGATTGCGCCCTCCGGCGAAGTCGTCACGGCCTGCATCACCAAGGGTGACGAGGTGGCCATCGCCCGCTGCGACCTTGATTTTTGCGCAATCTACAAGAAAACCACTTTTAATTTTGACCTGCACCGCCAGCCCGCAGCTTACGGCCTGATTGTCGAGCGCAAGGGTGAAACGCTCGCCGCAGATGGTGCGCCGCTGATATGTGTCAGCTAGATGGCTTGAGCGTCACGCCATGAATGCATTCATCCACTTATCTCCCCCATTTTTCATCCCAAGGAGCCTCACCATGATCCATCGTGCATTTTTCCCTGTTCGTCTGCTGCAGACGGCACTCCTGTCAGCCGCAGCGCTGGGCGCCGGCATGGCGTTGGCCGCCACGGACCCCAAGACGATCCACATGATCCCCCAGGGCGATCTGAAGATTCTCGATCCGATCCAGAACCCCTCCTACATCACCCGCAATCACGGCTACATGATTTACGACACGCTGTTTTCACAGAACAGCAAAGGTGAAGTCAAGCCGCAAATGGTGGACACCTACAAGGTGTCTGCCGATAAAAAAATCTGGACCTTCACGCTGCGCCCCGGGCTCAAATGGAGCGACGGCACGCCCGTGACCGCCAGCGACTGCATTGCGTCCATCAAGCGCTGGGCCGCCAGGGACGTTTCGGGACGGTTGCTGGGCGCCGCCATTGGCGAGATGAAAGCCGTTGATAAAAACACCTTCACGATGACGCTGGCCAAACCCTTCGGTCCGGTGATCGAGATGCTGGGCAAGCCCTCGTCCAACGTGCCCTTCATGATGCCCGAGCGTGTCGCAAATACAGCGCCGACCGAGCAGATAAAGGACACCACCGGTTCCGGGCCTTTCATGTTCAAGCAGGACGAATGGGTGCCCGGCAGCAAGGTCGTTTACGTCAAGAATCCTAACTACGTACCGCGCAAAGAGCCTGCGGATGGCCTGGCTGGTGGCAAGGTGGTCAAGGTTGATCGAGTCGAATGGAACGTCATTCCTGACCAGAACACCGCACTGTCTGCCTTCAAGGGCGGCGAAATGGACGTCTACGAACTTCCGCCCGCCGACTTTCTGGAGCCCTTGTCCAAAGACCCGACCGTGAAGATGTCGATCGATCCCCTGGGCAATCAGGGCTGGCTGCGACCCAACCACCTGGTGCCGCCGTTCAACAACGCCAAGGCCCGTCAGGCGCTGATTTATTTGGTGAACCAGGAAGAGTACCTGGCGGCTGCCGGCTTTTCCGCCAAGTACCGTCACGCCACCTGCACCGCTTACTTTATGTGCGGCAGCGTGAACGAATCCAAAGCCGGTGCACCACCCTATCAAGGCGGCCAAAACCTTGAAAAGGCCAAAAAATTGATGAAGGAATCCGGCTACAACGGCGAAAAAGTCGTGGTGCTGGCCCCTTCCGAGCCGCCTATCCAGGCCGCCGCCGCACTGGTCACGATCCAGAACCTGAAGAAAATCGGCGTCAATGTCGAGGCGCAGGCCATGGACTGGGGAACCTTGCAGGCCCGTCGCTCCAAGAAAGACGGCTGGAACATCTTCCACACCTACTCGGTGGGCGCTGACGTTTATTCGCCCGCTGTGAACTCTTACGCCCAGGCCAATTGCGACGCCGCGCCTTCAGGCTGGCCGTGCGACGCAGCGCTGGAAAAGCTGCGGGCTGAATGGGTGGCCGAAAGCGATCCTGCCAAGCGCAAGGGGCTGACCGACGCTATCCAGGCCCGCATGTATGAAGTCGTGCCCTATGTCAACTTTGGCCAGTTTTTCCAGCCCATGGTTTACCGCAGCAACCTCAGCGGGGTTCTCAATGTCGGCATCCCCGTGATGTGGAATGTTGAAAAGAAATAAGCCGACGAGGTGACGCCTGTGCCGCGACCGACCAGGGCCAATTCCAACTCCGTCCTGGTTGATTCGTTGCCAATTCTGTCCTTCCAATAACCCCGAGTTCCACAATGTACTTTCTGATTAAACGGATCGCCGCCGTCATCCCGGTGCTGGCCGTGGTCGCGGTGATCGTGTTCCTGCTGCTGAGGCTATCGCCCGGTGACCCGGCCGTGATCATCGCGGGCGACACGGCCAGCGCCGACGATATCGAGCGCATCCGCCGCTCCCTGGGGCTTGACCAGCCCCTGTTTCAGCAGTTTTTTCAGTGGATATGGCGCATGCTGCAGGGCGACTTTGGCACCTCGATATTTTCTGGCATGCCGGTCTTGAAGTTGATCATGCAACGGGTTGAGCCCACGCTGTGGCTCGCCACGCTCACCATGTCCTTCGCCATTGTGTTCGCCCTTCCCATGGGTATATGGGCCGCCTGGAAGGCCGGTACCTGGGTCGACCGGCTGGTCACTGCCATGTCCGTCCTGGCGTTTTCCCTGCCGGTCTTTTTGATTGGTTATGCGCTGGTCTACGGCTTCTCGACCCATTTGGGCTGGTTGCCGGTGCAGGGCTTCAGAAGCCTTTCCGAAGGGTGGACCCCCTTCATCCGTCATCTGATCCTGCCCGTGGTCAGTGGTGGCCTGATCTACACCGCCTTGCTGGCGCGCATGACGCGCGCGACCATGCTTGATGTGCTGGGGGAAGACTACATACGCACTGCGCGGGCCAAAGGTTTGCCACTTCATCGTCTGCTGCTGCGCCATGCGCTTAAAAATGCCGCAGTCCCCATCATCACCACCATCGGCCTGGGCATCGCCATGCTGCTGGGCGGCGTCATGGTGACCGAAAGCGTCTTTGCCATACCCGGTATCGGCCGTCTCACCGTGGACGCCATCTTGCGACGCGATTACCCCGTGATTCAGGGCATTGTGCTGGTCACCTCGATGGCCTATGTCCTGATCAACCTTGTGATCGATCTGCTGTACGGCCTGTTCGATCCACGCATCCGTTACTGAACCGACGACCGTTTTCCTACAGGAGCTTATCAATATGGATGCCACCCTTGAGCGTCTGGAGCGGCGCATAGAGCGCGAAGCGCGCCAGCCCCGTTTACTGCGTTTTTCCAAACGCCATCCCATGCTGGTCTTCGGTCTGGCGCTTCTGCTGGTCATGATTTTCCTGGCCGTGTTCGCGCCATGGCTGACCGCCCACGACCCGACAGAGATGAACGTCATCGATCGCCTGAAGCCGGCATCTGCTCAGTACATCTTTGGCACAGATGCCCTGGGGCGGGATATTTTTTCCCGCACCCTCCACGGCGCCCGTGTTTCATTACTGGTGGGCTTTTGTGTGGCGCTGCTCAGTGTGGCCATCGGCATCGTCATTGGAACTGTGGCGGGTTTCAGCCGCTGGATTGATGCCGTCGTCATGCGCATCATGGACGGGATGATGGCCATTCCCGGCATCTTGCTGGCCGTGGCCTTGATGACCCTGATCCAGGCCAGTGTCCAGACAGTCATTATTGCCATAGCCCTGCCGGAAATTCCCCGCGTGGTGCGGCTCGTGCGGGCGCTGGTGCTGACCATTCGTGAGCAACCCTATATCCAGGCAGCGGAGGCCATGGGCACCCGCTTGCCATGGATTTTGGCGCGCCATGTAGTGCCGAACCTGCTCACCCCGCTGATTGTTCAGGCCAGCTTCATTTGCGCATCGGCCATGATTTTTGAAGCCTACCTGAGCTTTCTGGGGGCAGGTACACCGCCTGAAGTGCCGAGCTGGGGCAACATCATGGCGGACGGTCGCTCAGTGGTGCAACTGGCCTTCGGGGTGATTTTGTACCCGGGCCTATTCCTCGGGCTGACGGTGCTGGCCGTGAACCTGATCGGCGATGGATTGCGTGATCTGCTCGATCCCCGCATCGCCAAAAAACTGTGAACAGAACTACCCCATGAGCACTCCCATACTTGAAGTTGACAACCTGCACCTGACCTTCGCCAGCCGTGACGGCATTACCCGTGCGGTGGAAGGCGTTTCCTGGCAGGTTCACGCGGGCGAAATGCTGGGCGTGGTCGGTGAATCGGGCTGCGGAAAAAGCGTGACGGCCATGGCCATTCTGCGCCTGCTACCTGGCGCGCCCACCACACACGCGACAGGCGCCATCCGTTTTCATGGCGAAGATCTTTTGCACGCCAGTGAAGCGCGCATGCAGGAAATACGCGGCAACGAGATATCCATGATCTTTCAAGATCCCATGACCTCGATCAACCCCGTGTTGACGATTGGCGAGCAGATCGCAGAGGTGCTGATGCTGCATCAGCACCTGGGACGCAAGGCCGCCTGGGTACGCGCCGTGGAGCTACTCGCCCTGGTCAATATTCCCGACCCGCAGCGGCGCGTAAAAGACTACCCCCATCAGTTCTCAGGCGGCATGCGACAACGCGCCATGATTGCCATTGCGCTGGCCTGCAAGCCGGCCGTGCTCGTCGCTGATGAGCCGACGACTGCACTGGATGTCACCATCCAGGCGCAAATCATGGAGTTGCTTGATCGTCTGCGGCGAGAAACAGGCACGGCTATTGTGCTCATCACCCACGACCTGGGCGTTGTCGCCGAAAGCTGCGACCGCGTGGTCGTGATGTACGCCGGCCGTAAGGTCGAGGAGGCCGCCACGCCAGACCTCTTTGCCCAGCCCGGCCACCCCTACACCCGCGGACTGCTGAGCGCCATGCCCCATCTCGACACGCCCCTGACGCAGCCGCGCACGCGCCTGGCTGAAATTCCCGGCATGGTGCCGTCGCTGCGTACGGCCGCAGTGGGTTGCCGATTTGCCCCGCGCTGCTCCCTGGCGGTGGATATGTGCCGGGAAAAAATTCCGTCCTTCGAACCGATTGCCATCTCGAATCCGCTGCACCGCGCCGCCTGCTGGCGCACCACCATTGTTTCTGAAGAGGTTGCCGCATGAGTGTTCCAGCTATTGACGTGATCAACGCCGCCCCACCGGTGCCAAAGCCGGCCTTGTTGGAAGTGCGCAACCTGGTCAAGTACTACCCCGGCGGCGGAAGCTGGCTGCGGCCGCGGGCCATCAAGGCAGTCGACGACATCTCCTTTTCCATTGGTTATGGCGAAACCCTGGGGCTGGTTGGTGAATCGGGTTGCGGCAAGTCGACCGCCGCCAAGACCATCCTGCGCCTGATTGCGCCAACGTCCGGCGAAATTGTGCTGAAAGGCATCGACGTCGCCGGGTTGTCATCGGCCCAGTTCCGCCCCTACCGGCGCGACATGCAGATCGTCTTTCAAGACCCCTATGCCTCGCTCAATCCGCGCATGCGCGCGCGCGACATCGTGGCCGAGCCTTTGCGCAATTTCGGGCAGCCGGGCGATTGGGATGATGCCCCCGTGGCGGCGCTCTTTGAACGCGTCGGCCTGGACAAGGCTGCCATGAGCAAGTTTCCGAGCGAGTTCTCGGGTGGCCAGCGCCAGCGTCTTGGCATCGCACGCGCGCTGGCGCTCAAGCCCAAGCTGATCGTATGCGACGAACCGGTGTCCGCACTCGACGTGTCTATCCAGGCGCAGGTGATCAACCTGCTCGAAGACCTGCAGCGCGAGCTCGGGTTGTCCTACCTGTTTGTCGCCCATGATCTGGCGGTCGTGCGGCATATTAGTCAGCGGGTGGCCGTCATGTACCTGGGCCGCATTGTCGAAATTGGCCCGGTTGGTGAGCTGTACGCGAATCCGCGCCATCCCTACACCAAGGCGCTGCTGGCCGCAGTGCCCAAAGTGGGCGTCGGCGTGAGGCGCGAGAAGACCCTACTCATGGGCGATATTCCGAGCCCGGCAAATCCACCATCGGGTTGTACCTTTCGGACGCGTTGCCCGATGGCGCGAACGGCGTGTGCGGACAACTCGCCAGAATTAAAGCTGCAAGGCCCAGCGCACTGGGCAGCCTGTCATTTTGTTTGATCAGTCCGCTGAAGTCGATGCATGGCACCCGATTCGGCGACGGGCATCAGCGGCCTTTTTTCAAGCTGTCATGCCTGTGGTGTCCTCCGTCTCCGCAGCAGCCTCCCGCCACCCCACAGCACCCCGGTAGGCATGCCAGCTCGCATGTCCCAGCAGCGGGCCGACCAGGATCAACCCCAGGCCCCACGGCAGCAGCGCCACGGTGATGAGTGACGTGATCAGCAGCCCCCACAGCAGCATCACGCCCGGGTTGGAAAACACCACGCGAATACTGGTGATGGCGGCCCAGACGGCATCGGTGTCCCGGTCCAGAATCATCGGAATCGACACCACGGCCGTGGAAAAAACCAGTGTGGAAAATAGCCCGCCCACGGCCAGGTAAACCACCAAAAATTCCCAGTTTTCCGGGTTGAATACCGCCTTGATCACGCCCGTGGTGGACGGCATGCCGGTGTTGAAGAACACCGCAAACACCACCAGCGAGGCGCGGCCCCACAGCAGCTCAAGCACGATGAGCACCAGCACCAGCATGCTCATGCTGCGGATGTGCACGTCCCAGCAGGTCAGCGAGACACCGAGCTCGGGCTGCAGGCCTTGCTCCCGGCGGCGGCTCACTTCGTAGAGACCCATCGCCAGAAACGGCCCCACCAGCAGGCAACCCGAGGCCATCGAGAGTGTGAATTCGGGCTTGGCCCGAAACACCGCCCCCAGCGTGATGGCCATGGCCCAAAAGCACAGGCCATAAAAAAAGCCAATGCCCGGGTGAGCCCGCAGGTCGTGCCAGCCCGCTGCCAGCCAGCGAAAAGGATCTCCGGCCGCCAGCGGAACCATCAGCGCCTGCGGGCCTGTAGGGGGCGGCGGCACATAGGGCGAGGCCATGACCGGAAGGGCGTCTGCAGCCTGCTCGGCAGACGACGGGGCTGGGCTGGAATCTGCAGGAGGCGGGGACGATGTCATGAGTCTTGACCTGAAGAGAACGGGCGGAACGAGAGGAGGGAAGAGGCTGCGCAAAGGTGCTCGTCAGCCTAACCAGCTCCCCCGGACTTGTCCATTCAGGAATACCCCCGGGGGGATTCAGGCCGCGGCCGGGTCTGTCATGTTGTCGAATTTCTTGAAGTACTGGCGTGCCAGCGCCACCAGCTGGCCGTCGCTTGGATGGTCGGTAATCACCGAGTCCACAATGCTTTCAGCCACGGCCGTCTGATGGCTGACGCACCAGTCGCGAAACTGGTTGCGCGCCAGACCCGGGCCGGTGAGCAGCACTTCGTGGCAGCCCGCGAGAGCGCTGGCAATGTCCGCAAAGAAGGCCGCGTTGTCTTCGGCCTTGCCTTGGTGCTTGTGATGGCTACGCGACTTGATTCGCTGGGTTTGCATGTGCTCGCGGTCAAACATGGCCACATGGGCTTCTTCGTTGTCCATCCACACGACGGCGTGAAAAGTAGGCATGCAATGCTTTCAAAAGGTTGAGGAAAAGAAGGTCAAATAATCAGGCAGAACGGCGGTGTTCCCGTTTTTCCTGGCAGTGAATGCAGCGTGGCGCTTCCGGGCTCGCCTGCAGTCTTGCCACGGCAATGGCCACGCCACAGTCGATGCATTGGCCATAGCTGTTGGCGTCGATGCGGGCCAGCGCAGCGTCGATGGCGGTCAGTTCGGCGGTCTCCCGCTCGCCAATGGCAAACTCCAGTGCGCGCGCGCTCGCCACCTGGGCGCTGGAATCCTCGGAGCCGCCAAAGTGATCTGCGGCGGCCTCTGCGCGGCTGAGCGTGCCGCCACGCTGCCCGGCAATCTGCGTCAGCAGCACCGTACGCATTTCCAGCAGCTTTTTCTGGTATGGGCTAACGTGTTGTTTGTCCATGAGGTACTCCCTTTTATCTGATATCAGTGTGCGCCCGCACTTGATTTTTATTCTTGACGAGGGTCAAGAGGAGTGCATGTGCCGCCGCTCGGTGGCACACCCTGATGTTCAAAAGTTTGTTCCTGATCAAGCCTGCGCCGGGCGCTGCAGGTATGCTCATGCCCATCGTGCCGCACACCAATACCCCTCCTTCCTCGCCGTCGCCAGCCCTTGCCCCACTGCCGCTACCTGTGATTCGCACCATCGGGCTGGCTCAGCCGCTGCACTGGCTGGCGCGTGGCGCGCAAGACATGCTGCGCGGCGGCTGGCTCAGTCTGGCGCATGGCCTGGTGCTGGCCGTCTTTGGCAGCCTGCTGCTGCTGGTGGCGCGCGAGCGTTTCTGGCTGCTGGCCGGAGCGTTTTCCGGCTTTCTGGTGGTGGCGCCGGTGCTGGCCACCAGCCTGTATTCCATCAGCCGCGCCCTTGAACGCGGCGAAGCCGTCAACCCGCAGCTTGTCGTCAAGACCTGGACCCGCTGGCAACACTCGCGTTTTGTGGTGCGTGGCGGCTACTGGTGCCTGGTGCGCTTCGGTTTGTTGCTGGCGCTGGCCGGCACCGGCTGGGTATTGACGTCCGCCGCGCTCATCACGCTGCTGGCGCCGCAGCCCATCAACACCCCTGCGGACTTTCTGCGCCATATCGTGCTGGCGCCCAATCACTACGTGTTTGAGCTCTGGCTCACCATGGGGGGGCTCATGGCGGCGCCCATATTTGCATCCAGCGTGATCGCCATGCCGCTGCTGCTCGACCGCCGCGTCTATGTGATACAGGCCGTGCTGGCCAGCTGGCAGGCGGTGCTGACCAACCCCCTGCCATTGGCCTTGTGGGCGGCCTTGATCATGGGCCTCACGCTGCTGGGCCTGGGCACCCTGCTGATAGGCCTGATTTTTGTGCTTCCGCTGCTGGGCCACGCCAGCTGGCACGCCTACCGTGACCTGGTCGATGCCAGTGCCCTGACCGAACGCATGCCGCCCGAAGGAGCCGTCTGATGTTCGGTTTCACGGAAGAGCAGATCGCCACATTCGGGCTCACCTTCGGCGTAGGGGCCTTCATGCTCTACATGATGTTCATCATCGGCCACCTGGCGTGGCATTCCAAGGCCGGCAAATTTGGCACCTTCGTCATCTTTCTGGGCCTGGCGTTTGGCATGGTGGGCTTTGTGGCCAAGTATTTCATCCAGTGGTATCTGGAAAAGTAAAAAAGACCCTCAAGAGGCCTTACTTGTCGAGCGAAATATTCAAACCAACCGTAAAAACCCAGTCGCCCAGGCTGCCCGAACCCGCCTTGTTGTCATGCCACTGGTAACGGGCATCGGTGCGAAAGTCAACGGTCTTGGTCAATTGCTTCGTAAAGCCCAAACCGGCCCTGGCCATCAAGTTGTTGTTATTGTTGGAATCTGAGTAACCTTCCCGGGCGTAAGCCAGGCCGGCAATCGCGTAAGGGGCAAAGTCAGGGTTGCGGTTGAAAAAATACAGGCCGTCAACGCCAATATTGCCCTGTTCGTCGTTTTTGCCGTCCAGCCTCAGGTACTGGCCGCCGACTTCCACGTTCCACTTCTCGTTCAACACCTTGCCCACAACCAATCCTGCAGCGCCGCCGGTGTTTTTAGTCCGGCTGCTGTCGTTCAGGACAACGCCTACGGTGGGGGCAACATACCAGCCGGTGTTGGCGACCTGGGCCAGGGCGGCGGTTCCGGTCAAACCAAACAAAGCGGCAGCGGCAAGGGACGAAATTCTCATGAGGGCTTTCAGAAGGGGGTAATGAACAGTTGAGGACGATGCCTGCATCTGGAGATAACTGTTACATGCACACCACTTCTGGGTAAGTGCCTTTTCGGCCTCTTGACTGAAGGGAGCGTTCCCGGTCTCACGTAGGATTTCCCCCTGTCCCTGGGAGGGCGCACGCAAGGTCCAAGCCTTGTCGGCTAATTCAGCAACGCCGTCCGGGCCGCAGCCAGATCCCAGCCAGCCCAGCCGCAGCTTTTGAACAGCACCGCCCCCTTTGCCGCAAAAGCTTCGGTGCGCACCACGTCGGCCAGGCTGGAAAAACGGGCTATATCCAGCCCGGCCTGCAGCAAATCACCGGCCTCATGTCCGGCGTCCACCGTGTCTACCACCACCGTGCCGTGTTCGGCAAAATGCCGGCACAGTTCCGGGCTCAGCTCCGCCATCTGCGGCGTGAAGGCGCCCACCGCCGCCACAAACGCGTCGCCGCGCGGCAGGGCGCGCAGCACCACCTCGTGGGCGGGCGTGCAGGTCACGGCCATCGGGCAGTCGGCCAGCGCTGCATTGGCGTCCAGCACCACGCGCGCCTGCAAGCCCAGCGTTTGCGCATAGTGAGCCAGCCCTTGCGCGCTGGACTGGCTGCGCGAAGCAATCAGAAATTCCCGGGTATTCAAGCCCTCGGCAAAGGCTTCCAGATGGGCCTTGCCCTGCACGCCCGCGCCCACAATCAGCAGCGGCCCCTGCTTGCAGGGCGCCAGCCGCTGGGCCGCCAGCACCGACACGGCGGCCGTGCGCCGCGCTGTCACGGTGGGGCCATCCAGAATCAGCCTGCGTTGGCCTGTGGCCACGTCAAACACCACCACGTCGCCCTGAATCGTGGCCAGGCCACGGCCCGCATTGGCCGGCGTAAAGGTGATCAGCTTGGTGATCGCGCTCAGGCCATCAAACGCGGGCATCACAAACAAACTGCCGCCCCCGGGCAGGGGCAGCACCAGGCGCGCCGGCACCTGCACCGAAGGGTCATGCAGCAGCGCGGTGAGCGCCTTCACCAGCAGCGGGTAGGGCAGTCGCTGCGCCGTCTGGGCAGCGTCAAGCAGGGCGGACGAAATAGGCAGGGAGGTGTCAGAGGTCATGCCGCCATGGTAAGCCAGCGCTTTTATCCTACACAGGGCCGGGAAGAACGCCGAATGGCTTTCGAAGACGCCGCCTTAGCATTGAAACAAATGTAATAAAGAGGTAATAGACATGTTTTCCGACCCTTTGCAGCCGCCTGATGAACCGTCCTATAAAGTCTGGCTGAGCGCGGCGGCGGGGCTCGTCATCGTCTGCCAGCTGGTGGCCATGGCGCTGGTGGTCGACGGACAGGTCGAAAGAGCGCATGCGCGCGGGTTTCAGTACGCCTCCGAGCGATCAGCCCAGGCCCAGTGCCGCCAGAGCCGCCTGGGGAGCGAACGCCAAAACTGCGTCCTGCAGGTCCAGGCAGCAGCCACGGGCCTTGAAGGCGCCTTCCAGTCGACCGCCTTGCTGACGGGCCGCTAATGTCGTGTTGCGCGCCTTACAGCACGCAACAACCCGCCAGCCACCAACCCGTTAGCATGGGGGCACCCTGAAATTGTCCCGCCTGGCTCAGCCCCGCAATCCCTTGTTCTGGAACCTGCGCTCAATGCCCTGTCATCGGCGCTCGCCTCGATCGCGCACAACCGGCCCCTGGGCACTGCGGGCGTGCGGATGTTCAGCCGCTTTGCGATTCTTGACGCCATTTGGGGCACCTGGCTGGCCTGGCGGCAGGTGCGGGAAGAACCTGCTGTCCTGCTGCCAACCCCCAAGATCGAGTAATGGCGCTGAGGGGTAGTCAAGTCGGCGCTTGCGCTGACATTCAGCCACGGCGGCCCGGGGCAAGCTTCAGCGTCAGGCAAACCTTTATACGCAAACCAGGAAATCAATCATGAAATGGGAAGGCAATCGGCAATCCGACAACGTCGAAGACCGGCGCGACGACGCCGGTGGCAGCATGGGCGGCGGGCTGCTGGGCGGCCGCAGCATCGGCATAGGCACCCTTGTGGTGGCGCTGGTGGGCGGCTGGATTCTGGGCGTCAACCCGCTCACCATCCTGGGCGCCTTGACCGGCGGCGCCCCGACGGCCCAGGTGCAGCAGGCGCCGGCCCAACGGCCTCCCGCCGACGACCGCATGGCCAGCTTTGTCTCAACCGTGCTGGCCGATACCGAAGATGTCTGGAAAGACCAGTTCGCCAAGGGCGGCGCAAGCTACCAGGAGCCGCGCCTCGTGCTGTTTCGCGGCGTCACGCAAACCGCCTGCGGCCAGGGCCAGGCCGCCATGGGGCCGTTTTACTGCCCCAGTGACCAAAAGGTCTACATCGACCTCGGTTTTTACGAAACCCTCAAAACCCGCCTGGGCGCGCCCGGCGACTTTGCCCAGGCCTACGTGATTGCGCACGAGGTCGGCCACCATGTGCAAAACCTCATGGGCATTACCGAAAAAATGGAGCAGATGCGTGGCCGGGTCAGCGAGGTGGCATACAACCGGCTCAGCGTCAAGCTGGAACTGCAGGCCGACTGCTTTGCCGGCGTCTGGGCCCACAACGCCCAGAACGCCCGCCAGATTCTGGAGCAGGGCGATATCGCCGAAGCCATGAACGCCGCCGCCAAAATCGGCGACGATGCGCTCCAGCGCGGCGGTGGCGGCGCCGTGGTGCCCGACAGCTTTACCCACGGCAGCAGCGCCCAGCGGCAGCGCTGGTTCAACAACGGCCTGAACCATGGCAGCGTCGAGGCCTGCGACACCTTCAGTGCCAAAAATTTATAGGAAATAGGCCTCTGGCGCATACCCAGCGGGCGCTGATAGCTATGTAATTAATAGCAAAATGCTACGCATCAGCGGCCATATTTGTCAGCCATACGGGGTCCGGTTGGCCCGTTTTTTCGGCAACCATGGACTTCATGGCCTCTGATTCGTCCAAAGTGCGACAATAGCCGGCTAAATGACATCATCTTTTTCGAACCTTTCGCTAGCAGAACCGCTGGCACGCGCCGTAGCCGAAATGGGCTACGAATCCATGACCCCCATCCAGGAACAGGCCATTCCGGTCGTTCTGCAGGGCAGAGACGTGATGGGTGCCGCGCAAACCGGCACTGGCAAAACCGCTGCTTTTGCGCTGCCCTTGCTGCAGCGCATGATGAAGCACGAGAACGCCTCCACGTCGCCAGCGCGCCACCCGGTGCGTGCGCTGGTGCTGCTGCCTACCCGCGAACTGGCGGTCCAGGTGGCCGAACAGGTCAAGCTCTACGCCAAATACACCAACCTCAACAGCGCAGTGGTGTTTGGCGGCATGGACATGAAGCCCCAAACGCTGGAACTCAAAAAAGGCGTTGAAGTGCTGGTGGCCACGCCGGGCCGCCTGCTGGACCACATCGAAGCCAAAAACACCGTGCTCAACCAGGTCGAGTACGTGGTGCTCGACGAAGCCGACCGCATGCTCGACATCGGCTTTTTGCCCGACCTGCAGCGCATCCTGAGCTACCTGCCCAAGCAGCGCATCACGCTCTTGTTCTCGGCGACTTTTTCGCCTGAAATCAAGCGCCTGGCCGCCAGCTTTCTGCAAGACCCGGTGACCATCGAAGTGGCCCGCTCCAACGCAACCGCCGCCACGGTCGAGCAGCATTTCTACAGCGTCAGCGCCGACGACAAGCGCCGCGCGCTGCACCAGATCCTCAAGCAGCGCGGCATGAAGCAGGCGTTTGTCTTCGTCAACAGCAAGCTTGGCTGCGCCCGCCTGGCCCGCTCGCTCGAACGCGAAGGCCTCAAGACCACCGCGCTGCACGGCGACAAAAGCCAGGAAGAGCGTTTAAAAGCACTCGAAGCCTTCAAGACCGGCGAGGTCGACCTGCTCGTCTGCACCGACGTGGCCGCCCGTGGCCTCGACATCAAGGACGTGCCGGCGGTGTTCAACTTCGACGTGCCCTTCAACGCCGAAGACTACGTGCACCGCATCGGCCGCACCGGCCGCGCCGGCGCCTCGGGCCTGGCTGTGAGCTTTGCCGCCAGCAGCGACGCCCGGCTGGTCGCCGACATTGAAAAGCTGCTGAGCACCAAGATCGAGATCGAGCCCCTCGAATTTGACGAAGACCGCCCCCGCATCGCCGAACAGGGCCGCATCAACGACGGCCGCCGCATGTACCGCGACGCCGAGGCCAGCCAGGAAGCCAGCGCTGCCCGCGAGCCCTCGCGTGACGCGCGCCCACCGCGTGAACGTCGCGAATACACGCCGCACCGCCCGCCAGCCGTCTCCCGCGATCCGTTTTTTGACAAGCCCTACGAGTCCAAGGCAGACAGCCAGGCGCAACCCGCCTGGGAAGCCGACGCCAAGGCCGCCCCCGCGCGCAGCGGCGTTTCCGCCAACATCAAGGCCCGCAAAAAAGTGGCGGCGCTGTTCAAGGCCAGCACCTGAGCCGGTTTTCTTTTTAGCCCCCGGTTTCCGGGCTGGCTTGAATCTGCGCGGGCCGTCGGCGCGCACCTACGGGTTGTCGCAGCGCCGTCTGGTGCCTGCATCCACAGGGTTTTAGTAAGCTCCAGACATGATGGAAAAACTCGTCCGGGGTCTTCAGGCCTTGCCGGCCCTCGGGCTTTCAGCCCTTCAGTATCTCTACCGCCCCTGGCGGCGTGCCATTGACTGTTGGATCGACGCCGACGGCCTGCGCATGAGTGCGGCCATGTCCTTTTACGGTATTCTGAGTCTGGCCCCGCTGCTGGTCCTGCTGGTGGCCATTTTGGGCTGGTGGCTGGACCGCAGCTATATTGAAGCCAGCCTGGTCGAGCAGATCCGCAGCGTGATTGGCGCCCAAGGGGCGGAGGCGGTCCAGCAGGCGCTGTCCAGTTCCCGAAAGCCGTCGGAAGGCATCACCGCCTCCCTGTTTGCATTTGCGCTGCTGCTGTTTGGTGCCACCGGCGTGTTTGCCGAATTGCAGGACGCCTTTGAGCGCGTGTGGCGCCATGGCAGCGGCGAAGCGCCCCGGCAGAAGTGGTGGTACAGCGCTTCATTGCGCCTGCGCGGCATCGCCTACATTCTCGCGCTGGGATTCCTGCTGCTGGTGTCCCTGGTGATTTCCACGTTTCTGAGCCTGCTGTCAGGCTGGGCCGGCAGCTACCTGCCGTTTGAAAAAATCGCCTGGGTTCTCAACGAACTGGTGCTGTTCAGCTTCAGCGTGGCCCTATTTGTCGCCCTCATGAACATGAGCACCGGCCCCAAGCCGGCCCTGCGCTACCTCGTCATGGGGGCCGCCACCGGCGCCGTCCTGTTTGAGGTCGGCAAATACCTCATGGCCATCTACCTGTCCACTGCCGCCGTGGTGTCGGCCTATGGCGCGGCCGGCTCGCTGGTGGTGATGCTGATGTGGATCTACTTTTCCTCCGCCGTGCTGCTGCTGTCGGCCAGCGTGGCGCGCGCCTGGGCCGACGAATCCGCTATTCGCCGCGCGGCGCGGGCAGGCGTCAAGCCCGTTGAGCCGCCTCCGCCTGTGTCTGTTCAGTTGTCTTGAGTGGGTTTTTTGGGCTTCCGGTGCGGGTTGTGGTTAATCTAAATTTGCTACTTAATTGGTAGCGGGTTGGCTTTGCTGGCTTGGGCTGGCCGGGGGTAGCCCGGCGGCTACTCACTTTGCTTTTGCTTCGCCAAAAGAAAGTAAGCAAAGAAAAGGCGACCCGCAGTCTGGGTCCCTACGCTGCGCTTCGGGCAACCTGCGCTGCACCAGAAAAGCGGGGGTCCGCGCAAACTCGCTTCGCTCAAACAGCGCGCGGCCCTGATCCCACTTTTCTGGTGCAGCACAGGCCCAGCCAGAACGGGTGGGGGGTCGGAATCGGAATCGGGGGCGGAACGCGCTTGCGCGCTCTGCGTATTCGGCTGTTGGGTTGCGGGTTGTTGGTATTGGTTTTTTCCCGAACCCACCCCTTCTGTCTGCGCTGAGGAGCGGAAGGCCAGCCGGATCAGGGCCGCGCGCTGTTTGAGCGAAGCGAGTTTGCGCGGACCCCGGCTGGACTGAGCACCGCAGGGTGCCCGAAGCGAAGCGCAGGGTCGCAGACAGCAGGGTCGCCTTTTCTTTGGTGACTTTCTTTTGGCGAAGCAAAAGAAAGTTACTTGCCGCCGGGCAACCCCCGGCCAGCCCAACCACGCAAAATTAACCCAGCAAGACGCGACACTCACCGCCGGGGATTCACACTCTCCTCGTCCACCGACCCCGTACCCAGCACCCGCAAATCCGCGTCAAACACCACGGTAAAGATCATCGGCCTGGACGGCGGGTTCAGGTAGCGCCAGTCGTAGTGGGTTTCCCGCTTCAGGGCATAGGGCGTAATTTTCATCGGCTTGCCCAGCATCTTGCGCACCTGCTCCATCGACATGCCCGGCAGCACTTTGGCAAAGTTTTGCGGCGTCAGGACCTGGCGCAGCGCGCTCATCCGGCCGTCCGGCCCAATGGTGATCATGTAGTTGACGTTACCCGCCGGCTGGCGGTTGTATTCCAGCGTGCGGGCGCCAGGCGCTGCCGCTGCGCCCGGCAGCGGCAGCGAGGCCATGTCCCGGGCTTCCCAAATGTTCTCAGGCTCGCCAAAGCGCGCCCGCACATCGGCTTCGGTGGCAACGCCCTCTTCCAACTCGGCAATGCGCTGCTGGTCGCAGCCCACGAGCCCCAACATCATTGACAGCAAACCCATACACAGAACCGTCCTTTTTGAAACAACAGGCAGGGCAGCGGATGAAAAGCCCGTTTGGGTGAACAAAGGCAGACTTAATAATGAACGCAAGGCAGACCCCCGGTAAAATCCCTCCACTATACGTTTCAGGCAGTCCAGACCATGTCCATTTTTAGCCGTCCCCACTACACCTCTGAAATCACCTCGTTCATCGAAGAACTCAAGGCGAAGAAACCCACGCTGGAAGCCGAGCAGCGCGCCGGCCGCGCCATCTGGTGGGACAAGAACCTGAACCTGGCCGACCAGGCGGACTACGGCGAAGCCCGCGTGCCGCAGCAGCCCTACGTTTATGGCACGAGCAGCCATCCGAACGGTAAATAAGTTAACCACTCAGCTTCCTGAGACGGGTTAGCGCAGCGTAACCCGACATCGGCGTTTGCTGCTCCTTCCAGGAATGTCGGCCTACGTCTGCGCCAACCCGACCTACGTGAATATCCGCCACTGCCTTGATGCTGCCAACTTCCTCTCCTTCACAGGAACTGTCCGTCACCGCCGCGCAAGCCCTGCCTGCAGCTGTCAGCCCGGACCTGCCCGGGCTGATCGACCCGGTCGCGCTGGCCCGCCTGTATGGCGAGCCGATGTTCACGATGCCGCGCGACCTGTACATCCCGCCCGATGCATTGAAGGTGTTCCTCGAAGCCTTTGAAGGCCCGCTGGACCTGCTGCTCTACCTGATCCGCAAGCAGAACTTCAATATCCTGGACATTCCGATGGCGGCGCTGACGCGCCAGTACCTCGCCTATGTCGATGAAATCCGCAGCACCAACCTGGAGCTGGCGGCCGAGTATTTGCTGATGGCGGCCATGCTGATAGAGATCAAGTCGCGCATGCTGCTGCCGCCCAAAAAGGCGGCGCAAGACCAGGAGGCCGAGGACCCGCGCGCCGAGCTGGTGCGCCGCCTGCTCGAATACGAACAGATCAAGCTGGCCGCCCACCAGCTCAACACCCTGCCACAGCTGGGCCGCGACTTTCTGGCAGCCCAGGTGCATGTCGAGCAATCGCTGCAGCAGCGCCTGCCCGATGTCACGCTGGTCGAGCTGCAGGACGCCTGGCAAGGCATCGTCAGGCGCGCCAAGCTGGTCCAGCATCATGTCATCAGCCGCGAGGAACTCTCGGTGCGCGAGCACATGAGCATCGTGCTGCGCAAGCTGCAGGGCCGCAAGTTCCTGGAGTTTGAAGAGCTGTTTGACGCCTCGCGCGGCATGCCGGTGCTGGTCGTCACATTTATTGCGCTGCTTGAACTGGCCAAGGAATGCCTGTTAGAGATCACCCAGGCCGAATCGTTTGCGCCGATTTACATCCGCCTGGCCTACACCCCGACCTGATTTTTAAATTCATGCCCGCCTTGCCCACCCCCATGACGCACGATTTCGATGTTTTGATTGTTGGCAGCGGCCTGGCCGGCCTGTCCGCCGCGCTGCACCTGGCGCCCACCCACCGCGTGGCCGTCATCACCAAGCGGCAACTGATCGACGGCGCCAGCGCCTGGGCGCAGGGCGGCATTGCCGCCGTGCTGGCCGAGACCGACAGCTTTGACGCCCACATCCACGACACGCTGGTGGCCGGTGCCGGCCTGTGCGACCTGGCCGCCACCCGCTTCGTGGTGGAAAGTGCGCCCGACGCCATTGCCTGGCTGCGCGGCCTGGGCGTGCCGTTTACGCTCGAAAACGGCGAACTCCACCTGACGCGCGAAGGCGGCCACGGCGCGCGCCGCATTGCCCATGTCACTGACGCCACCGGCGCGGCGGTGCAGCGCACGCTGATCGAGGTGGTGCGAAGCACGCCCGGCATCACGCTGTTCGAGCAGCACACGCTGGTTGACCTGATCACCGCGCGCAAGCTGGGCTTGCCCGGTGCGCAACGGTGCCTGGGCCTGTACGCGCTCGACGACGCGACCGACGAAGTGCTGACCTTTCGCGCGCCGCAAACCATCCTGGCCACCGGCGGCGCCGGCAAGGTCTACCTCTACACCACCAACCCCGACACCGCCACCGGCGACGGCATTGCGGCTGCCTGGCGCGCCGGCTGCCGCGTCGGCAACATGGAATTCATCCAGTTTCACCCGACCTGCCTGTACCACCCGCATGCCAAGTCCTACCTGATCAGCGAAGCAGTACGCGGCGAAGGAGGCCAGCTGAAATTACCCGACGGCACGCGCTTCATGCCCGGCCACGACGAACGCGCCGAACTCGCGCCGCGCGACGTGGTGGCCCGGGCCATTGACTTCGAGATGAAAAAGCACGGCCTGGACTGCGTGCACCTGGACATCTCGCACCAGAGCCCCGCGTTCCTGCACGAACATTTCCCCAACATCCTGGCGCGCTGCGCCGAGCTGGGCATAGACATCACCCGGGAACCGATTCCTGTGGTGCCCGCCGCGCACTACACCTGCGGCGGCGTGCTGACCGACCTGGCCGGCCGCACCGACCTGCCCGGCCTGTTCGCCGTGGGTGAAACCACCTGCACCGGCCTGCACGGTGCCAACCGGCTGGCCAGCAATTCACTGCTCGAATGCATGGTGTTTGCGCGGGCCGCCGCCCACGCGATTGCCGTCGCGCCCGCCGCACCGGTGCCCGAGCTGCCGCACTGGGACGACAGCCGCGTCACCGATGCCGACGAGTGCGTGGTGATTTCACACAACTGGGACGAGCTGCGCCGCTTCATGTGGGACTACGTCGGCATCGTGCGCACCAACAAGCGGCTGGAGCGCGCGGCCCACCGCATCACGCTGCTGCAGGCGGAAATCCAGGAGTTCTATGCCCACTTCCACGTCACGCGCGACCTGCTGGAACTGCGCAACCTGGTGCAGGTGGCCAGCCTGATCGTGCGCTCGGCCCAGCTGCGCCGCGAAAGCCGGGGCCTGCATTTCAGCCGCGACTATCCCGTACTGGCAGCGCCGGCGGCGGCGACCATCCTGGTGCCGCCCGTGGCTTGAGCCTGTCTGGGGATGGTTTTGCTTGACGAAGCACGGGATTGCGTTTTCAGTCTTGGGACTTTGGGGCTTTGGGGCTTTGGGGCTTTGGGGCTTTGGGGCTTTGGGGCTTTGGGGCTTTGGGTGGTTTCTTTTGTGGTTTGAGGGGTGAGCGCCTGCCCGGCGGGGGTAACTTTCTTTTCAGGCAAAAAAGAAAGTCACCAAAGAAAGTTGCCTGCATCGGGAGCGGGTTGGAGCT
>Ga0123337_10002681_pt1 | contig 20032 bp, 11 predicted proteins | sample frozenSSSSmetaG_FD_89792 | JGI IMG/M metagenome (GOLD analysis project Ga0123337, IMG submission 89792) | Glacier valley bacterial and archeal communities from Borup Fiord, Nunavut, Canada, to study Microbial Dark Matter (Phase II) -... | ecosystem: Environmental > Aquatic > Freshwater > Ice >... | reverse complement strand
TTAAAGGATGCGGATGAATCACCACATCTGCGTAAGTTGTGTCATTGCAACCCAAGGCTGACACTGTAATCAGTTTTACTTGAAACTTACCATCCTGTGTAAATGTCTGAGCGGCCGGTAAAGGCGATACAGATTCCTGACCATCGCCATATATCCATCTTGAACCCACAAAATTAACCAGACTGTTCAGTTTATTGTTGACAAAGTTGAACTGATTACCTTTCAAACATTGTGAATCATTTTCTACAAAATCGATTTGTGAATTTCTGTCTTTTTCCAGATATACTCTTTGTATCAATGTATCCTTGCAACCTTTATCGGATACTATGGCCAAACGGATATTCTGCCATCCTGAACTTGTAAATTTCTTCTGACTGATATCGTGCGTATTGCTGATTGTATTGTCACCAAACCACCATTCTTGAGTTAAGGTGCCTGATTTGATATTTGAACTATTGGTAAAGTCAAAACTATGCTGATTCAGACATTGTAAACTGTCGTTGATACTGAAAAGCGCTTTCGGCGTCGGATAAAAACCAATCTTTGTATCTGCAGAATCCTTGCAGTCGTAATTCGTAGTGGCCACCACCCTGATATTGTAAGAACCTTCGTTTATGTATGATTTGACGGGATTGCTTGCGGTATCATGAGTTCCGTCACCAAATGACCAATAATAAGTTGAATTGCCAAACTGTAACTGGGTTTTATTCTTCAATATAAACTGATTAAATCTCAGACATTGTGAATCGTTATTGAGTCCAAAATCAACTTGAGCATGCGGTGCCGGTATCAATGTCTTAAACAGTGTATCATAACAATTGGTGAGAGAAGAATATGAAATCAATCTCATCTGGTAAATACCTGCATTGTTAAATTTCACTGTTTTAGGCACAGGTCCCATACTCGTATCCCCATTGGCATAATCCCACCAATATCTCATGGTATTCATCACACTGAAAGTAGTTTTATTGGTAAAGGCAAACTGATGCCCCCTAAAACACTGTATGGAATCATTGATTGCAAAATCAGATATCGGACGCTCCAACAGTACAATTCTGTGCTCGGCTGAGTCACTGCAACCATGATCGGACACAGCTCGGTATGTCATCATGTAGCTAGCTGATTTGTTTGGATACACCTTATTGGCCGGACTAAAATCTGAAGACACCGTGTTATCTCCAAAATCCCAGGTATTGGTTAATGTTCCATATTTTAATTTAGTCTTGTTGACAATCACGAAGTAGTTCTTCTGCCAGCATTGACTATCGTTAGGAATGATAAATTTGACCTGAGGTTGCGCAAAAACAATCGCTGGTTTTATAAGCGTATCATAACAGTTTTTATCTGTATGGGCAATCAATTTCACCTTAAAGGTATCTTCGCTCTGGTATGAATAGGCCTTAACATCAAGAGTTGTATAGGTAGTCTTATCACCCATATCCCACTGATAGTCCGTTATAGTGCCTTTGCTGACTTTACTTTGGTTGATAAAATTGAACACATTCCCTCTAAAGCACTGTTTATTCTTATCCAATTGATATAAAGCATCGGGGCTTACATTCAATACCACTGTTTGTTTAAAGGTATCCTTACATGCCTGGTCTGAAATTGCTATCAGACTGATGATATAGGTGGAATCCTTGAGATACTTTTTATTAACATTAGTATCTGAAGAGGTCTTACCATCTCCAAAACTCCACAGATAATTTAACTGACCGTATTTAATAGTTGTAGAATTCTTTAAGGCAAAATTCTGTTGTTTAAAACATTGTGTGGCCTGATTCAATACAAACCCTGCTTTGGGCTGGGCAAATGTCACCACCATTTTCCTGATGGTATCCAGACAGCCCTGATCTGATTTCACCACCAGAGTGACTTTGAAAGAGTCCTCAGTGAGATAGTGTTTACCCGTTACATCCTTGCTGTTCATGATGCCCGCATCACCCATGTTCCAGTTATATTCTGCAATACTTCCCTGAGTGATGGAACTGCTGCCGGTAAAATCAAATACATTGTTTTTAAAACACTGCAAAGCATTATTGATTGTAAAATCCGACTTAGGACTCTCATTCACTGTGACTGTTTTGCTTATGGTATCCTTACAATTATGATCACTTGTACTGATAAGCGATATCTTATAAACACCTTTAGATGCATATTTTTTCACGACATTCAGACTGTCGCTGCTGGTATTATCACCGAATTACCATGAATAGGTCAGTTTGCCATATTTAATTTTAGACTGGTTACCCAGATTAAAGGTATGCTGGTTAAAACATTGAACAGCATTCAGATTCTTAAAATCCGATGTGGGCTGTGCATATGTGACAAGTTTTCCATTTGTGGTATCTCTGCAACCCAGGTCAGATATAGCGATAAGTCTGACTTTAAAGGTATCTTCTGTTGTAAAATGTTTGTTCACTGCAGCACCCGAGGCCGAGTCATTGTTTCCAAAATACCAACTGTGTTTTGTGACACTTCCCTTGGCAATAGTTGATGATGACAACAGATTAAACTGATTATTCCTGAAACACTGTTCTAGAGGGGTAATTGTCATTTTGGCTTTTGGATATCCACCGACAAAAACCTTCTTGGTCTTGCTGGCATAACAACCAACTGCGGTTGTAGTTGATAATTTAACCGCATATATAGAATCATTTAGATAACTCTTCTTGCTCACATTACTATCCGTAGATGAATTACCATCACCAAGAGCCCACGTATACTTAAGAGAACCATTAAATTTAGTTTTATTGGTAAAATCAAATACATTCCCTTTAAAACACTGAGTGTCTTTATTGACTGCAAAATCAACAAGAGGTGTACCATTAACAAAAATGGTTTTTATCACACTGTCTTTGCAACCCATTGGCGAAATCACCGTGAGTTTAACATTGTAACTACCTTCTTTTTTAAAGGCTTTCTTTGGCATAGAATCCGAAGAGACTGTTGAATCCCCCCATTTCCAGTTAAAACTCAATGGATAATATGTAGAAGTAGACGTGCTTTTAAACGGAATTGTATCCAGTGAACAGAAAATTGAATTGGTATAACTCAATCCGGCTTTTGGATTTGGCACCACATTGACCGTTCTCTGCATGGTATCGATACAAGCATTATTGTTTTCATATATCAGCATCACTTTGTAAAGGCCCGGCGCCGTATACGATCTGGCAGTAGCGGGATTATTATTACTGATAACAAATCCTTCACTGAAATACCATTTAAAACGTTTATGATTATTCTTGTTGACAATGGTATTATTCGTTAATACAATTGAGTTGGTATTAAAACAGGTATCTTTTTTGGTAAAGGCAAAATTGGCCTTAGGAGATGGCAAAACATCCACCACCATAAAGGTATCGTGGAAACAACCGTAAATTGTAGTCGCTCTCAGTACGATAGGGAAAGTATTGGACGTGGTAAATTTATTGTGAACAGTAGAATCCTTATTTGCTGTTACCAATGTACGGTTGCCAAAATCCCATGTATAATTTTTGATACTATCCTTTGAAACTGAAAGATTTTTAAACGCTACATTTTTATTTCTGTTCAGGCAGAACATCGTATCAGACACACTGAAAACAGCCTTTGGAATACCACTGTTGGTAATCAATAAAGAATCTCTGTAAACACAACCATTCCTCTCAGTGACTTCAAGCCAGTAGATACCGGGACTTTTAATCGCTCGGTAATAAACAGGATGACCGTCATTCCATCGGTATTCATTATCGATGTTAAAACCTTTGGAAATGACAATAATATTGACCGGTCCACAGACGGCGGTATCCTTATCCAAGAGTGATTTAATCTTGGTATCGGAAATATAAATATCCTTGGTAACAGAATCCTTCTGACCGGTTCTTTTCTGTTTACACCACATGGTGACACTATACCAACCGGTATCCTTGTATTTATGGTCTACAGTCTTACCTGAAACGATACTTGATTTATCACCAAACCTCCACGTATAATCCGCAAAACTGTCATTTTCAATGGCCGAAAACTTAACGGTATCTCGTTTACATTGTGCATTCTCTATCAGGAAGTTATTCTGTATGGGTTTAAAATTGGCAGCAGCAGCGAAGGCATAACCTTCCCAGGTACCATATCCATAAACATACCCTAAAAACCCTTTTTTGCTGTACAGAAAATGGCTTCCACTGTCTATCTGTAGTCTTGCATAACTGTATCCTGCCATAACAGGTGCAGTTCTCCACGAAGAACTGCTGACGGCCGAATTATCGATCTTAAAACTGTCTTTATCAACAGTTTTTGTCATGATATTGACATAGTGTTCATTTTGGTTCCACCACCAGCTCCACCACCATGAGGTTTGAGACACTGTATTAATGGTAGCACTTTGCCCTAGCTGCTGGTCAGGGAAAAGCATCATTTGCGAAGGATCGCCGATATAAACACCCTGAGACTGTTTGGGATGTTTATTACATAAATAACCCTTTGTAAATTGGGCTACAGAAATCCTTTTATTGGCATTGATAGTGGTGGCAGTATCCGAAGTGACATCATATTCAAAAAATTCGCCCTGATTCAGCGTAGTATAATATATATTGTTAATCTTCACTGCTGTTCGGTTTTCCGCCGCAAGTATCTTAAGATAATAACCTCCGGGATTGTTCTTATAAGGCAGGGATGTATAATCCTGTCCCCAGGCCACCGTTGGCAACATTTGTTCATAGGTATGATCCCAACTGCTCCAACATGTAGAAACATTGCCGGAGAAAGTCAATCGATTACCAGCAAATACAGAATATTTTGACAAAGGATATTTTGAGCGTATCACAGTTCCAGACAAATCCTTGTCTGTGGTCATATATTGAAAGGTTTGACCCTTTTTGAGTTTGATCTGGAATGGATTGTTTTTATTGGTATATCGCGTCGAAGCACCTGTCGGGACAATCTCAATGACAGAAGAATCTGCAATACCCACAATCACAAATTCTGCCGAGTTAAATGTCTTGCCATTACAGGTCCAGCCCCAACTGTATTTCTCCTCATTGGTGGTAATAAAATACTCGGGTGACTGCACGATGGATTCAGTTGGTATCACTACTGTGGCTCCTTTTGAATACCAATAACGATTCACAGCATAGACATTGATGACACTATTGGAATAGACATGGACACCATTTGTAGTGATGGTATCAGAATATCGGCACACAACAGACCTTGGCAAATTGACCATGGTAGTGACATTGGGCACCAGTGTGATTGTTTTGGTAAAACTTTGCCCCGGAGCAGCTATATTAACAACAGCCGCAGATTGAGACGATATAAAAAGCTCTAGCGTATCCCCTGTGTTCCAGGTACTGTTATTGTAACAGGCCCAATCGTGTGCCATAAAACCTACCCAAAAATCCTTTCCGGCTGTTCCCTGAGCATTGGAGGTGCTCATATGTAATGCCCATAATAGTAAGATCAGCAGAGATTTTTTTATCATAAATGGAGAGTAGGTTCAGGTAAAAGTCTAAATCAATAAGTGGTTTTTTTTTCAAACTTAATAAATTATAAGAATATAAAAAAGAGATTAAAAAATTCAAAATCAACATTTTATCACAATTTGAGTATAAAACCCCAAAAAAGGCACAGACAAAAACACATAAAAACATGATTAACATCTTTTTACAATAATAATTTAACCAAGTTGTCCAATAATTAAGTAAATCTACTCAATTGTCATTTTTTTATGACATTCAGTTTTAAGCCCACTCAAAAGTATTTTGAACATGATCTAAAATTAAAGCTTGGCTTGCATACTTTAAAATCTTACATATCTTTGTACAAAATAAAACAAAATTTTAACAATAGAAACATCTATTAAAACAATATGAAAACAGCGTCAAGTTATGCCAAGCAGATTTTTTGTATAGAGGGTGATTGGCATCCCGACCTGAGACAAAAAGATACGATTGAGAGTGCACTTAAGTTTATGGAAACGGCCAGTGGTATGAAAATCAAATATATTCACAGGCATTGCAGCACCCCTCAAGAACTTCAAAACAGAATTGAAGAGTATAATAAACGCCGTTATGACCAGTTCAGCATTTTTTATCTGGCATTCCATGGCGTACCCAACGGATTAAAACTCAGTCCCAAAAATATCCTTTCGCTTGAGGAACTTGCTGATATGGCAGAGAATAAACTTCAAAACAAGATTTTACACCTCGGAAGCTGTGAAACTTTGAATATTGATAAACGTTACATTAAAAACTTCCTCAAAAAAACAGGTGCTTTATGTGTCAGCGGTTTCAAGAAAGAAGTGCCTTTTGTTAGTTCCACCATTTTTGACGTATTGTATTTTGAAATGTGCCAGTATTACAAACAAATGAATACCATTGAAAAGCACATGAAAAACTACTACGGTAAAATGATGAAAGAACTTGAATTTGTGATGGTTTACGAATAAGCAGTGTAATTAGTCCATCAACACATCATCAATCACATCCATTTCACCTTTGAATTTTACTTTGCTCCAGTTTCTTTTTAGCAGAATATAAAATATCCAGCAGAAAAGAAGTCCGAAAGGAATGCATAATACCCCTAGAAACAATTGATTGGAATTCAGAAAATCCGGACGATCAGACAGCATTGCTAGTCCTGCAATGACCATACCACCAATAAACAATCCCAAGCAATAAGAAACGCAACCCAGTATGGCAAACAACCATTCGCCCTTTTTATGTGCTCTGGCGAGGTTAAAAAAGTACTTCCCAATAGAATAAAGCAGTAATATTTCAATCATACGTCAAATATAATAGATTCGCTGCACTATTTTGGCCATAACGAACCTATTCGTTTACAAATTACTGATCAGGAATCCTGTAATTTTTGAAAATAAATGCAATCTGGTTTTTCCACCGCGGATACCGTGATTGTTATTCGGGTAATATTCTGCATCATAAGGAATATTGGCATCATTCATTTTTCTGACCATCTCCGCAGCATTCTGAAAATGCACATTATCGTCGGCAGTCCCATGAATAATCAGATAATTTCCTTTGATTTTATCGACGTGATTAATGGGTGAATTATTGTCATATCCGCTTGCATTTTCCTGAGGCGTACGCATATATCGTTCGGTATAAATATTATCGTAATAACGCCAGTTAGTAACAGGCGCCACAGCGACTGCAGTTTTAAAATAATCGGCACCCAATGTGATACAACTGCTGGCCATAAAACCGCCATAACTCCATCCAAATATCCCAATTCTTGAGGCATCTACGTAAGGCAAAGCACCAAAATATTTTGCTGATTCAATGTAATCCTGTGTTTCATATTTTCCAAGATTCAGATAGGTAATTTTCTTAAAGGCCTCTCCCCTTCCACCACTGCCGCGGTTGTCCACAGAGATAACAATATAACCCTTTTGTGCCATATACTGATACCATAAATAATTTGCACCTCCCCATTGGTTCTTCACAGTCTGGTAACCCGGACCTCCATATACAAAAAACAAAACCGGATACTTTTTTGATGCGTCAAAATCAGGAGGAAGAATTTTCCAATAGTCAAGTTTTACATTCTCAGAAGTGGTAAAACTTCCAAAGTCCACCTTGCCCAGATTCAGTGTTGCCAATTTGTCTTTTAAGGCCTGATTGTTTTCTAGAGAACGTATCACCTTTCCTTCGCGGTCTTTAATCACAGATACCGGCGGCGCTGTCATGGTGGAATAATTATCTACAAAATACTCGAAAGTATACGTAAAATTAATAAAATGCCATCCCGGCTCAGTAGTAATCTGTTTCATTTCGCCACTCTTCAGGTTGACTGCATATAATTGCCTTTCAGAAGGATTGTCGATGCCTGCCGTAAAATACGCCACATTGTTTTTCTCATCAATACCCAGAAACTGATCGATATCCCAATTACCGGTCGTAATTTGACGATCCAGCACGGAATCCTGTCCTTCCGGCTTCAACAACTCATGACGAATATTTTTATTCCAGAGATGCATGTACCCGTTTTTTTCCGATAAATAATAGATATCCTTATAGGTTTTCACTTTATAAAATTTAACATCGAAATGCATATCATTTACTTCCAGATATTTTTCATTGGTCTCAGTATACAATATCTCAGGTTTGCTATAGAAATAACTAAAACCCAGTACTTCCAGTTTGTTCTGCAAGCGGTTTAACCTTTGTACGCTGAGATAATTGATGCTCATCCATTTGATGCGCGGCAGATACTGGTCATTTTCAGAGCCTGTCTCACATAATACATCCTTCTTACTGCCTATTTTATGGATATACACATCTACCTTGCTGTTGGGCTCTCCAGCCTTAGGATACTTCCACGTTTCTCTCTCAGGATATAATTTACCAAAAATATCCATGCTGAACTGAGGCACCTTCGACTCATCAAATTTATAATACGCAATAAACTGTCCGTCTGGGCTCCACTCAAAACCCCTGCTCATACTGAATTCTTCTTCATATACCCAGTCGACCGCACCATTGATAATTTCATTTTTCAGACCATCCTTTGTGATTTTTGTTTCTTTTCCTTTTACAAGATCAAAAACATAAAGATTGTTTTCAAATACATAGGCGACCATATTTCCATTAGGGCTCAGCGTCGCATACATTACTTTTTTATTCGAAATTCTGCTCAGTTTAGATGTATTAAGGTCGTACACAAACACATTGCTTTTTCCGCTATGCCTGTATACCTGCTCAAATCCGTTGGTAATCAGTACTTTTTTTTCATCGGTACTAAAGGCATAACTTTCTATGTGTATGGCTTGGCTATCCACACGCATCTTATCCGTAGAAAAAAGGGTACTGAGTCTGTTTCCTGTCTTGATATCATAGCGATTGCACGACTTTGATTTGTCGGCATTATCATCCAACTGGCAATAACTCACACCATCGCTGAGATGATTAAAACCTGCAGTAAATTTTGGTGAATACTCCCTGCTGTTCCATATCTTTTCGAGTGTCAGCTGACTAAAAGCATTGAGGGTAAAACAGGCGCAAATGATTAAAACAATTTTCTTCATATGAATGCACGAAAATAATCAGATTTGCATCAAAAAATGAAATAAACATATCAATTATTTGCACTTCTCGAAAAAAAACAATTGCAAATTAAGGCCCCGGAAATGCTTGTAAAATTGTTTTTTTTAAATTTTAAACCAAAATGTGTAACAATTTCTGACAAATTCCGTTTTAAAGATGAAACAACACACTCAACCGATGAAATACATCTTATTTATTCTTTTTATTTCCCAATTTCTTCCAACCCATGCACAAACTTCCGACGCTCATTCTTTACCAAAAAAGCTCATTCGTATAAGCACACCTATGCTTCAGATAGTCGATAATGATTCTGAGATCATTGTACTCAAAATGGATTTTAACGGCGCAGTCCCAAAGTCAAAACTCTCTAAAATAAAGGTTCAGGATATAGAATCTATCTCACTTGCTTACTCGCGTTTTAAACTGAGTGACATGTTTGACCAATTGACATTGAACGCACAACGCATGGACAAACTGTATGCCTTGATGCCTGGCCTGAAGGATAACAAATCCATTCAATGGTATTGGGTAGAACAGACAGGATGTGACAATCCTGAGACTTGTAATGAGTATTTCCATGGATTCGTCATTCGTCGGAAGTCGGAAAGTAAAATCATGGTCAGAAAAACGGAGGCGGAATTAATGGACTATTATATGGGAGTATATGAGGGTGAGGGAAACACCGAAAAAATGGATTCACTGATGCTGGCGTCAAAAACCAAATTGCTTAAAACCTGTGACACGGTGCTATTAACAACCTTGATTAGAGGAAACAGATTGTCAAAAATAAGGGGTTGGAATCAGGAAAACAATGGCAAACTAGCACGGTTGTTAAAGACAGAATTAAAAGATTCCGGTATTGTACATCTGGATCTCATAATGGATAAAAATGGTAAACTGGCCAACATTGAAAATGCGTCTGAAATGAGCAAAGTGGGAAAAATTTCCAGGTTGCTTGACGAAAACCTTTCAATTGTGCCCGCAAGGTACATGGGCAAGAAAATTAAAACACAGGTTGTTGTTACCATTCAAATCATAAATGGCAATGTGAACGTTGAACTCATGCAAACACCTATACTGCCTAACAATGAAAAATTTGTGCTCGATAAATTTTTATACCAGGAAAGTCGCCGAGTGATTTGCGATTACATTGACACCTCGGCCAAAACAGCATATCAACCGTCTCTCAATTCTACTCCGGACATTATTTTCAGAGTATTTGACCGCAATAGGCAATGGAAGAACTGCCTGATTGCAACCGACGTGACCGGCAGCATGTATCCTTATCTGGCGCAGTTTAAGGTATGGCATAAATTGAATCTGAGTTCACACGCAGGCAACCACGATTTTGTTTTTTTTAATGATGGGAATTTTCTACCTGACGTGATGAAAGTTCCTGGCAAAGTAGGAGGAATTTATTATGTAAAAACATCTGATTATGATTCCCTTTCAAATACCATGGCCAAGACAATGAACAATGGGATTGGCGGAGGTGATATTCCTGAAAATAATATTGAGGCAGTCATTGAGGGTCTTAAAAAGAATCCCCATTGCAAGGAAGTGATAATGATAGCAGACAACAATGCTACACCCAGAGACCTTATACTACTCAATAAAGTAAAGGTTCCCATACGTCTTATTCTTTGTGGTGCACAAATGGGCATCAATACTGCTTATCTGGACATGGTACGAAAAAATGGTGGCAGCATTCACACCATGGAACAAGACCTGTATGATCTATCGGGAATGCGCGACGGGGAAATCATCGAATTGGACAGCAATAAATATCAGCTAAAGGACGGTCAGTTTATTCTTTTGTCTGCCAGTGTTGCAGCGGATTGATGAACATTCACCCTTATCAGTTTTCCTTGTAACCCAATCTTCCACTGCATGAATATCAAAACAAAGTGAAGATAAAAAACGTCTACAAACACCTTACTTAACTTTCTCTTTGGCTTTAAAATTCCTGACATTATACGTAAACGTCAGCATATAAAAACGTGTCAGTATTTGCGTGGTTTTATCTTCAATATAATTTTCTGTAACCGTTCTGGCGATACTTCTGTTCTGTTTTAATAAGTCAAACACCGATAATTTAATTTCAGCCCTCTGGTCTTTCATAAATTTATATCCCAGCCCTGCATTCCAAAGCCAGATACTCTGGTTAAACGCAGCACCAAGTCCGGTATATGTGCTGTTGCTTATTTCTGTATTCAAGACAATATGTTTTTCCGGCAACCAATTAAATTTTGAATTAAAATAATGAATGATATAAGCATTATTTGAACTGCTCTGAATTGAATTTGTCACCACATTATAATTGGCTGAATAATTGATATTAAAATCAATCTTTTCGCTGATATTACTCGCTAACACCATCCCTACATTGCGATTGGAAGTATGACTGTAATTTGTCCTGCCATTGATGAGTGCAGGCGAGCGCAACAATGTCTGACCGATGTTCAGATTCAGAACCGATTTGATTTTTTTAATCGGAAAACCATAAGTGGCAAATGTTCTGAAATTGCGGTATCCGCTTAAATTTACAGGCAGATTAATTTGCGAGCCTTTACGCAATTCAATCTCATTGTTAATCATGGTATCTTTTGTTGCCAGTATATTGCTGTTGCCAATATAATTACTGGTGAGTGACACGCTGCCAAAAACAAAAAACGTTCTTGCCTTTGGCACATTCGTAGCACTGTACCTGCCAAATATATTGTGAGAAAACTCCTGACTGAGATTGGCATTACCTGTTGACAAAATCAATGGGTTATTATTGTTGACTACATTTTGCAATTGCGATATGGATGGCAGATTAGTATTGGTGCGGTAATTCACTCTCAGATTTTTGCTTTTATCATATTGATACACCAACATGGCATTGGGTAAAATATTATTAAACGGTTGAGAAATCGTATTGGATTCAGGGAAAGTTTCAATGCCCTTTAAAATGACCTGCTGCGCATTTGCACCGATATTAAACGATAATTTCTGGAATTTATAACGATAAGTAGCCCCTATTTTTTGGGTTGTACTGGTATTGTTAAACGTGTTGCTCAAGATACTGTCTACCACGGAATATTCATTGGAAGTACTATCATACCTCGTTGTATATTTATAGGATTTGCTCTTGTTAAGCGAAGGATTATAATTGATTTCAAAAGCCGATTTTTTACTCAGAGCCATCGTATAAGACAAAGAGGGTGAAATGGAATAACTGTTATTCTCATTGTCTGTATTTTGTCTGAAATTATCTGAGAAATAATTGGGCACATAATAGGTATTAACAGACATTAAGCGGGTATTTCCTGTCGACTGATTATAGGTATTATTGATATTTAAAGACAGCGTTCGTCCGGGTTTTTTGAATTTGTGCCTAAACAACAAAGAGTTACTGAGATTATAACCGTTGCTATTAGACTTGTTATCACTAAATGATTGATTCAGATTCACTAGCTGCTCACTGTTGGTCATCGCAAGAAACACACTATTACTTACATTCTTTTGAAAGCGCACTGACGGTGTATACACTAGAGAATTTGAAGAATCAAAAGCATATTCCAAACGTGCATTCACACGGTGATTATAATTTTTTGTGTTACTGGTATCACCCTGTAGATAAAACTGGTTTGAACCACTCAGAAAATAGGTCCTGTTTAAAAACGAAGCGGTATTATTGATGCTGTTATTGTAAAAATAACTGGCCGTAAGTTTGAGTTTTTTACCCCCAAAAACAGAATAATTCATACCAAATGAATTGGTGGTGTTGATGCCATTTTGCTGACCAACAAGGAAATTGCTACTACTTCCTCCTCCACCCTGTGGTCGGCCACCTCCGCCCTGTGGACCGCCTCTGGAGGCGCCGGCCATTCCACCCTGCCCGCCGCTAGAACCGGTCAGACCAAGGATATCCTGAGATGAAAAATTCTGTTGATTGATATTGTTGCTGAGTCCGATAAAAGAGAATCTTTGTTTACCTTTAAACACATTGATATTACCTCCTCCAGTCCATCTGTCATTGGTACCATAACCACCATATACTTTACCAAACTGTCCGTTATTTTTGCCGGATTTAGTCACAATATTCAAGGTTTTCTGACTATTTCCATCATCAAATCCCGTGAATAAAGATTGATCGCTTTGCCTGTCAAATACCTGAATTTTATCTACGACCTCAGCCGGCAGGTTTTTTAAAGCTGCTGTGGCGTCATCTCCAAAGAAGTCCTGTCCGTCTACCGTTACCTTTTTGATTTCTTCACCCTGTGCTTTGATCACGCCATTTTCTGTCGTAATGCCCGGCATTTTACTGATCAGGTTCTCCGTTGTCGCATCCTTATTGACCTTGTAATTATTGGCACCAAACTCTAAGGTATCATTCTTTTGTTTTATCGCGTCCTTTTTCAGAGTAATACCACCACCCATCAACAAAGTCACCTGAACAGTCATTTGTGCGTTCAGAACAACCTGCTCATTCTCTGCTATAGATTGTTTATAGCGTTTAGACTCATAATCATAATGTCTGAAAATAACGATATAATTTCCCGGCTTAACCTTTTCAAAACGGTAAGTTCCAAAAGAGTCAGAAGTAGCCTCCATAACCGTTAGTGAATCAGGAATACTCATTAATTCGACAGATACGGCAGGTAATTTTTGATTGGATTTATCGGTTACAATACCGCTGATAGAAGACTGGGCCTGAAGACCGGCCATAGACAAAAAACAAATAATGGTAAACAAAAAGTGATACCCTGTGGAGATTTTTTTTAACATGTTGATGGTTAGACCCAGCAAAGATAAGAAGGTTTAATGGGGCTAAAAATATTTTGGGATAAAACAGGTGGATATTGAGGTGAGTTGAATGTATGCAAGACGACCTGTCACATCATCAAACACTTTATATCTTGTATTTTATCTGATTAACAAGATCCTGAAAATGTTTGTCCTTTTTAATCTCTTTATTCCAGCAAAGGCCCATTTCGGCCAAATCGATGGTCTCTGTAATCGTTGCGCCTTCATGTCCCTCCTGTTGCGCCAGGATAAATGCAGTATCAGAAATCGCCAGAGAGTTTTCGATGTCATGGCTCACAATAATCAGTGTATTTAATTCATCCAATTCTGACACAGTGAGCAAAAGTTCAAGTACTTTATCTTTCACCACAGGATCTAATCCGGAAAATGGTTCATCCAGCAGGATAAACCTATTACCAGTGAGTATCTGTTGAATGATGCTGACACGTTGACGCTGCCCACCTGAAAGTTGCATCGGATACTTTTTTAAGTGTTCTTTTAATCCGAACTTCTCTGCATACTCATTAATGACATGTGTTTTTTCTGTTTCAGAATACACTTTTACAGAACTTCTGAGTCCTAAACGCAAATTTTCAAGAATAGTGCGGTGGTTAAATAATATATAGTTCTGCGGCACAACGCCCACTTCTCCTGCTACCACAGGATGCAGGTCTGACCCAATACTGACTGTGCCTGACTGTGGTTTTAACAAGCCCGAAAGAATCTTAAATAATTGTGTTTTTCCGATACCGCTGCGCCCTATCAAAGACACCACCTGTCCCTGATTCATATCCGGCCTTGTAATGTTTCTGATTTCAAAGTTGACATCCCTTAAAATTGGTCTGTCATAACTCAAATGAATATGCTCCGCTTTCAGGATAACCTGTTCTTTCTTGTAGTTCATTTGCGCAATTGTAATTTGGTATAAGGGAAAAACCAGGTGCGCAGTTTTTGAAGCAAATAATCAAAGCATACACCTATCGTCAATACAATAAACAATATGGCAAAAACAGAACTCAGGTCAAGGTATTTATTAAACTTAATCATCATCGTTCCAAGTCCACCCTCAGACATATTTAAACCCTCCACCATCGTAATCATCATCCAGGCAATGGCAAAATTTTGACGCATCACTTCCAATACCTGATCAAGCCTTCCTATAATGACCACTTCTAGCAAGGCTCTCCAGTTATTCATACGCAAAGTTTTACAGAGTTCATATTCCTGCTCATTGATGGAATCAATAATGGATAGAAATGAGGTCACAAAAAACGGAACTATACCAAATATCAACAAACTCATTTTCAGGTTATGTCCATTGCTTGTCAGCAGGGTAAAAACGAATATCAGTCCGGTCAATGTCAGATACCTGCATTTGATGATAAATCTTGCCAGTGGATTAAAGAACGGTATCAGAGAAAGATAAGAGATAAAAAGTGCAATCACTATGGAATACGCCATCCCTTTTAGGGTTAAACCAAGGCTGGTAAACAACTGATCAAAAAAATCATTTGAAGATAGAATCTTAATAATCGCGCCTCCAATCTTGGAAGGTGTGGGTATCAGTCCATCAACAGCAAACACCTCCCATAAGATGATGGCAATCATCGCATTCAAGACCACCAGCACAGTAAATGTCCTGTCATTGGTAGAGCTTAATGGGGTAAAAAGTTGTTTAAAAAAATTCATCTTATTCGCCTAAAACGATTTGTACACGGCGATTTTGAGCCTTGCCACTTACCGTTTTATTATCTGCTATTGGCTGGGTCTGTCCATACCCCTTGGTTTCAATCCTATTTGCAGGAAGCCCTTTGCTCATTAGATAATTTCTTACTGAGTTAGCTCTTTCTTCAGACAAACGCTGGTTGGCATCGGCAATACCGGTATTATCAGTATGACCATATACACCTACTTTAAGTCCTTCTGCCACAACTGAACTTTTTAAGATTTCATCCAATTCCGCATAAGATTCACTTTTAATCACTGCACTGCCTATTTCAAATTGAATTTGGTATGATTTGGAAGATACTTCATTCGTGATCTCATTTGAATAATTCATTTTAATCGCCTCACCCGACATTAATTCAGGATGATTGGAGATGACAGATTGTAGGAAAGATTTGTCTACTACTTTCTGATAAGACGGATAGGTGGCCATTAACTCAGGATACATTTTTGAAAGAATATCTCCAAAAGTAGTGTAGACTATTTTATAACGGTCGATACCATCTTTACCCATTCCAAATGTATTGGCAGCATCGCTCAGGTTAAACGCCATAGAACCGCCCAAAGGAATGCTAAGCCCTTGAATATCCTTTTCTGTCTGTCCATTGTAGTAGGTCAGCCAATAGTCGCCATTCTGCTCATTATAAACCTTAGCAGAGACATCTGCTGCAAACTTTTTCGCTTCGTTGAATGATCTGACCTGATCTCCCGCCTGACCAAGCGCCATGATTAGATTTTCGATATCTGTACGGTGATCGTATGCAAATTTCTTAATGGTAATCGTAATATTAGGCATCTGAGAAGAATACTCTTTTGTAGAAGCTATGCTCACTAATCCACCTTTCTGTTTTGCAATATTGACATCACCGGGAGTCCAGGTAGCAACAGCATCCACACCAACCGTAATTTCTTCATTTAATTTTTTGCCGTCTTTTACCACTTTTCTGGTTTCTTTATAATCTGTAATATACTTGTTACAGGCTTCCAGAAAATCATTAGCCGCAATCAGGTTGATGGCATCTTTATCATACGTGGTTTCATCCGGATTTACTTTTAAGCCATTATCTCCGGCCCATTTTAACAAGATATTCATATCACCGTCTCTCAGATAACAAGATACAGTTTTTCCCAAAGCTGATTTTGGATTTTTCTTCCATTCAATCGGTCCCATCAGTTTATCTTCTCCAAAGGATTTGCCCATGGCATAAAAAGCGATTGGTTGATATTCCGGACCTAGTGGTTCCAGCTCTTTGCTTAATGCAGCAAAAAATGCCGGCATACCATCGCCCATATAAGAGGCAAATACACCCGGTATATCCGGATTGTTTTTATATTCTTGAGCAAACTTAACAATATCTGCTATGGATTTATTACAATCATCCTGTCTCACAATATTGACTTGCAATTTTGCTTTATCCATCAGTGAACCTTTGGTGGTAGCTGCACCGCCATTAGCATACATGAGCGGGAACTGTGAATTCCAGGCCATCACTTCCCAATTAATTTTTGTTCCACCGTTTACAGATTCTTCTGAAGTCGGCAATCCCAACAACATGGCATTTCCTTTCAAAGAGGCTTCAGGTGCATCCGGTAAAGCCAAATGGCCAATTTCCATTGATGCTTTTGCTTCTTTAGGTCTTTTGTCCCACCATAATACCTTAGCGCAGAATATTGCACCCAACACTAAAACTATAATGAGTACCTTACCTGATGTTTTTACTTTTACTGCCATGTTTTTCGTTTATTTTAGAAATTTATTTTAATAGATCGTTATATTTATTTGCCGGGTTGCTGCCTGTTGCAGCGTCTGGTGAAGTTAATCTGTATCCGCTATCCGGACTCACACTTTCCAATAATCTTAAACCTTCTTTTTCATAGGTAGCATTATCCAGATCAATAGATTGCATAAAGTCTGCAGAATAACTGATAGCCTTTTTCATATTTGCCAGTTTAACCGCTATATCCTCTTTTAAAAACTCCATGGATTGTTCTACCAGCAATTTCTTTTCAGGATCTCCCTTGAAGATTTTTAATGCTGAATTCAAAGCCTGATTACCTGAAGTTACTGATTTATACAAGTCCTTTTTTAGTTCAAGTTCGTTCTTGGCATCTTCAATCAAATAGGCGCTATTCTTATGAATTTTAGTCAGGTAATCGCCAATCCGGAACAAGTTATCATAGATGGGTGTCAGTTGCGCTACATATTCATTTAAACGACCTATCTGCCTGGTGGCATTACCCAATTCCGGCAGTATATTCTGCTCTTTTGCCACCTGAGCTTTCACCATCAATTTATTAATTTCGTCTTTTTTCTCCTTGATTTTCATGTTGATCTTCTCTTTCTGACCATCCACTTCAATCGATTGTTTATAAAGTTTTTCCCTTTGCTCTTCCATATCGTTGAGGTAATCTTCAGCAATAATAAAAGGATCCAGTTCTATCACTATGCCCACCAATTTTTTCATGAGAATCTCATAAAAATAAAACAGGCTTAGTCTTAATTTTCTATGTGTAATAGCATATAAAAAAATGGCCAGACAAACCAAGGCAATGCCAAAATTGACGGTATTCCATACGATGGTGGTCATAATGGGAATAACGTAGTATCCGATTAAGGCTAAAAGTCCTATACCGATGACAATCCCGAATTTACCTCCAGGTCTGTTCCAATACGATTTTAATTCCTGTGATGAATTGGGGAATATTTGAGTGTTCATGCTTATTATAAAGAAGATTGAATTTTCTGAATGTCGGTGCTGATTTTATTGATGATGGCAAGACTGGCTACCTGATAACCATTGCTATTCTGGGTGAGCTTTTGTTCTTGTTCTGTGACTTCAGATTTTAATTTACCAATCAGAATCTGAGATTCTGTAATCTCTTTGGTCAGTTTTTGGATCAACTCTGAGTTGTCGCTAATTTTCTTTTGCAGACTCTCCAAATCCTGCTGCCTTTTGCCAACCTCAGCCTTTAATTTTTCTCTAAAAGCGCGATCAAAATCCAGTTTATCCTTTTCAATAATGACCTTGTATTTATTGGCTGTATCCAGCAGCGTTTGTTTGGTTAAACCCTGAATACTCAATGACGCAAAGGTTGCTGAAAGTCTGGCCTTTTCATCATGAATGTGGACTTCGAGAGTTTCCATCATTTTGTAAAACTCAAAATAATCAGGGCCGGGCATATTGGCCTGGTCAAAAAGATTATCAAAATATTTTTCAAATTTCTGAGCTTCCTCGTGGTGGGCCGGATTATTGGAAATTTCACCTAGCACTTGGGTAGACGGAGTAAAATTGGGGTTTGTATTTGTTTTTTGTTCATCATCAAACTCAACAAACACACCTAATGCTTTTTTAAAAAAACTTGCCATTCAGATCTGATTTTGCGGTCAAATATAAGTCTTTTTACGTATTCCCTATACAATTATTGAAAAAACTTATGGTTTAAAATTCAGTAATTTATAGTTTTCAAAGTGTTCCCTTCAAATTAGATTTACATTAAGATCTTCCATTTGAGATGCGAACAAAAGCAGTCATCAGAAACGTTTAAAACAGAATAAATCTGCTTGGTACGGATTGATTACATCATTATAAGATGCAATCGATTCAATAGCAATTCACTGTAGTTTGCATCATTCAACAGTTATTTTGACAAAAAGCTAGAAAACAAAAGAGAAAAAACAGTGCATACAACTCTTAAAGAGCCATTTACACAACTATTTTGCATCAATTCATAAAAAGATTTTATTATTTTAAAAGAAAATACTAATTTTGCAGTCCTTTAAAAAAGGAGAAATGGCAGAGCGGTTGAATGCGGCAGTCTTGAAAACTGTTTTAGTGAAAGCTAACGGGGGTTCGAATCCCTCTTTCTCCGCCTTCGCTCACTGAAGTGAGCTACGGCGGACTCGGTCCGCGGCTTACGAAAGTGAGCTACGATTTTTGAACCCCGCTCTCGCGGGGTTTTTTGTTTGTGCGAAGTGGCATGCCAAATGTTTCATTTGAGCATGACGCAGCGTGCAAACAAAAAGAGCGGCCGAAGGCCGGTGATTCTTTGATGAAGCCTCCCCCTTCAGGGATCACAAAGTAATCCCTCTTTCTCCATAGAAAGGGACAAATTGTTTCCAAAACAGTTTGTCCCTTTTTTATTTCCGCCAGAACCGTTGTTAATATTGGAGATAAACTAAAATAGTAAATTTACCCTATCAAACTCAAGAATACCAATGAAAACAGTTAGATTGGTAAATCCCAAATCCGGTTTAGATGTTGTTGGGAAGCTACAGCTTCACGTTTTTTCTTTATTTCAACTGTAAGTCATTAATAGCGTGCAAAAAAACTGCACCCATCACAAGTAATGGATCAGGTACAAAACCTGTGGGGTAAAAGAAATAAATAAGATATTTGCATCATAAAAGATGCACGAATCGTTACATATATTATTAGAGCTTGTTTTACCAGAAGGGGTAAAGACGTATTTTG
>Ga0123337_10002679_pt1 | contig 20035 bp, 23 predicted proteins | sample frozenSSSSmetaG_FD_89792 | JGI IMG/M metagenome (GOLD analysis project Ga0123337, IMG submission 89792) | Glacier valley bacterial and archeal communities from Borup Fiord, Nunavut, Canada, to study Microbial Dark Matter (Phase II) -... | ecosystem: Environmental > Aquatic > Freshwater > Ice >... | reverse complement strand
CACCTGGTAGGGCAGCATCAGCGTGCCCAGCATCATGGCGAACCAGAAGTTCCTGCCCTTGAACTCTAGTCGCGCGAAGGCGAACGCCGCCAGCGAACAGGTCGCGAGGTTGCCGATGATCGACAGCCCCGAAACGATCAGCGAGTTGGTGAAAAACGTGCCGAAGCCGACCCGCAAGCCGTTCCAGCCGCGGAAATAGGCGTCGATGCTGATGGAGCTTGGCCACAGCGACGACGCGGTGAAGATCTCGTTTTCCGGCCGCACCGAGCCCGACAGCATCCAGAGCAGCGGGTAGAGCATCATGATCGAGGCGCCGACCAGCAGCAGGTGCGCCAGGATCGACAGTGCCCGCTTCAGCAGCTTCTGCGCCGGCGTCTTCTCGCCGGTGACGACGGTGAGCGTGGTGACGCTCATTGGAGGGCTCCGATAAGTCGCTGGCGGTGTTCTTGGCCACCCTTGATCCCTCCCCTCGAGGGGGAGGGAGACGACTGAAAATTCAGCGCCCAAACGGCTTGCGGTTCCATCGCCTCCCTCCCCCTTGAGGGGAGGGTAGCGCAGCTTGGGCGCCTCAGCGCTCTAGCAAAGCTAGGGTGGGGGTATGGCGCGTGAAGAACTCCCTCAATCATCATAGTGCACCCAGTACTTGCTGGTCAGGAACGACACCCCGGTGAACACCGCGACGATGATCAGCAGGATCCACGCCAGCGCCGAGGCGTAGCCCATGCGGAAGAACTGGAACGCCTCCTGGTACAGGTACAGCGTGTAGAACAGCGTCGAGTTGATCGGATTGCCGGTGCCGCCCGAGATGATGAAGGCCGGCGTAAAGCTCTTGAAGCCCTCGATGGTCTGGATAATGGCATTGAAGAACACCACCGGGGTCAGCATCGGCAGGGTGATCTTCCAGAACACCCGCCACTTGCCGGCGCCCTCGAGCGAGGCGGCCTCGTACATGTCCTGGGGAATGGACCTGAGCCCGGCGAGGAAGATGATCATCGGCGAGCCGAACTGCCAGATGGCGAGCGCCACCAGCGTCCACAGCGAGAAGCGCGGGTTGGAAATCCAGCTCGGCCCGACGATGCCGAACATGGCGAGGAACTGGTTGACGATGCCGTCGCCGGCGAAAATCTCGCGCCACAGCACCGCGATCGCCACCGAGGCGCCGAGCAGCGAGGGCAGGTAGAAAATGGCGCGGTAAACCGGCAGCCCGCGCATGCCGCGGTTCAGCAGCAGCGCTACACCGAGCGCGAAGGCCAGCTTCAGCGGCACCGAGAACAGCACGAAGAACAGCGTCACCCGCATCGACTGCGCGAATTTGGGGTCGGCGGTGAAGATGCGGACATAGTTCGCCGCGCCCACCCATTCGGGCGAGGTCAACAGGTCGAAATCGGTGAAGCTCAGGAAGAGCGAGGTGAGGATCGGTCCAAGCGTCAGCCCGAAAAAGCCGATGAACCAAGGCAGCAGGAACAGGTAGCCCGGGGCGTTCTGGCTCCAGATATCACGCCACACGGATGGTGTGGCCGCGCGCTCCACGGCGGTGGAATTGCCCGCATAGGAAGGCGCGGCCATGCTGCGTCAGCTCTTGGCGCGGTTCAGGATCGCCGTCGCGTCCGCGAAGAACGCGGGACCGGCATCCTGCGGGCTCTGCTGGCCGAAAGCCACTTCCTGGCTCTTGGTCTTCAGCGCCACCGACACTTCACCGGCCGCGGCCGGCGGGGAGGGGGGCAGCGGCCCGATCAGGTCGCCGAGGCCCGACACGAAGTTGAGCGCGATCTGGCTCTGCGCGTCGAGGCCCGGGGCGATGTTGGCGCGGGTCGAGGCCTTGCAAGGGATGCCGCGTTCCACGCCGAGCGCGGTGGTGGCGTCCTTGTCGGTGATGAAGAAGTTGATGAACTTCGCACCATCCGCCTGCTTCTGGCTGGTAGCGCCCAGCGAGAAGAACATCGAGGGCTTGCGGTAGTGGCCGCCACCGGCGCCCGCCTTGTAGCGCGGGTAGCTGGTCATCGAGAACTCGTCCTTGCTGAGCGCCTGGAAGGCGATGAGCTGGTTCGAGTTGGCGAACGTCACCGGCGACTTGCCGAGGATGAGCATGGTGTTTTCGATCGCGTCGGTCGCGTCGAGCGCCTGGTCTTCCGGCGAAACCGTCACGCCGGCGGCGCGCAGGTCGGCCCAGAGCTGGAACCACTCGGTGATGTCCTCGGCGGTGAAACGAGGCTTGCCCTCGGCATCGTAGAGGCCCTTGCCCTTGGAGCGCAGCCAGTTGTCGAGCGCCGGCTCGACGCCTGAGCCATCGCTCCACAGCGCCATGCCGGCGCGCTTGTTGCCGGCCTTCCACTTTTCGGCGAGCGCCGGCAGGTCGGCGTAGCTCAGCGCCTGGTCGGGCAGCGGCACGCCGGCTTCCTCGAAGGCGGTCTTGTTGATGATCACGGCCACCGAGTTGGCGCCCAGCGAGATGCCGTAGAGCTTGCCGTTGACCTTGCCGCCGTCGAGCTGGTCCTGGTCGAAGTCGGACAGGTCCAGTTCCTTGCCGACGAAGTCGTCGAGCGGGGCGATCGAGTTACGCGTCGCGTACTCGACGATGTAGCGGTAATCCATCTGGATGATGTCGGGGGCGTTGCCGCCGGCGACCTGCGTGCCCAGCTTCGGCCAGTAGTCCGAGAAGGCCATGAACTCGCCGTCGAAGGCCGTGCCCGGATTGGCCGCCGTGTAGAGGTCGGTGGCCTTGTAGGTGCGGTCGGCGCGGGCCTGGCCGCCCCAGAACAGCAGGCGCAGCCGGTTCTCCTGCGCCAGCGCCGAAAGCGGCGTCAGCGAAGTGGCGCCGAGCAGCGCACTGGCGCCCAGCAGAAATGAACGTCTGTCGAGTGACATACCCATGAAAGTCCTCCCGTACTCTCCCATCGGGCGGCGTCGCGCCGTCCCGAACTCCGTTTGGCCATGCGCTCTTTGGCGGCGCTAAATAACCAACTGGTTACAACATTGGGCTGTGATCGCCAGACTGTCAACCCACTCGAGAGATCGTTTACATCTGCTGACTGTGCGATTCCGTCCGGCAAAGCTCCATGGCCCACTCGTCGCAATAACGCGTTCAGGAAGCAGACAGACATCGTTCAGGCATCGTTCAGACAGAGGGGCAAAGCAGGGTAGATATGCTGACCTATCGGCCGGTCTACCACCGCTTCAGCGGCGCGCCCGCAGGTAGTCGATCACCATCTGCACCGCCTGTGCCTCGCGGTCCTGGATCAGCGCAAACTGGCTCAGGTCCTTGCCGAACACCACGCTCAGCGTCGCCATGTTGGAGACGTAGAAGTAGCAAAGCGAGATGATCGAGATGTAGAGCTGCATCGAGTCGACGTCGGTACGGAAGGTGCCCTCCGCATGTCCGCGCTTCACGATCTCCTGCAACTCGCCGACGATGGGGGAGCGGATTTCCTCGACGTTCTTGATTTTCTTGACGAAACGGGCGTTCTGCAGGTTTTCCACAGACAGGAGCCGCGGAAACCAGGGGTTGGCGAGGAAGTGCCGGAAGGTGAACCGGATGATCCGGTCAACTGCCTCGATTGGATCATACTGGCTGATCCTCAGCTCGCGCTCGCCGCGCCGGATCTCCTGGTAGGCGTCGAGAAGCACTGCCTCGTAGAGGGCCTCCTTGTTGCCGAAGTAGTGGTACAGCAGCCGCTTGTTGGCTTTGGCCCGGTCGGCGATCGCGTCCACCCGCGCGCCGTTGAAGCCCTGCTCGCAGAACTCCTCGCGCGCCGCCTTCAGGATCGAGGCCTTGGTCTTTTCGGCGTCGCGCGGGCGCGCCGGGGCATCCGGGCTGACCCGGCGCCGGGGCTTTGCCGCCGCCACCACTTCGCTCGCCATCTTATCCCCTCTGCCGAAACCCGGCGCATACTCTCCGCTGCTGCCGGCGCCCGCCGCGCGGCACAACGCAGCGCAGGGGAGAATTGATTGTGACTGAACGTTTACATTGAATTTCGTTCAGTCCATGCCATCGCTGGCACGCCGCCCCTTGACGGTCCACCCTAGCGCCATGTATCGAAGTAACCAACTAGTTACAAACGAATGTGACACGGAGGGGAGAATGGCCGAGCGGCGGCTGGGGCTGATCATGCATGGCGTGACCGGCCGCATGGGCTACAACCAGCACCTGGTGCGCTCCATCCTCGCCATCCGCGAGCAGGGCGGGGTGGTGCTGTCGAACGGCGACCGGCTGGTCGTCGACCCGATCATCGTCGGCCGAGATCGCGAGAAAATTCAAGCACTTGCGAGCAAGCACAACATCCCCCGCTGGACCACCGACCTCGACGCGGCGCTCGCCAACCCCGACGATACGGTATTCTTCGACGCCGGCACCACGCAGATGCGCGCCGAACTCCTCTGCCGCGCCATCGACGCGGGCAAGCACGTCTATTGCGAAAAGCCGGTTTCCGACGACCTCGAGAGCGCCGTCGCGCTGGCCCGAAAGGCCAAGGCGTCCGGCATCAAGCACGGCGTCGTGCAGGACAAGCTGTTCCTCCCCGGCCTCCTCAAGCTCAAGATGCTCCGCGATTCCGGCTTCTTCGGCCGCATCCTGTCGGTGCGCGGCGAGTTCGGCTACTGGGTGTTCGAGGGCGACTGGGGCCAGCCGGCGCAGCGCCCGAGCTGGAACTACCGCAACGCCGAGGGCGGCGGCATCATCCTCGATATGCTGTGCCACTGGCGCTACGTTCTGGATAATCTCTTTGGCGAGGTGCAGGCCGTAAGCTGCCTCGGCGCCACGCATATTCCGTCCCGCGTCGACGAGAGTGGCAACACCTACGCCGCCGATGCGGACGATGCGGCCTATGCCACCTTCCAGCTCGCAGGCGGCGTCGTCGCCCACATCAACTCCAGCTGGGACGTCCGGGTCCGCCGCGACGACCTTGTCACCTTCCAGGTCGACGGCACCCACGGCTCCGCCGTCGCCGGCCTCCACAAATGCTTCACCCAGCACCGGGTGAACACCCCAAAGCCGGTGTGGAATCCCGACGAACCCAGCAAATTCAACTTCTTCGACCAGTGGGAAGAGGTCCCCGACAACTGGCCGGCCCAGAACGGCTTCAAGGCCCAGTGGGAAATGTTCCTCCGCCATGTCGCCGAGGATGCACCCTGGCCCTACGGCCTCGAGGCCGGCGCCAAGGGCGTGCAGCTCGCCACCCTCGGCCTCCAGTCCTGGAAGGAACGCCGCTGGCTGGATGTGCCGGCGCTGGGGATTTGAGCATGGAAATCGCTCTCCCCAACCCCGATCGCTCCATCACGGCATACCGCCTCACCGGCACGCCGATCCCCTTCGCCCGCCACGCCGCGGCCGATTTCCCGCGCATCGCCTACGCCGCCGCGCATGTCGTCGCCGACCCGCTGGCGTCGAACGATCCGTGGCTGACGCCCGCGATCGACTGGGATATGACGCTGAAATTCCGCCACCGCCTGTGGGACCTAGGCCTCGGCGTCGCCGAAGCCATGGACACCGCGCAGCGTGGCATGGGCCTCATTTGGTCCGACGCGCAGGAACTGATCCGCCGCGCCCAGGCCGAGGCCCGTACCCGCCCCGACGGCCTCATCGCCCACGGCGCCGGCACCGATCACCTGATGCCCGGCCCCGATGTCACCATCGACGACGTCATCCGCGCCTACGAGGAGCAGGTCGGCTTCGTCGAAGGGCAGGGTGGCCGCGTCATCCTCATGGCCTCGCGCGCCCTCAAGGCGGCAGCAAAATCGCCCGACGACTACGCCCGCGTCTATGGCCGCATCCTGGCCCAGGTGAAACAGCCGGTGATCCTCCACTGGCTTGGCGAGATGTTCGACCCGGCGCTCGAAGGCTACTGGGGGCAGCCGACGCACGAGGCGGCCATGGACGTCTGCCTCGACGTCATCGCGGACCATGCCGACAAGGTCGACGGCATCAAGATTTCCTTGCTGAGCAAGGAAAAAGAGATCGCCATGCGCCGCCGCCTGCCGGTGTCGGTCCGCATGTATACCGGCGACGATTTCAACTATGCCGAGCTGATCGCCGGGGACCAGCAGGGCCATTCCGACGCGCTGCTCGGCATCTTCGACGCCATCGCCCCCGCCGCCTCAGCCGCCCTTGCGGCGCTCGGACGCGGCAACGACAACGAGTTCTTCGAGCTACTCGAGCCCACCGTCCCGCTCAGCCGCCACATCTTCGCGGCGCCCACCCGCTTCTACAAGACCGGCGTCGTCTTCCTCGCCTATCTCAACGGGTTGCAGGATCATTTCGCCATGATCGGTGGCCAGCAATCGACCCGCTCGCTGCAGCACCTCAGTGAACTGTTCCGCCTCGCCGACAAGGCCCGCGTCCTCGCCGATCCGGCGCTGGCGCTGGATCGGATGAAGCGGGTGCTCGCGGTCAATGGGGTAGCGTGAGCATGCCTGGACCCCAGCTCTCGATGAACCTCGCGACGCTGCGGAACGGGTCGACCTTCGCGCAGATGGTGGATGACTGCCTCCGCCACGGCATCACCGCCATCGCGCCCTGGCGCGACCAGATCGCCTCCATCGGCCTCCGCGAAGCCGCCAACATCGTCCGCTCGAACAAGCTGCGGGTTACCGGCCTCTGCCGCGGCGGCATGTTCCCCGCCGACACGCTGGCCGGCCGCCAGGCCGCCATCGACGACAACCGCCGCGCCATCGACGAGGCGGCCGAACTCGATGCCGACTGCCTCGTCCTCGTGGTTGGCGGGTTGCCGGGCAGTTCGAAGGATATCGCGGACGCCCGCCAGATGGTGGCCGACGGCATCGCCGCCATGCTTCCGCACGCCCGTGCGTCAGGCATCCCGCTCGCCATCGAGCCGCTACATCCGATGTATGCCGCCGACCGCGCCTGCGTGAACACCATCGACCAGGCGCTCGATATCGCCGATCTGCTGGATCGAACGGTGGGGGTTGCCATCGACGTCTACCACGTCTGGTGGGACCCGAACCTCGCCGCCGCGATCGCCCGTGCCGGCCGCGAAGCACGTATTTTCGCCCACCACATCTGCGACTGGCTCGTCCCCACCGCCGATATGCTGCTCGACCGCGGCATGATGGGGGACGGCGTCATCGACCTCAAAGGCATCCGCGCCATGATCGAAGCCGCCGGCTATCACGGCCCGCAGGAAGTCGAGATTTTCTCCCGCGACAACTGGTGGAAACGCCCGGGCGACGAAGTCGTCCGGACGTGTGTCGAGCGCTTCGAGACGGTCTGCTAGACATACGCCTCGCCTACCTCGAACTTCCGCCGTGTCTCCGCCACGGCCAGTCCCGTCGGCAACTGGTAATGCGGCACATCAATGATGCCGCGCCAGTCGCCGCCCCACTCCAGCGCGAGCGGCCGCGCCGCCTCACCCAGCCGGCGGTATTCGCTGATCTCAGCCACCGTGTCGCCGTTGAGATAGCGCCCCTCGGCGTCGAACAGGCCGATATCCCAGGCGATGCCGAAATTGTGGTTCGACTGGCCGCCTTTGGCGTTGGTCACCCGCGGCCCCGCTTGGCCGTAGCGGCCCTGCGCATAGAGCCGGTTCTGCTCGGCATAGGAGCGCGTTCCTGAGATAACCCGCGCTGCAAATCCGGCTCCAGCGGCCAGTGCCAGCAGTCTTCGTGCCGCCGCCTGAGCCTTCAAATGCAACCCCGCAATCAGCCGTTCGCTGCGCGCCTCGAACACGCCGAGCACACACAGTGCCGCGCCGCGCCGCTCGAACTCGCAGTCGGCAGCTTCGGTCTTCGGCCCCCAGCGGCCGTCGAGCGCCCCGCCATACAGCCCCTGCGCCTGCAGCAGGCGCTGGTGAAAAGTCACGTCGTCCCCGAACAGATATCGGCTCATGCTCCAGATCCCCGCGACCCAATCGTCGCCGGGAGACAGTGTCGCCGGGTCCCGAGGCGCGGGGATTACTCGGTCATGCGACGAGCTTCCAGCTTGCGCACCGCGCTTGCGTGACTAATGTGCGCCGCCAAACGGAAGAGGGAATTCCCATGCATATTCTGATCATCGGGGCGGCCGGCATGGTTGGCCGCAAGCTCACGTCGGCACTGGTGGCTTTGGGCCAGGTCGGCGGCGACCCGATCGGACGGCTGACACTCGCCGACGTCGTCACGCCCACCGCGCCGGCCGGTTTTGCCGGCAAGGTCGATACGCTCGCCTCCGACCTCTCGGCTCCCGGTGCCGCCGCTGCGCTGATCGCTTCGCGCCCCGACCTGATCTTTCACCTCGCCGCCATCGTTTCGGGCGAGGCCGAAGCCGATTTCGAGAAGGGCTACCGCATCAACATGGATGGCATGCGCTTCTTGCTCGAGGCCATCCGGCACGAAGGCCTGCGTGAGGCCTACAAGCCCCGCGTCGTCTTCACCTCGTCTATCGCGGTATTCGGCGCGCCGTACCCAGCGGTGATCGAGGACGAGTTCTTCTCCACCCCGCTCACCAGCTACGGCACGCAGAAGGCGATCTGCGAGTTGCTGCTCAACGACTACTCGCGCAAGGGCTTCGTCGATGGCGTCGGCATCCGCCTACCCACCATCTCCATCCGCCCGGGCAAGCCGAACGCTGCGGCTTCGGGCTTTTTCTCCAACATCCTGCGCGAGCCGCTCTCTGGGCTCGAAGCCGTGCTGCCGGTCTCCAAGGACGTGCGCCACTGGTTCGCCAGCCCGCGTGCCGCCATCGGCTTCCTGATCCACGCCGCCGAACTCGACACCGCGCAACTCGGCTGGCGCCGCTCGCTCTCGGCCCCCGGGCTGTCGGCCACCGTCGGCGAAGAGATCGAGGCGCTGCGTCGCGTTGCCGGAGACAAGGCGGTTGCGCTGATCCGTGAAGTCCCCGACCCACGTATCGTCTCGATGGTCGATGGCTGGCCGAAGAATTTCTCGGCCAAGCGCGCCGAGTCGCTCGGCTTCAGGGCCGAGAAGACCTTCGACGAGATCATCCGCATCCACATCGAAGACGAACTCGGCGGCAAGATCGGTGGCTGAGGCTCAGCGCGACCGGCGATAGCGCAGGATTTCCCCGTGCTCGGCATCCGGCATTCGGCTTATGAGCTGGAAGCCGGTACTCTCCAGCACACGCTGCGAGCCGGGGAGTTCGGGAGTGGTCTCGGCGACGACAGAGGCGACACGGGCATCGCGGAAAGCGCGCTCGACCAGCAGTCTGACCGCGCCGGAGGCGTAGCCCTTCCGTCGCGCCTCGATGACGATCGAGTAGCCGACCTCCACCTCGCCGGAGGTATCCGGCGGGCCCTTGTAGCCGGCGATGCCGACCGGGCGGCCATCGGCGACCACGTACCAGCTGCCATAGCCAGTCTCGGCGGCGGGATCGGCGAGCATCCGCCGCATCCAGGCGCGGGAATCCGCGTCGTTGTATTCGGGCGGCCAGCTCGTCGGCGTCGCAAGGCTGAGCAGTGTGGCGAAGGCCGCTCCACCGACGTCCTCCGCGTCCAGCGTTTGGGCGCTCGCGACGATCAGCGTTACACCGAAGCCGATTTCCTCGAGTCTGATCATGGGCACTCCGCGATGCCGCGTCCCGCGATACTCAGCGGCGCGGTAGCCACTTCTTTTCGACCTTGCATACCATGGTGTAGGCCGGGTCGTAGACGTTGCCGACCTCGTAGCGCACCACTTGGCCGAGCAGGTGGCTCGCGGCGGTCCTGCTGAGCCCGTAGTCGCTCATCAGCCAGTTGAACATGTCATTGGTGGCGTGCTGCAGCGCCTGGTCTAGTGGTCGGGCATTGCCGACCGAGAAGATCTCGCGCTCGTTCTCGCCGCGCGGCCACACCAACTTCTTGCCCTTCTCGACCGTCAGCCGCACCTCGACCTCGTAGCTGGTCTCGACGCCGGTGCCGACGATTTCGCCGTCACCCTGCACGGCGTGGCAGTCGCCGAGGAAGAACAGCGCTCCGGTGGCGGCCACGGGAAACCAGACAGTCGCGCCGGGGCCGAAGCCGCGATAGTCCATGTTGCCGCCATTCTCGGCGCTGGTGGCAGTGGAGAAGGCCTGGCCGAGGGCAGGGGCGACGCCGAAACAGCCGATCATCGGCTCGAGCGGCAGCACGAGGTGCTCGAGACCGGGGACGGGCGGCGATAGCTGCAACGTGCCGCCTTGCCGGTCGATCGACCAGTTGGCCTTTTCACGCGAGGGAAGATCGCGCACGGATTCCGGATCGACGACGTTGGCGGCGAGAGAGGAGCGGGTCCAGCCGGTGGCGCGGTTGGGCGTCATGCGCAGGATCTCGACCTTCAGCGCGTCGCCCGGCTCGGCGGTCTCGACGAAGATCGGGCCATTCATCGGATTGGGACCCTGGCTCACCTGCACGCCATCCTTGTCGGCGCCGGCGGCGTCAAGCGTCTCGGTGATCACCGTATCGCCCGAGGCGACGGTGAAGGCCGGCGGGCGGGTGCCGAGCACGTTATGCCAGTGGTCGGCGACGAAGCGGTGGGTGGCCACGGTCTCGATACTCCCTCGGATGCCAAAGGCGTAGCGAGCGGGCGAGGGCTTGTCATCCCCCGCCAAAGGCGCACAGCCTGGATGTTCAAATCGGAACCGGCGCAGTCGCTAGCTGAACCCGGACTAGCCCATCGCTGCTTCGAGCAGGCCGCGGTAATCGGCGGCGCTCGGGGCGCGCGGGTTGGTTGCGTGGCTGTGGTCGGCTAGCGCCCGCTCGATCACCCAGTCGAAGTGGTCCTCGCGCACGCCGAGGACGTGGAGGCCCTTGGGGACGTTCAGCCGGGCGTTCAGCGCATCGAGTTCGCCTGCCACGTCAGCTTCCGCGGGCAGGCCCATCGCCGCCTTCAGCCGATCCAGCTTGCCGCCGATTTCGGGCGCGTTGAAGCGCACAACGGGCGGCATGATGATGGCGTTGAGCGTGCCGTGATGCAGCGATACGTCCTTGAGGCCGCCCAGCGCGTGGCTGAGAGCATGTACCGCGCCGAGACCTTTCTGGAAGGCGAGGCCGCCCATCAGCGCGCCCATCAGCATCTCGGTGCGGGCGTCGAGGTTCTTGCCGTCACGGCAGGCGGTCTCGATGTTGCGCCAGATGCGGCCGGCGCCATCGAGCGCGATCGCCTCGGCGGGCGGATTGAAGCGCGGGGAGCAGAGCGTCTCGATGCAGTGGCTGAGCGCATCGAGCCCTGTCGCGGCGGTGAGGCCGGGGGGCAGGCCGAGGGTCAGTTCGGGGTCGGAGATTGAGCGCTTCGGGATCAGGTAGGGGCTGATGAACCCAAGCTTGCGTCCGTCGTCGAGCGTCAGCAGCGCGGCGCGCCCAACCTCGGCGCCGGTGCCGGCGGTGGTCGGGATGGCGATCACCGGAGCTACCTTGTCGGTGATACGCGCGAGCCCGCCATAGATCATCGCGTATTGATCGAGCGGCCCTTCATGCGTCGCGAGCAGGGCCACGCCCTTCGCCAGGTCAATGGGCGAGCCGCCGCCGAGTGCGACGATGCCGTCGCAACCCTCGGCGCGATACTGGGCCAGGGCGGTCATTACCGCCGATTCCGTCGGGTTGGGCGGGGTGTCGAGAAAAATGGGCGTGCCAGCGGGGAGGTGTGCAGTGGCTTTCGCGACCAGCCCTGCTGCCAGCACGCCCTTGTCGGCGACCAGCAACGGCCGCCGCATACCGAACTCCCCCGTGGCGTCCGCCAGACTCGCGATCGCCCCCGGACCAAATTCGATACCCGTGAGGTAGGCAATTCTGCTCATTGGCGGTTCCTCCCATGGTTACGCGCCAACGATCTTAAGGCCCATTGCGCTTTGTGCGGCAAGGCCTTTCGGTTCGGCAGGTCGGTTCATAGTTGAACTTTACATGTTCATTTATGGATGATACGGACGGTTCCAAACCAAAGTCAATCGAGGCAGTGCAGGGCATGGCTGCGACCGGACCGGCCGATGCGGCGCTTAAGCACCGCATCCCGGTAATCGATCGGATGATGGATGTTCTGGGCCAGTTGGAGCGCCGCGACGGCGGCGCGACCATCCGCGATCTCGTGGTCGCGCTCAGGCTCCCCCGCACCACGATTTACCGCATTCTCAATACCTTGCAGCTGCACGGCATGGTCCGTCGCGACGACGGCGGGGCTTACCAGCTCGGCAGCAGGCTGCTCGGACTCGCCTCGCACGTGTCGTCGGGCGCCAGCAGTATCGACCTCGCCGCCGTGGCTGGGCCTTATCTGGAGCGGCTCTCGAGCGCGCTGGGCGAGGGCAGCAAGCTCACGGTGATCGACGGCGACTCGACGCTGGTCATCGCCACGGCCCAGGGCCGGCGCGAGTACGCCTTGTCGGTCACGGCCGGGCAGCGGCTGCCGAGCCATGCCGGCGCGTCGGGCAAGCTGCTGCTGGCCTATCTTGATGAGGCCACGCTCGATGCCGAGCTTGGCCGGCCGCTCACCGCCTACACGCCACGCACGCTGACCGACCCCAAGCGCCTCCGCAGCGAACTCGTGCGTATCCGCCGCCTCGGCTGGTCGCAGGACAAGGGCGAGGGCCTTGCCAGCGTGCTCGCCTTCGCCGCGCCGATCTTCGACAGCCGCGGACACATGGTCGCGGCGCTCAGCGTGCCATTCCTTCAGGGCACCGAAGCGGGCCGCATGGAGGAAATCCGCCTCGCCACCATCGAGATGGCCGCGACTGTCAGTAAGGCCATCCCCGGGCCGGTCCTCCGCTAGTTGTTCGCGAACTCTATCAACACATCGGCGTGGCAGGGAGTGCCGGGCTTGCACCAGCAGGCAAGGTTGTGGCCGCCGAGTTCTTGCCGGATCGCTTCGCGGCTGGGTGGGGTGCCCGGCGAGAGGGCAGGGTCGAGCGTGCCGCGGAGCCAGTCGCCGGCCAGCGCCACGGCCTTGGCCTGCGCCGCGGCGCGGTCGAGACCGAGAGTCGCCGCTACCTCGTCGATCGAGAACGGATTGCCCCACGGGCCAGGGCGCGTCACCAGCTTGGCCGGTAGGCCATTGAGGGCGTGCGACGCCTCCTGCAGGTTGAACCCCGCCCGGCGTGACACCTGCATGCGCTGCGGGCGGGCCATCAGTGCAGGTCCTTCTTGTCGTAGACGAATTTAGGCATCTGCAGCTTCAGCATGATGGCGGCGACGCGCAACGCGAAGCCGAGGATGATGGTGCCGACAATGACGAGGTCATGCGGCAGGCCGCTCTGCAGCCCGAAATAGTAGAGCAGGCCGGCGACGATCGAAACCGTGGCGTAGAGTTCGGACGAAAAAACCAACGGCACGTCGTTGCAGAGGATATCGCGCGCTATGCCGCCGACGATGCCGGTCATCATGCCCGAGACGATGACGATGATGGGCGATTGCTCCATGGTGAGCGCGACATTGCAGCCGATGATGGTGAAGACTACGAGACCGACGGCATCGAGCAGAAGGAACGGCCAGCGCAGGGCGTCCATAAACCTCGCCAGCCCGATGGTGACGAAGGCGGCGGCGCAGCAGATCAGCAGCAGGTAAGGGTTGTGCACCCAGGTCAGCGGATAGTGCCCGAGCACGACGTCGCGGAAGGTGCCGCCCCCCAGCGCCGTAACGCAGGCCAGCACGCAAACGCCGAACCAGTCCATCTTGCGCCGGCCGGCGGCGAGCGCGGCTGTCATCGCCTCGGCGGCGATGGCGATGTAGAAGACGACTTCGAGCAGCATGCAGAAACCCCGGAATCTCGGGGTTTCACTAGAGCAGAGGCTTACTCGGCCGTCGACTGGATGGTGATGATCTTCACTTCGGAGTTCGAACAGGCGTCGTCGAGGCAGATCTCGCTCAGCCACACCTGGCCGTCGCCGAACATGGCGCCTTCGGCGTTCACGAACAGCTCGTTGAAGTTCTGATTGGCCACCGCGTCGGCGATCTCGGGAGTGACGATGCCGTCGTAGTGCTCGGCGAACTGGCTGGCGTCGCCGATCACCATGTCCTCGCCGTCGGCGGTCACTTCGATGGGGTAGCTGACCCATTCGGCGAAGGCCGGAGCGTCACCTTCGGCCACCGCCTGCTGGATGGCGTCGAAAGCCTGACGGTAGGTGTCAGGCGACTGTGCCATGACCAGTGTCGAGGTGAGCGCGAAGAGGAGGGCGAGGGCGAGGCGGGGCATGCGGGGCGCTCCGTAGTCAGAACCGGGTTGGCACAATTCGGGCATGATGATGAACGTAGCAGGGCGCCGTTTGGGACCGAAACGGGGCATTCTGAATGAAGCTGAACGGATTCTGAACGATGCGCAAACCGCAAAGTATGAAGGCGCTGGAGGAACTTGGCCGGGTTCGGCTCAGCAGAAGTTTCTTCATGCGCGATTTTCTCCACTCGGAGATTTCGCAGTTCTCTTCGATCCCGAACATACCAGACGACCCCGACCTCGCGATAGCCGCCGGGACGAAACTTTGCGAGGAAGTGCTGGAGCCCTTGATGGCGCGTTTCGGGCGGATTTCGATCCGGTCGGCCTTCCGCTCGGCGGCGGTCAACGATTTCGGCAACAAGAACAACCTCAATTGCGGGCGCAACGAAACCAACTACGGCGGCCATATCTGGGACCGGCGCGATGCGAAGGGCAGCATGGGCGCCACCGCCTGTGTCGTGGTGCATGCGCTGATCCCGTACTACGAGGCGACCGGGCGCTGGGAGGCGCTGGCCTGGTGGATCCACGATCATTTGCCGTATGACGAACTCGAGTTCTTTCCGCGCCTTGCGGCGGTGAACATCAACTGGCGCGAGATGCCCAAGGGCCGCATCACCTCGTGGATTCCGCCGCGGCGCGGGCTGCTCACCAAGCGGGGCATGGCGAATTTCGCAGGCTCGCACGAAGCGCAGTATGCTGGGTGGCTCGACTCGTTGTCGAGTTGACAGGTTTCGGGCCGCCCTCTAGCACCGCCCGACATACTCGGGAGTAGAAGATGCGGCACACCTGGCGCTGGTTTGGCCCCAAGGATCTGGCCAAGATCGACGACATCGTGCAGGCGGGCGCGCAGGGCGTCGTCACTGCTCTCCACCATGTGCCCAATGGCGTGGTGTGGTCGCCCGAAGAGATCGCCAAGCGGCAGGCCGAAATCCGCGTCCGTTCGGACGGCGCGGCGTCGGGCATCGAGTGGGAGGTGATCGAGAGCCTGCCGGTCAGCGAGGACATCAAGAAGCAGAAGGGCGACTGGCGCGACCACATCGAGAACTACAAGACCAGCCTTCGCAACGTCGCGAAGGCCGGGCTCGAGGTGGTCTGCTACAACTTCATGCCGGTGATCGACTGGACGCGCACGGACCTCCGCTACAAGGTCAGCCACGGTGGCACCTGCATGCGGTTCGACATCAACGATTTTGCCGCGTTCGACATCCATGTGCTGAAGCGCAATGCGGCGATCCACGACTTCTCGCTTGAAGTGGTGGAAGAGGCAGCGCGGCGGTTCGAACGGATGGACGATGCGGCGCAGCAGGCGCTGGCCCGCAACATCACCATGGGCCTGCCGGGCTCGACCGAGAGCATGACGCTGGACGACGTTCGCGCGCATCTCGCTGAGTATGGTGGCATTTCGCCAGACCAGTTGCGCCGGCACTTCGTCGACTTCCTCTCCGAGATCATCCCGGTGGCCGAGGAAGTCGGGGTGAGGATGTGCTGCCATCCGGACGATCCGCCGTTCGAGCTGCTGGGCCTGCCGCGCATCATGTCGACGGCATCGGATTATCGGCGAATTCTCGGCGCGGTGGACAGCAATGCCAATGGCATGACGCTCTGCTCGGGTTCGCTCGGGGCTCGGCCGGACAACGAGCTGCCGGCGATCATGGGTGAGTTCGGCGGCAAGGTGCATTTCCTCCACCTGCGCAACGTGAAGCGCGACGGCAAGGAAATCGCCGGGTCGTTCTACGAGGCCGAGCACCTGGGCGGCGATACCGACATGGTGGCGCTGATCGCGGCAATCCTCACCGAGGAATCGCGTCGCCGCCAGCAGGGCCGCAAGGACCACCAGATCCCGATGCGTCCCGACCACGGGCAGGATATCCTCGACGACCTTCAGCGGCGGGCGCAGCCGGGCTATCCGACGATCGGCCGGCTCAAGGGCCTTGCCGAGCTGCGCGGCGTCGAGCGCGCCCTGAGCCACAGCCAGTTCGGCATCGTCTGATTCCACGGCCGCGCCGTGAGTTCCAAGCTCGCCCGGTCGCTCCGGGCGAGCTTTTTTCGTTTTCGGTCGAAATCCGGGCGCATCGCGCGACATCCGTTCAGCTGGTCTCGGTGGCTTGACATTCATAGCTCATTGGCTATGAGTAAACCATAGCCAATGGGGTATGGATCGTGGCCGCCGACGTGCAGGATCTTTTGTTCAGATCGCTTTCGGACCCGACCCGGCGGGGTTTATTCGAGCGACTTTGCCGCGAGGGCGAGCTGACGGTGAGCGCGCTAACGGCCGGAGCCGGGGTGTCGCAGCCGGTCGTGTCCAAGCACCTGGGACTGCTCAGGGAGGCGGGGCTGGTGACTGGGCGGCATGAGGGGCGCGAGACGCGATACTCGGCGCAACTCGAGGCTCTCGGTCCTCTGGTGGACTGGACCAAGGAAATGACCGGCTTCTGGGAAGGCCGATTCGATGATCTCGAAAACCTTTTGCGAAGGATGGACCAATGAGCAAGTGGATCAGGCAGTTTCACCGGTGGATCTCGGTGCTGTTCGTTTTGACGATCATCATCACCACAATCGCGCTGGCACAGCCGGTGCCGATTGTCTGGGTCTCATACATACCGCTCATTCCACTTTTCCTGCTGCTTGGGACGGGCATCTACATGTTCGTGCTTCCATATGCGCAGCGTTGGCGGGAGCGGGGATAAGTCCGATGGCAAAGAAGGTAACGGGCAGGCCCGGCATCGATGCGCCCTGGGCTGCGCCGGCGGAGATCGTTCGGTTGTCGGGCGGTAACCCGCAGGCGCCGCTCGGCTACGGCGAGGAGCCGGTGCGTTGGTTCATCGCGGCGATGCCCGGCTGGCAGGGCCCGGTGGGCGGGAAGCTCGACGCGCTGATCACCGAGGCGGCGCCGGGGGTGATGAAGGCGGTGAAGTGGAACACGCCAATGTACGGCATGGAGCTCGACCACTACTTCCTCGGCTTCCACTGCTTCGACAAGTACATCAAGGTGAGCTTCAATTCGGGTGCCAGGCTCGAGCCGTTGCCGCCCGGCACCTCGACACAGGCCAATGTGCGTTACCTCGATATTTTCGAGGGCGAAGGGCTCGACGAGGCGCAGCTCAAGCACTGGGTGCGGCAGGCGAGCCAACTGCCCGGCGAGAAGCTGTGAGGAGGAGACGATGAGTGACGCGGAACGGGAGATCGATAACCGGATCGGCCAGCTCGGCGGCTGGCGCGGCGAACGGCTGGCGCAGGTGCGGGAGCTGATCAAGCAGGCGCTGCCCGACGTGGTCGAGGAGTGGAAGTGGGAGAACCCGGTCTGGAACAAGGACGGGATCATCTGCACTGGCGAGGCCTACAAGGCGGCGATCAAGCTGACTTTCCCCAAGGGTGCGTCGCTGAAGGACCCCAAGCGGCTGTTCAATTCGAGTCTTGAAGGGGCGACGCGGCGGGCGCTCGACATCAAGGAAAATGACGAGATAGACGTGGCGGGGCTGAAGGCGCTGTTCGTTGAGGCGGCGGCGCTCAACGCAGCGACCTTGGCCGGCAAGAAGGCGAAGAAGTGAGGGCGCCGGCCGATGCGCCCGAAATCCGTGCTGTCGTGGTGGAGCGGGAGATGCCGTTTCCGGCTGAGCGGATATGGCGGGCGCTGACGCAGCCGCATCTGATCTCGGAGTGGCTGTTGAACTCGGACTTTGCTCCGGTGGTCGGGCACGACTTCAAGTTCACGCAGGATTGGGGCGCCATCGACTGCACCGTGACCGAGGTCGAGCCGGAGCGCTCGCTGGCCTACACCTGGGCGGCGTTCGGGCTCGAAAGCACGGTGACGTGGACGCTGACGCCGACCGGGCGGGGGACGAACCTGCGGATGGAGCAGGTGGGGTTCAGGCGGGATCAGGAAGAGGCATTCCGCGGGGCGCGGGCGGCGTGGACGGGGTATTTCAGGCGGCTCGAGGTGGTTGTAGGGCAGGCCGGGTAGGGTTCCGCGTTTGTGGACGCCCCCTCCACCGCCTATGGCCGGTGCCACTCTAGCGGCTATGGTGGCGCGATCTCTACGTGATCCTCCACTGCGTAGCGGGGGAGGGGGACCGGACGTAGTCTGGTGTAGGGGGCGACCAGATGCACCGGGTGTGGCTTAGTCCTCCAACAGATAAGCGCCCTTGCGTGACTGTAGCACCGTGGTGCCGACGATCTTCATGATGCTCGTGCCGCGCGGGGCGTATTTGTGCATCCGTCGCGACAGGACGAGGCCGTCGGTGCCGGCGAGAATCGGGGTGCGGGCCATGAACGCCTCCGGGCCATCCATGGCGATGAGGTCGGCGACGGGCTGGCCCTTGCTGACGCGTTCGCCGAGTTCGACACGGTAGGCGACAAGGCCGGGGCGGTCGACGCGGATCATCTCGGTGGCTTCGAGCGGGGTCGCTTCGGCGGCGCGGGAAGGCAGAGCACCCGGATCGGCGTCGATCAGGTTGCGGCCGCAGAGGAAGCCCCAGAGGCGGCGGGCGTCGTCGGCGCCGAAGGTGTCGAAGACGTCGGCCTGGCCGCGATATTCGAGCGTGGCGGTGGCGCTCGCCATCGGGACCGGCTTGCCGGGGTTGGCTTGTGCCACCTTGCGGTAGAGCTGGGGCAGGACCTCGTCGAACGAGCCACCTCCCGAATCCGCTGCGGTGAGGGTCGCGGCGGCGCCCATCCAGTCGGCGAGGTCCTGCAGCTCGGGCATCAGCTCGGGCGAGGTAAAGATGTGGATCAGCGAGTCGTCGTCGCAGTGGAGGTCGAGCACGAACTCGGCGTCGTGCGCTTCCTTGAGGACCAACAGGCGGAGCTGTTCGGCGGCGCTGCGTGGCTGCTGGGCGTCGATCCAACGGGCGACGGCGGTGCGGATCAGGTTGACGTTGAAGACCTCGTCGTCGCTCAGGCGGCCGGAGAGCTGGGTGCGCACCAGCGAGAACAGGTCCGGCCAGCGGCGGTTGTAGTTGATGCCGGTATTGGTGTCGTAGCGGCCGATATGGTGGCGCAGCGATTGCTGACCCAGCCCGAGCGGATTGACGGCAGGCATCACGGAGAAGCGGGCGCGGAGCCGGCCCTGGTCGTCGGCCTGGCGCAGCATGGGCAGCAGGTGGTGCAGCACCATGGTGCCGGGGTGCTCGTCGGCATGGAGCGCGGCCTGCAGGTGCACCTTCTCGGGCGCGTTGGCCGGGCCGATCACGTAGTAGGTGAACTCGGTGACGGTGCCGGGAGTATCGCCCCTGAGCGGCACGGTCTTGCGTTCGAAACTCATCTCATCTCGCGGGTCGAGTCATGCGGAAACGCATGGGCGCCGCGCCGGGCATGTGGCGCGTCAGACGGCGGTACACGAGTCCGAAGACGAAGAAAATGCAGAGCGAGACGGCGAGGAAATACAGCGCCGCCACGGGGAAGTGGAGGAAGGCATTGTAGTCGTGCTGGTACAGCTCACCGGCCTTGTTCATCAGGTCCTGCTGGTCGCCGATCACCGGCAGGGTGAAGTAGACGAGCGCCGTGGCATGGAACAGGAACACCACCTCGTTGGTGTAGGCCGGCCAGGCGATGCGGATCATGTGCGGCCAGATGACCGAGCGGAACTGCTGCGTTGGCGACATGCCGTAGGCGCGGGCGGCCTCGATCTCGCCTTTGGGCACGGTGATCAGCGCGCCGTAGAAGATTTCAGCGGAGTAAGCCGTGGTGTTGAGGGCGAGTATGGCCGGGCCGAGGACCAGCGGGTTCAGCACGATCCAGTCGATGCCGAGAGGTTTCCAGACGCTCAGGTTGAAGGCCAGTGCCAGCGAATAGAACATGAAGAGCTGGATAAAGAACGGCGAGCCGCGGAAGGCGTAGATGTAGCCGCTGCAGAGGTTGGCGATCACCCGGTTCCGCGACGCCTTGCCCAGGGCGAAGAAGATGGCGAGGACAAAGCCGATCGGGATCGAGGCGAAGGCGAAGT
>Ga0123337_10002675_pt1 | contig 20055 bp, 25 predicted proteins | sample frozenSSSSmetaG_FD_89792 | JGI IMG/M metagenome (GOLD analysis project Ga0123337, IMG submission 89792) | Glacier valley bacterial and archeal communities from Borup Fiord, Nunavut, Canada, to study Microbial Dark Matter (Phase II) -... | ecosystem: Environmental > Aquatic > Freshwater > Ice >... | reverse complement strand
TAATGCACCCATATCAAGAGCGATTAGCTTGCGATCTTTGAGGGATTGAGGTACATCACCTGCAATAATCCGCTGTGCTAATCCTTCAGCGATCGCAGTTTTACCAACACCTGGTTCACCAATTAGCACAGGGTTATTCTTTGTGCGGCGAGAGAGAATTTGGATAGTGCGGCGAATCTCATCATCCCGCCCAATCACTGGATCGAGTTGATCATTACGGGCGGCTTCTGTGAGGTCACGCCCGTATTTTTCCAGTGCTTCATATTTGCCTTCTGGACTTTGGTCGGTCACTTTTTGGCTCCCCCGAATTTGTTTAATAATATTTTTTAGTTTGCCTTCGTCTAAACCAAATTCTTGGAATAAACCTTTACCAAAGCGGTCATCTTTAGCGTAAGCCAGCAATAAGTGTTCAATTGAAATATATTCGTCTTGAAACTCTTTGCGATACGCATCTGCCCGATCTAGAAGTGTATCCAAGCTGCGTCCTAAGTATACTGAACTGCTAGTACCGGATACTTTCGGCTGACGTTGGAAAAATTGTTCAGTGCGATCGCGCAGTTTTTGAAGATTAACACCTGCCTTGGTGAGAATCCTAGTTGCTAGACCATCTTGTTCTAGCAGCGCTTTCATCAGATGTTCGCTTTCTATCTGCTGTTGTTGATATTGTTTAACAATATCCTGACTATGGGCGATCGCTTCCCAGGCTTTTTCTGTAAATTGGTTAGGATTAGTAGGTTGCATAGGCTTTTTCAGGAACGTAGAGGCGCAGCAGCTTGTCAGAGGCTACCACCAGAACACCAAGTCAAGAAAATTTCTGTTCTCAATAGATATTGTAAGAAGAGAAGAGCGATCGCCTAGATCGGTGTTCACGTCTTGTAAAAGTGGTATTTTCCCCTAATCCCAATTTCCTATTTAGGGTTTGCTGTACGACTACGGAAACAAACCCAAGCGAAGCCATAATTGTCGGGCTGCAACTTGAGAAGCACTGTTCATCTCCAAATATTCGATAGTGACTTTTCCAGAGGAAGTAATGCCTATAATCTTGCCAGATTGAGTATCAACCTGAAATGGAAAATTAAAGATTAGTTCAGGGGCTTGGCAGTACTCACAACGATGGTTGGCACGCCCAGCGATCGCAGCATAATACCGATTCACAAACTCTCTTGCTGTATCAATGCAGCTGTTCTGGCTGTTGCTGCTCTTAATTCTGCCTCAACCAAAGTATCCAGATCTGCTTGTAGCTCTGGTGGCAATGCTTGCCCATGATCTCGTCCTAACCGCCATAAACTCATCAATTCCGATAACCGTTTTTGTTGTTTAGCACTGAAAAACGGGTCAGGGCTAAAATTTTGAATGACAAGCAGTGCGCTGAACTCCGTTTCACCCAATTGAGTAGTTAACGCATCTAGGGCTTGCCCCGCAGTTTTGCCAACAGAGTGCTTATCCCCTGCAATGGCGCGATAAGTTTTTTCACCATCAGCATCAAAGATTGGCAAGATTGCTACTGTAGTCATGCTTGGAGTCTGAAATCCTTTGCCTCAAATTATAGCTCTACGCGACCCAACGTTTGAATTCACCAGATGGCGATAGGTGATTTAGTGACATCTTAGCTGGGGAGTGGGGAGATGAGGGGGATGAGGGAGACAAGGGAGACAAGGGAGACAAGGGAGAAATAAGCAATGCCCAATGCCCAATGCCCAATGACCAATGACCAATGACAATTGACTAATGACAAAAAAACAAAAATTTCCTTACCTAGTTGGTTCTAAGTGGACGGCACAGCAAAAAGTTGATGGCTGGCGGCACTTCCAAGTTGTCAACCGGAAAAATCAGGCTAAGTGGGTTTACGCCGAAATGGTTGCTGCTTGCGATCCGAAAGTCCGTTTCTGGATAAATGCCAAATTATTACAAGATAACTCCCAGTGGCAAGCTGGCTGGCAAACATTACAGGAAATTCAGGAACTTGAAACTGAGGTGTCCTAATTAGCTTAATCGGCACAGCCGAAAGATTTTAACAAAATCGCGTAATTCCCCTCGTTCCCAGTCTCTGACTGGGAATGCCCATCAGTGGGCTGCTGCCTCTTAATTTAGTAATTTAATAATTTTTTACAAAATTACCCTAACTTACTCTCAAGCAGCAATTAAACGGTCTTAGCTAGCGACTGAAAACTGCCAATTTATCTGCGATGTCTACGACGGGCTACGCCTACGCAAATTCCAGTAGTATTTCCAGCATTAGGCTGCATATACCTCTCTTTGCCCTTGACTCTGCGCCCCAATGCCCTAAAAACACTTTTTACAACCATCAGCTAATTCTATGAAAACCATTCAAAAAAGCCAATTAGAGCTTTTTGTATTTTGTAACTATTTTTATAAAAATAACTAATAAAAAGCTTTTATTCACTGTTTTTAGAGCTATTAAAGTCTTTGAGCTTAATAAAATCCCAAATACAGATAATTAAACTCTAATTCATGATATTAGACCGTTTTACAGATTCAGAGCCACTTTCTTTTCTATGTAATTTGCCCAATAATGACATCAACAGACCTCACGCATCGCCATCTTCAGCACAGGTGAAGGCAAATGTTTGAGCCACAAGTTTGACAAAAAGCTATCAGAGGCAAACAACAGTGAAACTAGCAGTCTACGGAAAAGGTGGTATCGGCAAATCCACAACTAGCTGTAACATATCAGTCGCCCTAGCTAAACGTGGCAAGAAAGTGCTGCAAATTGGCTGCGACCCCAAACATGACAGCACCTTCACCCTGACTGGGTTTTTGATTCCCACAATTATCGACACTCTCCAAGAAAAGGATTATCACTACGAAGATGTCTGGCCGGAAGATGTGATTTATAAAGGCTACGGCGGTGTTGATTGCGTAGAAGCTGGTGGCCCACCTGCGGGTGCTGGGTGCGGCGGCTACGTAGTCGGTGAAACCGTAAAATTACTTAAGGAACTTAACGCCTTTGATGAATACGATATAATTCTTTTTGATGTTCTGGGTGACGTAGTTTGCGGTGGTTTTGCAGCACCACTCAACTATGCAGATTACTGCCTGATCGTTACAGACAACGGCTTTGATGCTTTGTTTGCTGCTAACCGGATTGCGGCTTCAGTCCGCGAAAAAGCCCGAACTCACCCACTACGTTTAGCTGGGTTAATTGGCAACCGCACCTCCAAACGCGACTTGATTGAAAAATATATAGAAGCTGTGCCCATGCCAGTTCTAGAAGTTTTACCTTTGATTGAAGATATCCGTGTTTCCCGTGTGAAAGGGAAGACTTTATTTGAGATGGCAGAGCAAGACCCTTCCCTAGACTACGTTTGCGATTACTACCTCAGCATCGCCGACCAAATTTTGGCGCGTCCCGAAGGTGTTGTACCTAACGACACACCAGATCGGGAATTGTTCTCTTTGTTATCCGATTTTTATTTAAATCCGGGTAAACCCCAGGTTCCTAAATCAGAAGAGGAACTAGACTTGATGATTGTATAAATCACCAAGTTCTCAGGATGGGGGCAATAATATGGCTTTCTTTCACAGCTTTACGGATTCATTAAAGCAAAAGTGGTTGCAATTTTTCCAGAACAATCGAGACTGGATTACCCTGCACATGCAAGTGGAATCAGTGTACACCCCTGATGGCGGGAAGCGACCACCTTCTTACCTCATCCTGGGAGTAGTTAACGCCCTAGAGCCAAAGCTAGCGCAGTTAATGTTGCCCTTTGCCAAACTTAATCCTGATGCCGATACGCTGATTGAGGTGCTGGATTTGCATTTTGACCCAGATTTCGCTCTCGGTAATCGCTTTGCCGTCAACCCAGAACCGGAAAAATACGGAGATGATTCAGCAGTTGTCATTGACGAAAAGCCGGAAGATGAAACATTGACACATTCTCAGACAAATGGCTTTGGGTCGGTGCCGGTAGTTGAAGAGTTCGCAATCGTGGATTCCGATGATCAAATCCTGGGGATAATCGAGTTGGAGGAAACCGAAAATGCCTTTGGCGATATTTCCTTATCCAACGAACATGACTCAAAAGATGAGTCTCTCCAAATCTCTAGTCTAGAAGCAGATGAGTTTGGGGAAATTGCCTTCGATACAACAGCTGCAATGGAAATAAAGCTGGATGACGACGAGGCGCTTGAAGATAGTCCATTAGATGAGAATGCGTTTAAAGACGTGTTGTCAGATGTCTGGGGTCAGCAAATAGCTTTGCAAAAGGCTGAAGAAAGTAACGATTTCTTAGGGGAAGAACTGCCAGCAGGCGTTTTTGATGAATCAGAAATTGCCCGTCTCTTCCCCAACGCTTAATTATTGCCGTTCCTCGGAATTTTAAGTTTTAGATTTGGGACTTCGGCTTACCTCGGCTCCGCTCGGCACAAGTCGCTCAGTCGAACGATTTTGGATTAAGAATTAGGGAAATTGTCGTCAGACATAGGTTACTTTTGTTGTCCCAGCCCTTAATCCCTCCGGGTTCAGCAGTCACTCATGGGGGGAAACCCCCAAGACCGCGCTGCTTCACCAAAATTGTCAATCTAAAATCTAAAATTGCTTGATCTGCTATTAAATATCAAGGGGAGAAAAAACCAAAATGACTGTCGCTCAACAACCGGAAGCTTTAAACTTTGAATGTGAAACTGGGAATTACCATACCTTTTGCCCAATTAGCTGTGTGGCGTGGTTATACCAAAAAATTGAAGATAGCTTCTTTTTGGTGATTGGGACAAAAACTTGTGGCTACTTCCTGCAAAACGCGATGGGAGTGATGATTTTTGCTGAACCTCGCTATGCAATGGCAGAGTTGGAAGAGGGCGATATTTCGGCACAGCTGAATGATTATGAAGAGTTAAAGCGGTTGTGCTTGCAGATTAAACGCGATCGCAATCCAAGTGTAATTGTCTGGATTGGCACTTGCACTACTGAAATTATCAAAACAGATTTGGAAGGTTTGGCGCCGAAACTAGAATCCGAAATCGGGATTCCCATCGTTGTAGCGCGTGCAAATGGTCTAGATTACGCCTTCACCCAAGGGGAAGACACCGTATTAGCTGCTATGGCTAACCGTTGTCCTGATAAAGCTCCTCTGGCGGAAACAGAGAAAAATGAACGCAATGCGATCGCTAAATTGCTCAACTTCGGTAAAAAGAAAGAAGATGTCGCCCAAGATGAGTCTGAGTACGTAAATCACACACCACTGGTTCTCTTTGGCTCCCTTCCTGACCCCGTGGTTACTCAGTTAACCTTGGAACTAAAGAAACAAGGCATCAAAGTTTCCGGCTGGCTACCCGCGAAGCGCTTCACAGAATTGCCAGTACTGGAAGAAGGGTATTATGTCGCTGGTGTCAACCCCTTTCTCAGTCGCACAGCTACCACCTTAATGCGCCGCCGCAAGTGTAAACTCATTGGCGCACCCTTCCCCATTGGCCCCGATGGCACCCGCGCTTGGATTGAGAAAATCTGCTCGGTGTTCGGTATTACTCCCAAAGGCTTGGATGAACGGGAAGCACAAATTTGGGCAGGCTTGGAAGATTACGTGAAACTGATTCGCGGTAAGTCTGTATTCTTCATGGGTGATAACTTGCTGGAAGTTTCCCAAGCAAGATTTTTAATCCGTTGTGGGATGACGGTTCACGAAATCGGCATTCCCTACATGGATAAGCGCTATCAAGCTGCTGAGTTGGCATTGCTGGAGAAAACTTGCCAGGAAATGAATTCACCTCTGCCAAGGATTGTGGAGAAGCCGGATAATTACAATCAACTTCAGCGAATTTATGCGTTGAAACCAGATTTGGTAATTACTGGTATGGCTCACGCTAATCCGTTGGAAGCACGGGGTATTAATACAAAGTGGTCGGTGGAGTTCACTTTTGCTCAAATTCACGGCTTTACGAATGCGCGTGACATGTTGGAGTTGGTGACTCGTCCGCTACGTCGGAATAATAATTTGAAAGATTTGGGTTGGGATAAGTTGGTGAGGGAAGAAGCGAAGATTTAGATTTGAGTTTGGATTGAGCAACAGCGTATGATTAAGGCGAACCCAAAAAGTTCGCTTTTTTTGTCTCACGCAAAGGCGCAAAGTAAGAGCTACTAAAAATAGTTACAATCAGGTGAGTATGGCTGAATAGACAAGATAATTGAGGAGGTGATGTGATGCCTGAAATTTGTCGTTTTTTAGGGATTATCATTACTATGTACTATAACGACCATCCGCCCCCTCATTTCCATGTCCGCTACAATCAGCAAAAGGCAATTATTGATATAGAAACCTTATCAATTTTAGAAGGTCAACTCACTCCTAGAGTTCTTGGTTTAGTAATTGAATGGGCAGCTATGCACAAATCAGAACTTAGAGAAAACTGGCAACTGGCAACACAAAATAATCCCTTAGAAAAAATTCAACCATTAGAGTGAATTATGCTTAAAGACATTATACAAGTTATTCCTCACGATAACTATCAACTCTATTTGAAGTTTGAAGACGGAAAAGAAGGTATTGTTGATATTAACCAGTTAATCGAATTTACAGGAATTTTTGCACCTTTAAAAGATTTAAACTATTTTAAAACTGTTAAACTTAACGCTGAATGGGGAACAATTCACTGGGATAATGGCGCAGATTTAGACCCGGATGTTCTTTATTCTGTAGTTACTAACCAATCTATTCCCACATATAGAAATCTGGAAGAATATGAAAAAAGTTGGAGTTAAAACAGAAGCAATTCCAGAAGTCGATGATTTATTAAAGCCTTGTAATTTTTTTTCAGTAACTAAATTAGATGATGTAGCGGGCTGCTAAAATATCAAGGAAAACCTAAAACTCTTGAGGATATGGATAATGCGATTCGCCAAGGTGTAGAGGAATCGTGATTTAAAAGTAGAAAACTGGCTCAAACCTGATTAAAAAAGCTAACAAGTTTCTATTCCCTAACTCCAGAACTTACCATGACTCAAAAAACCTATCAACTCCCCCTAACCTTCGAGCAAATTCTTAATCTTGTCCTACAACTTCCCGCACAAGAACAAGAACAACTTATTCAAGAAATAAAGAAAACCTCTTCAAATAATAAAGATGAAGATTTACTTAGTGTTTTTGACAGAATCGGCAGAAATGCTCAAGCCAAAGGATTAACCGAAGAAACTCTAGAAGAATTACTCGCCGATGAATCATAAACTAATTGTCATTGACACAAATGTTTTACTTAGTGCTGCTCTAAGTCCTAATGGAACAGCCCGTAAAGCCCTAGATAAAGTCTATAAAGAATTCAAAATTGCTCAAAGCGATGAAACTTATCAAGAATTAAACACACGAATTTACAAACGTAAGTTCGATAAATATATCTCAGATGAAGACCGACAAGATTTTTTAGACATAGTTAAAAAATCCAGTCAATTTATAGAAATAAAATCTCAAATAAACACCTGTAGAGATCCAGACGACAACAAATTTTTAGAACTTGCTAAAGATGCCAATGCAGAATTTTTAATCACAGGAGATCAAGACCTTTTATCACTCAAGACCCTAGCCGAATATCAAAATGAGATTATTACTACCAGAGACTTTATTGACCTTGATTAATTTATCTTTAATCCTGTAATTAGTTCAGATGGAAGGCTGTAACTCTAGAGGTTTGGATGGAATTATGTACATTAATTCTGCGCCGTCTGGTTTAATTTCTGTAGACGGAGTTAATTTAAGCCAGTCATGAAAGCTGATTCCTAATTGGGATATTGCTTGTACTTCTGTTTGGTAAGATTCAAAACGGCGATTGGTTTCAATCATAGATTCCATTACCTCCAAAGTTTTAGGAAGACCTGCGTAAATCTGAGGCTTAAGATCATCCAAAATTTTTTACGAACCGCATAGGCAAAGAGAACGCAGAGGAAGAAGAGAAATTGGAATGATTAAATTTATTACGTAAATATACGACTGATATTTGTATGTACTTAAGGCTATTGTAAGTTATCCACAACTATATAATTAGCCATCAAAAATTTATGGAACATGAGCAACCGCAGAATACATCTGTTCAGCAGCTAGTGAAGTTAGTACAAGATACCGAGCAAAAGCCACAGATATCAGACGAAAAAGTTACGTATGTGGAGAAGACTGAGCGAATTAGAGCGTGGAGCCAGTTTATTAAGTCAGTGAGTCCTTATTTATGGGCTACTGTAATTATCATTGTTATTATCCCACTCCTGGGCAAAGGCTTCATAGCAAATTCCTACCAAGAAAATATAGCTACTAATAACCCTCCTCCAGTAGTCGTTATTGATAAAAAACAACATGACTGGAACAAAGTTGATCAGTCTATTACAATTGCTATCAAAAATGCAAATACTACTGCTAATAATTTTGCTTCAAAAAAGTTAGATACATGGGTTGATGAATTGATGACCCGCGTTGATAGTAGCTTTTTAGAGTGGTATTTTAATTACTTCAATCAAAAGAAACTTGAATTCAGCGCTCCTTTTGTATATTTATCTTCTGCTGTATCTCACTGGATAGATAGCGACAAAGCATCTCCAGATCAAGTAGTAGCAGAAAAAATGACTGAGGATTTTCAACTAGAATTTGCCAAGCGTGTCCTCAGACCTAAAATTGCTCAACTTGAACTTGAGAGAATAACAAGGGATACCGTGAATCTGTATATTTCTCACTTAGAAAACAATATTTCTAGTGTTCAAGGCAGTTACAAGATACCTCAAGGAGAGTGGGAGCGTTATCTTAATGATATCGCAGTCACTATTAATGATAGCAAAGGTTCTATTTCTAAAGTATCACTTAAAGTATTAATAGCTGGAAGCAGTTACTTACTTGTTAAGGCAACTATTCCTATAATGGTAACAGTTGGGAGTAAAGTTGCTATATCCTTGGCGGCAAAAGCTGGTGCAAAACTGGCTGCCAAAACTGGTGGTCTTGTTGCAGCAAAGATAGGTGCTAACTTTGTAGATCCAATTATTGGTGTAGGTATAATTGCCTGGGATTTATGGGATTATCATCACACAGTAACCGTAAATAGACCAATTTTACGAGCAGCAATTTTAGACTATTTGACTGAAGTCAATAAATCACTGCTAAATAATCCTGAAAATGGCATCATGGCATCAATTTATCAGTTAGAAGGCGGGATTCTGAAGTCAGTGCGATCAGCTAATCATCAAGTTTAATTAGTGTACCAAGATTCATAATAGACTGAGCGATCTAATCTTAACCTACTGCTATATTGAGACGATCGCTCTTTTTAACGAACCGCCCACGCTAACAAAGAAAAGCGATCGCTCTTTTTTAACCAGAAGATACAGAGCGATCGCAGATACAATCATAAGTAAAAAGCAACCTGGCAGAAAATGGCTGAAATTGTCACCCTTCAACTTCCTGAAACACTGGCACAAAAAGCAAAGGAAATCGCTGCTTTCACACATCGGCGACTTGAAGATGTATTACTAGAATGGATTGACCGCGCCATTACCGAACTACCTATGGAGTCATTACCGGATGATCAGGTTTTGGCTATGTGCGATATGCAGATGGAAACTCAGCAGCAAGAAGTTTTTAGTGAATTGTTAGCGCATCACCGAGAGGGACAGCTTAATGATGCAGAAGTTCGTCAACTAGATGAACTCATGCAGGTCTACCGACGTGGCTTAGTAAGTAAAGCAAAAGCTTTAAAAGTAGCTGTTGAACGCGGCTTGAAACCCGCCCTCAATTAACAGCAAAATCTGTATATTTACGCACAGATGGTAACTGAAAACCTAAAACAATATCTTCTTTTGGGACACCTAATTCAACCAATTCATTAGCAATTCCTACCTCTGTTCCATCTTGCTGAATCCAGATTTTATCGTCAATAATATCTAGATGGAGAACAGGCCCATATATGCGGTCTTGATCACGCCAACCTACATAAACTAATTGATAATGATCGTGTTCTGGATCAAAAATTGTCTGTGCTTGAATACGATTATCCCAAACAATACTCGCGTGTTGTTGAAGCAAATTCTGAATATATTGTCGATATTCGTCTAGCTTTGCCATTGGTCTATCACCTCCTGCTCAATATTATAAATTAGTAAACAGAGTTGATTACTTTTAATAACAGATTGGATAAAGGGAAGTATAAAAAACTCATTGTAAACAGTACTAGGAACTGCTAAATATAAAGTGCGATCGCCTTCTTGTTTTTGTAAAGCAATTCGGTAAATGATAAATTGTCCTAATGCAGCATAAAGCTCTGTGATTTTTGACGGACTCAGAAAACTTTTAATTTCAACAGCTATTTTTTGTCCTTGTTTTTCAGCTGCAATAACTTTTTCTGCTCCTAAGTCAACATACAGCTCAAGGGTTCCTGCCTGGAGAGCATAAGGATCATGACTGATTAACCACCCTTCTTTCTCAAGTGCTGTTTTGACAACTGCATGAAAAGCGTCTTTAGCAGACACAGGTTTAATTCCAATTTATGGCGGTGCTTGATTTAAGAATTTCTATTTCAAGAATACATTGACAATCTAGCGAAACAACCATTTGAAGTGCGCTTCTTTAATAATGAGCAATAATCCTTCAGAAAATATCATTCACAGCGCCGAACAATCATCTGTTTTTCCTGTCTTCAATGCCCAATGCCCCATATCCTAATTGCATACTTCTATGTGATGAGAAGTATCCACACCAACCCAAACAACTCTCATTAGCAGGTTAAACTAGGCTGGTAACAGCTGCTCCACGTTCCTTATGAGGCTTTTATGGGAGCTAACCTCAAACAGATTGCCAACTATTTAGACAACCTTGGTTGGGACTATCGTTTGGATGAAGAAGAAGACCGAATTATAACAGGTGTGGAGGCTGATAACCTAGAAGATTTCCTAATAGTTGTCCAGCTGGATGAAGAGGGAAAATTTTTTCGGGTATTTACCCCTCAAGTTCTTGCAGGAATTCAAGACCATCCTCACAAGGCAGCTATCCTACAGACAATGCTTGCCATTTCCTGGGAAACCAAAATGTTGCAATGGGAGTATGACCCATCCGATGGCGAAATCCGTGCCATTATTGAGTTTCCTCTAGAAGACTCAATTCTCACAGAAAGACAATTTCACCGTTGCTTGAGTGGGTTAATTCAAATTGTGGATGGTATAGCGATACCTCGCCTGAAAGAAGTGATGGTAACAGGTCTTGATCCGGGGAATATAGAACTTGGGGAAAGATTGTTACTCAGTATCCAAGAAGAAGCCCCAGGATTGCTAGATTTGCTGGAAAAAGCAATGGAAGCGCGAAAAAAGCGAGGAAGTTTTAAGAGCGAGTGAGCCGGATCATCACTTAAATAGCTATACTCCAAAGTGATACCCTCACTATATACTGAAATTTTCTGGGGCTGGATATTATGACATCCTATGCAACCTCCTCTGCCAAAGCGGAAATGAGTGAACTTCGGCGGTTGAAAAGCTTATTACCGCCAGAATTGCAAAGCTGGGTCACGGTTGAAGGCACAACTGAGGTCAATCCACCCCTGGTCCGTTGCGAAGAAATTGGTAAAGACCAGGTAGAAATTCAAATTGACTTGGTGAAATGGGATGCCCTCGCTATGGATCAGCGTAATCTGCTGTTCTGGCATGAAGTTGCTCGCGTTCAAAATGACACAATTCCTAAAGACGGTTGGGAAATGGCAGCACTAGCCATCGGTTTAGGTGGTGCTGTAGGCGAATTGTGGGTACAAGATGGATTACTGCTGGTGTTAGCTCTGTCGCTGTGTGGTGTGTCAGGCTGGCGACTGTACCAAAAGAATAGTGGGGAAAAGCAACTAAAAGAATTGCTCAATGCTGATGAGAAAGCGATCGCCTTGGCAACTCGTTTTGGTTATAGCCTCCCCAATGCCTACAAGAGTCTTGGTAGCGCCTTGAAAACCCTGATTGACAATACTCCTAGTAAGCGCCAACGGTCGAAATACGAAGCAAGGCTCTCTGGCCTCAAACGCAGTGCCAATAAGGCAAAAGCTCAATCCAGAACTACAGATGAGGGCGGACTGTAATTAGTTAGGAGTTAGGAGTTTGGAGAGACGCGATTAATCGCGTCTGTACAGGAGTTAGGAGTTATGAATTATAAGTGAACTCCTCACTCCTGACTCTTCAAAGCTGGTTCAGCATTTTATGGGTCTGGGGGATGACACGCACTTGCTTGACAAACCTCTTCATCAAAGCTTGCCACGTCAAAACTTGATCGCTCGAAGGCGCAAGCACAGGAATTGGGGAAAATTGTTCAAATGCTGCCAAAGGCGTAACAGGTTGTAAAAATACTGAGATATCTGGGCTAACCTCTGCCACCAGCAAAGCTGAACGTTGCAATTCAGCGGGATCTGTGTTTTGAGACACAATTATCTTGACAAAAACATTTAAATATGAGTCATGACATAATTGGAGAAATTTACTATGTTCTTGCCAATGACTTTCGCCGCTAACACTGGGCAATTTGAAATCCATACCCACAGAGTCTAAGTAGGGGAGAATCATCGCTAGTTGTTCTGGGCGATGTCCGCCAGTTTCTAAGTATATAGGTAGACCAGTTATGGCTCGCACTTCGGGTAGAAACTGCGTTAAAAATGGGGCATGAAGAAGTGGTTCACCCCCAGTTAAGCTAATGCTATCGTGTAGATAAGGTAGATTTTGTCGTTCCACCCATTCCATTAATATTGGTAATGGAACAGGGTTAGAGTGGATTTCAAAGTCGCGCAATCCAGGCGATCGCTCTATCCGACAAGTCGCAGGTGCATTCCAAGTCTGGGCACTATCACAAAAGTGACAGCGCAAATCACACAAAGCAAAACGAATAAAAATCTGACGTGTCCCTACATTCAGTCCTTCTCCTTGAATGGCAGAAAAAACCTCAATCAGGCGTGCAGTAGGTGTAACCGTAGTTTTAGCAATCATTTGATCAGAACAACGCGATCGCGCTGCGTCGGCACAACAGCAAGGATATTTTTTGGCTTCTTGTTCTATTGTGAATCGTCGCTAGCGATCTCCAATCTCAGCCTCGGTAAATAGCGATTAGTCCTTATTACTACTGATTCCAATATTAGGTTAGGTAATTTTCTAGGACAAAATAATGTTTGGCAGATTACATTATACATGGCAACGAAAGTGCAGAGCTTCATGACTAGCCAACCGACAGAGGTCGATTTTCCAGTTAATTCCCTAAACGACACGGCTATAGTGCAGATGCCGACGCGGTTGAGTGTGCTAGAGGCTTTAGGCTTTAAGCAAACCTGCCAAGGCTTAATCCAGCCCAATTCACATCCTAAGCAAATCATCATTGACTTTCACCTAACTACTTTTATGGATAGTAGTGGTTTAGGTGCCCTGGTCAGTAATTTTAAATACGCTCAGGCGAAAGGGATTACATTAACACTGCGGAATGTAACACCTCAGGTAATGGCAGTCCTCAAACTGACAGGATTGGATCAAATTTTTCCCCTAGAGTCTGTGGACGAGGGGTCGCTAATAGAGCAAGAAGACTTAGTAGATAATCGGAAGACAACTTCCCGTAAAGTAAAGCAGTTACCCACTACTCACCCTTCTGTGGCATCTTGGATGAAACGGTTCATAGACATTGTGGGTTCAGTAATTGGTTTATTAATTACAGGAGTTTTGTTTATTCCGATTGCGATCGCTATTCAAATTAATGATCCTGGTCCCATTTTCTTTAGTCAAACCCGTTGTGGTTGGATGGGAAAGCAGTTTAAGATTTGGAAATTCCGCTCTATGTGTGTGGATGCGGAAGCGAAGAAATCCGAAGTCAAAAACCAAGTGCAAGGTGCTTTTTTTAAGAATGAGAATGACCCTAGAATTACTAAGGTAGGGCGCTTTTTACGGCGAACTAGTTTTGATGAACTACCCCAATTTTGGAACGTCCTCAAAGGAGAGATGAGTTTAGTAGGCACCCGACCACCCACACCTGATGAAGTGGAACGCTACGAAGTACCGGAGTGGCAACGTTTCGATGTTAAACCCGGTATGACTGGCGAATGGCAAGTAAATGGGCGTTCTACAGTCCGTAGTTTTGAAGATGTAATTCGCCTGGATTTGCAGTATCAAAAAAATTGGAGTTTGCTGTACGATTTAAAGCTAATTTTTAAAACTATAGCTATCTTGTTTAATAGAAACAGTGGTGCTGTTTAGCTAACTACCTTTATTCACAATTTTTTGGTAACTCGCAACTCTCAGGATAATTATTGAATGCACCCAAGCCTAATTTAGGCTTGGGTAAATTTTAGGTTTTTACAGCACTACGCAAGTGTCAGCGTGTCAGCCAATTTGGGATTTGGGATTTTAGATTGACCATACGGATGAATCATCTTTGTTGAAACAAAGATATTTATTTTTTATCCCCGGTTAAAATCGGGGGATTGAAACCAAGTTTAGATTTTGGATTTTGAATTATTCAATCCAAAATCCAAAATCTAAAATCTAAAATTTGGTAATCCTCTACGTGAACTTAACCCACAACCTTCTGAACACCCACTAATTCAACCTGTTGCACCTCTGGCAACAAACACTTTACACCTTGCTTAACAAACCCCTGCAAAAAACCAATCTGCTGATTTTGCCCAAATACCTTTTGCAAGGTTTGCCGCAAATTCTCCAAATTTAAACCAGTTCCAGAATCTATTGCAATTTCCTGCTGTTGGAAATACTCAACTAGACTTAACCCTGCCACTCTAGTCAGATAAGCTGCACTTACTCCCTGCACTACGCCACCAGCAACAAAGGTAAAGGCATTAGTTTTAAGAACAGTACTAATCGCCTTTGTAGAAAGTTCAACTAAACCGAGTTTCAGCATCAAACTTCCCATTGTTCCAGCTACGGTTTGCGCCTGTTCCAGGGAAAACTTCTGCTGATAAATATTACCCAAATCCATTACCATTTGAGCATTAATTGCCGCAGTCGCCAGAATATCAAGGGCTGGTACTGGGTTAGCAAAGGCAGCAGCAGCAGCTATCCACTGATATTGTTCAATAATTGGGGTGGCGCGATCGCCTCTAGTTCCATTCAGCCACTTTTTCGCCTCAGCTTTCAATAACCCAGCTTTCCTCATGGTAGTTACCCAAACTAGGCGTTGTCCTTGCTGTGCCAAAACTTCACCCAACTGCCCCCTCAATTGCTGGATATTTGGTGCTGGTTGTTCCATCCACTCTTGCACAGCACCATCAGCTTCATGCTTTCGGACTTTGATGGCAATGGGAGAGGCCGCAGTTGCAACTACATTTCCCTGCATTCGCTGTTTTAATGACAGCAAAATGCTGGCGCTTTCATCGGCTAAATACTGATCTTGTTTGTTGAAAACCAGCATCGTGGGCTGATTTGCTGCTTTTAGCTGCTGTAAGGTTTGAAATTCTGAGTCTGTCAAATCACCGTTTGTCAGGAACAGCACAAAATCTGATTTTGCTACTTCTGCTAAAATAGCTGCATCGGAATTTTCACCTGCTTCTCTAAATAAAGGTGCTGTCTCTTCTAAAGACACTAAATTTCGTGTCTCTATTTGCTTTAGCACTTGAATTAAAGTACTTTTACCCACGGATTTCCCGCCAGTCACAGCCACTTTAATTTCTTGTCTGTCTAATTCCAACAACAATTGGGCAACTTGTTCTCTGAGTGTCTCTAATGGCGGATGGTTTTCTGTTTCTTGTGCGAGTTGGTTTATTACAGTTTCAGCTCTAGCGATCGCACTTTCCACAGTCGCCCGATCCACGAGCATACCATCTAGTTGCTCTAAACTGTCTTTCGGGCGATTTTGCTGGAATAACCACAAACCCCCACCTACAGCTAAGGCACTCAATAAACCAAACTCACCCACCTGCACTATAGAATCGTGCCAACTGTCCAACATCCACAGGGAAAAGGACAGTCCCAATCCTCCCACTAAAATTGGTCGCTGCAACTTCACAACCATGATTCTCCGCGCTTTTTGGATGGCTATTTCTTCCAGAATAGATCAAAATAAAACAAAACCCTGCAATCTTTATTGATTGTAGGGTTTTTGTTTTATCTTTCATTTGGTGGCGGGAAGTGGATTTGAACCACTGACCTTCGGGTTATGAGCCCGACGAGCTACCAGGCTGCTCTATCCCGCGTAGCTCTTAACTTTTATAGTATAACCTAAAGTCAAGAGTTTGGCAACTACAAAAATGATAATTCTCCAATTACTTCTAAACGCTTGTATTTCCCCAAGGTGACAAACTTTTCTGAGAGCCTTTCTGCGGTACTAGGACTAATCCAACCCAATTGCTGGAGTAAGTGAATAGCAACGGCATGTTTTGCCCGTTTTGCCCCATCCATGACTTTAATTGCCAATCCCATGCCCTCACCGAGTCTACCAATGCACTGCACTCCTTCGGCACCAGCTTTACTGACCAGTTCCCCTGGAGTTAAACGCATCAGTTCCGTATCAAATTCTCCATCTCCTGCTACCATAGCGGGGTGATGAGTCATCGCACGGACGATGCGCTCCAGATCCAAATTAGTACTAGAGGCTAACAGTGCATACAAAGACGCCATATGACCGAGTTGCATCAGATAAGTTGGTGCGCCACAGTCATCATGAGCGCTGATAAATTCTTCAGCTGGCATTCGCAGCAACTCTGCTACTTTGTTCAAAATCAACTGCTGAATTGGGTGCTTGCGTTCCAAGTAGTTATTCAAAGGCCAATGGCGTTGCTGACAAACGGCTAACATTCCCGCATGTTTTCCAGAGCAATTATATTCTAGAGAACTCCGCTTACCTTCAGGAATTGGACATTGGAGTACAGTTGGGTCAAGATCAGCCCGCCAAAGGATGTTAAATACCTGTCGGACTTGCTCTATTGTTCCTTTGTGGGAACTTGTGATAATTGCTAAGTCGCGATCGCTCAGGGCATAGCGTTCCAATGTACCTGTGGTGGTGACTGCGAGTGCCTGAAATGGTTTGAGGGCTGAACGGATAAATCCAGCAGTTTCAGAATTTCCGGCAACGGTTAGAACCCGTCCTCGTTCGTCGCATACAACAGCTTGAACTATATGCCGGGATTCAATAATACCTTCCCGCAGCAACCGGACTTCCAGTGCTGTGGATTGAGTTCGTTTTCCCATTGTCATGGGTTTATATTTATCACCTTTTTTAATTATTAGTCATTAGTCATTGGTCATTAGTCATTAGCTAAGGACTAATGACTAATGACCAATGACTTTTTAAAACAAATGCCAAACTATAGTACCAATAACGAACATTCCCGCCAAGCCAGCAAAGGTAAATTGTAACCGCCGCAGAATAGGTTTGATTTCGTATGCAACAATCAAGCGATCGCGGTTGAGGAGTTCCTGTGGCTTCGTCCAAGTTTGACCATCATACCAGCCGGATTCTTCATAAAATACTGTGGGACTGCAAAGGCGATCGCACACGTAGAACCAGCCTAAGTATAACCTTACCAGTGCCAGCACTACCCCGACACTCGCTCCTGCTGCACCACAGAGAATAAAATGTGCAATATACTTGTAAGGGGGAAAACTTGCCGCCGCTACAGGCCCTGCTAAGAGCCAAGATAAACCCCAAATCCAAACAATTTTCGTGATATACTCGCGCCAATCTAAAGTGCTATCACGAAACAGCCAGGAAGCTTTTAACTCTTCGTACTCATTGAGCGGTTGTTGCTCTGTGGGAACTGGGCAATTGGAAACCGAAGACCTAATCATGTTGGCTTATCCTCACCCTGATCAGATTCTGGAAGGGAAATACGCTCTGCATGAATCCAGAACGCTTCTAAATTATAAAATTCCCGTTCTTTGGGCATCATGATGTGAACGATCACATCACCGTAGTCTTGTAGTACCCAACTCCCCTCGACTTTTCCTTCTGTCCTTAAGGGACGCCGTTGCAACTCAGTTTCGACTTTTCCTTCAATTGCTTGAGCGATCGCCCTTACTTGTACCCTAGAATAGCCAGTCATCATCACAAAGTAATCAGCCAGGTAAGATACCTCTGCTACTTTGAGCAATATAATCTCACCCGCTTTGCGATCTGATGCCGCAACAGCGATCGTTGCAGCTAATACTCCGCTCCCATCTTCGGTTTGGGCGTGACTCTTTACCACACTCTTCGTCAGTGGAACAGATTGTAAGGGGAAATTTCCTTGGAAATAATCAGTCATTAAACCTCAGGTGCTTTCTTTCTTTTGAAACAATTGTTTACATTTACTTACAAACAACAAACAATTGATCTGAAAATGTGTCAATAGGTTTTTTTGAATACTAACAAAAAAATAGGTGTCTATGGGGCTAGTTTGATAATTGGCTGTTTAGATTTCGACATCAGCAATCAGCAGTTGCGGATGGTTAGTGTGCAGCAATAAATCAACCAATAGCTTTCCAGCAAGAATTTACGGCGAAAATAATCGCAGACTAATCAAACAGCCTAATATTGTAAAGCTAGTGCAAGGAGGCATGAGGCAGAAGCAAACAAAGCAGATAAATTAAGCTTTTGTTACCTTTTTTAACGGGATAGTTATTTCGACCATGCTGGACTAATAATTTCCAGGTAACACCACATCTATGCTTTAGGCTATCTAGTAAATACTACAATACAACACATTGCTGTATATTATCAAGTATAATTAACGACCATTGAAATCTATTGCAACTTAGATACTGAGGGTAAAATTAAGTATAATCGCACTGAAGGCGCGGGTATGTAATCTAACTCTAGTGCCGTAGATTAAACTTCTTGTTTTGTAACTCTTGTGGACTGAATTGTTCCACGATTTGCCGTCAATGAGTAACACAAGGACTCATACTGATTTAAAGCTTGCTCAAAAGCATAGTGTTCAACTGCATATTGGCGACTTTTATAACCAAGAGTTTTGACTTTTTCGGGGTTTTGGTACAAATCTAAAATTGCCATTGCTAAAGCTTGGGGATCTTCTGGAGGAACGATAACTCCGCCGCCACTTTGCCTGATGGCTTTTGCTGCTGTACCATTGTCAGGGACAGAGGCAACCAAAGCCCGACCACTGGCAAGTAGCACTTGAATTTTTGACGGCATATTGAAGGATACAATATTTTTCTTTTGCACCACCAAGCCAACATCGGCAGCTGCCAACATTTGTGGTAAATATTTGCGGGGTTGAAATGGCAGTAGTAAAACATTATCTGCGCCGCAGTCCAGACATTCCTTTTGCAATCGCTGTAAACCTTTTGCCTCTCCAACGATCACAAAAACAATATCTGGGATATGGCGCAACAAAGAAGCAGCTTTAACGACGCTTTCTAAGCCTTGGGTTAGGGCAATGTTACCAGAATAAAGTACTACAAATTTCCCATTCAGATTATGTGCGGCGCGGAAAGGGTTATCTTTTTTAGGCAAAGGGCGGATAAAATTTACATCAACCCAGTTGGGAATTTGCACAATTTTGTCAGCTTCTACGCCCTTAGATCGCAAATTGTCCACAAACCCATCGGCGATAACGCTAATTTTGCTGGCACTATGATAGGCAAATTTTTCTAATAATGTAAATAACTGGATGAGCACTTTATTTTTCAGTAGACCGACGTGGACGGCTGCTTCTGGTAATATATCTTGTAGATTTAAGATCACAGGACAAGCACGTAACCATCCTAAAAGAGCAACTGGTACACAGCTTGGCAAGGATGGCGATGTTGAGAGAATAACATCTGGACGCCAACCGATGAGGGCGGGTACAAAACTAGTGACAACGAAACTAGCATCCAGTAACACCCGATCTAATAGGTTGGGTTGGGGACGAATCCAAACGTAACTACGTTCAATTTGAACGCCATTTTTGTATTCGTTGACATACCACTTGCCCCGATATTCCTGGTAAATTTGACGCTCAGGGTAGTTGGGCATAGCGGTGACTACACGCACTTGATGCCCACGCTTTACTAGTCCTTCTGCTAGTTCAGTCATCAGTGGGGCAATACCAATTGGCTCTGGATAGTAGTTGTAGGAGTATATTAAAATTCGCATAAAAAGTTAGTCCTAAGTACCCGGTTTTTTATTTAATGACAAATATTTG
>Ga0123337_10002674_pt1 | contig 20057 bp, 13 predicted proteins | sample frozenSSSSmetaG_FD_89792 | JGI IMG/M metagenome (GOLD analysis project Ga0123337, IMG submission 89792) | Glacier valley bacterial and archeal communities from Borup Fiord, Nunavut, Canada, to study Microbial Dark Matter (Phase II) -... | ecosystem: Environmental > Aquatic > Freshwater > Ice >... | reverse complement strand
GCTCACCTTCTCGGTTTCGAGATAGAGGCCATGCAATTTGACGACCTCCAGCTCACAGCCATCGAGCTTGAGCGGGTCAATCAGTGGATCCAATCGCATGGTGCCTGGCGATGTTCTGCGATGGATGCTTTCTCGGCGGACACTGCTTTCCGGCAGGTCTTACGAGGTGGCTTGGGCTTTGTGCCCATCGGCAAGGCCGGTGGCGGTCGGTGGTCTACCTGGGCGAGCCTTGAAGAAGTCCTTCGGTATCGCCGTAAGGGCGTCCAAAGCGAACTCGGGCTTTAGGTCTGCAAAGCGTGCCATTACCATCGCTGCGTAAGCATTTGGCTCCATGTCGAATGTCTTGGCTACCTTACCTAGGCTTTCGACTGCTTCCTCATTCATCCGGATGTAAAACGGCTTCTTCATACTGCTTTGCTAAACAAATGTTGACATAGGTCAACAACCCCTGTGCGGTGACTAACTTAAGTCATTCTGTCACAAATGTTTATTGTGCGATAAACATTAGAACCCCGTGAACTGGGCTTGGAAGACCGAAAACCAGTAAGTGCCGGTTTTTAAGGGCTACAATCCGGAACTTGCGTCTTTTGTTTTTCGGCCGGGAGTCGTCCCCTTCGTTCGATCCGCCCAGGCGGCAGACGTCACGTGATCAAGCCCCTCTGCTTTGCGCGCGCCACCAACTCCGTGAGGTTCGTCGCGGATAGTTTGGCCATCATGTTGGCGCGGTGGAACTCGACCGTGCGTTCGCTCAAGCCCATCAAACCGGCGATCTCCCGGTTGCTTTTTCGCCCGAGCACCAAGCTGAGCACCTGCTGCTCCCGTCGCGACAAGATCTTGGCGACGCCTTCCGCATTTGCCCCCTCGCTCGCCATCGTTGCCTGAAATTTCCGGGAATAATACGGACGCCCGTCCGCCACCGTGTTGAGCGCCTCGGCCAGCATTTCGGGCGACGCGTCTTTCTCCACGTAACCCTCCACGCCCGACTCGCGCACCCGCGTCAACGCCAGCGGGTCGACCAATGAGGTCACCACCAGTGCGCGCAACTGCGGCCTCACCTGCCGCGCGGCCTGCATGAACTCCAGTCCGTCCATGCCCGGCAGCTGAAAATCCACCAGCACCACATCGGGTCGCGCCGACTCCACCAGGGGCAAGGCCTCTTCGCCCGACCGCGCCGAGCCCACCAGCGTAAATCCCGGCAATCCCGCCAGCCAGCGTTCCAAAAACATCCTCACCATTCCCTGATCCTCCACGATCATCACGCGAATGAGCGCTGGCCTTTCCTCTTTTGTGGTCATGTGGTTTCTTCCGCCGCACCTGCGGCCCGTTTTAATGCGAATCCAAATTCCGTGCCGCCATCCACCGATGTGCGCGCGTCCAGCCGCGTTCCCAGCGCCCGGCAGATTTCTCGGCACAACCGCAATCCCAGCCCGCCTGTCGCCGTCATCGGCTCGTCTTCACCCGCCGCGAACCGCGCCGCCACCTCGGCCGGCAGCGGCGGTCCGTCGTTGCTCACCGTGAAACGCACCCCTCCTTCATCATCCTCCTGCACGCGCAACACCACCCGCGTGCGTGCAAATTTCAACGCGTTGGCCAGCAGGTTGCGCACGAGCGTCTGCGCCAGCACCAGGTCCGTCTCCACGCGCAAGTCATCCGGCACCTCCAGCACCAAGGCTACGCCGCCATGCTCTGCGAGTGCGCGATACAGCGCCACCGCCGGCACCGCCAGCGCGCTCGCCTGATGAGAGGACATCGCGCGCGTTCCCGCCCGCAGCCGCGCCCACAACACCAGGTCTTCGATCAGCAACAACAACGCCCGCCCCGTCCGCGCCGCGTCCCGGGCAAACTCTCCCGTCGCCTCGTCGGCCGACCGCATCAATCCCGTGAGCGGCCCGCGCAGGTCGTGCCCGATCAGGGCCAGTATCCGGTCCTTGTCGACGTTGGCCGAGCGGAGTTCCTGCGTGCGCTCGCGTACCTCGATCTCCAACTCGTCCGAGTAGGCCGCCTCGATCATCCGGCGTTGCTCGGTCTCCTCCACGAGCTGGCGCTGCGTGCGCACAAACCGGTCCGCCAGCGCGAGTGACAGCAGCAACATTTCAAGCGCCGAGCCGATCATGAGCCCGCGCATTGCCACATCCCGCAGCGTCGAGTCCCAAAACCAGACACCCACCATCGGAAGCGATCCCGCGAACAGACAGCCGAATGAAAGCACGAAAAACCGCGCCTGCCACACCCCGGTCCGCCACGCCGCCACCGCCTGTACCAGCAAAGCCACGTGCGTGATTCCCGTGGCCAGCGTCGCATAGCCCAGCCAATTGATATCCGGCCACCACGGCGTCGTCAGCGCCCCCGCCGCCAGCGCCAGCATTGCCACGCCCCACGCCCTCGCCCACCGGTCGACGCGAGGAAAGTGGGCCTTCACCTCCAGGAACACCCGCGCGAACTGCGTCAGAAAAGCCCCGCTCAACGCCATCACCGCCACCAGCGCCGTCTCCAACCAGGGAGAACCCAGCGCCCAACCCAATGAAAGCAGTTGTCCCCGAGCCAGCGCCATGAACGCCGCCGCCGACCCGAGGTAGAGCACGTCGTAGCCGATGTCGGTCACGCGCAGGCGCAGCCAAAGCAACGTCGTGTAGCCGAGCAACGCCAGCAACCCGCCCAGGTAGACTCCCTCGGCCAGTCCGCTGCGCATGCGGGAGACATGAAACCTCGTTTCCTCCGGCCACCATATCAGCTGCGCATAGGGCCCCATTAAATTATAAAATCGCAGCATCACTACTTGCGTGCCGTGCGCCGTCACCGTCACCGGTCAGGCAACCTCACGTCCCTGCAGCACTTTCTCCGCCGCCGGCACGCTCTCCCCGGAAAACATGTGCCGCCGGACACCCTCTTCATCCTTCACCCAAGCCTCCGCCCGGTCCGCAAAAAAAATCATCATTTTCCAACACCCCGCGCAACGGGCGGTCCCCGGGGTTATGCAGCACCACCCGCACCCATAGGACCCTGACGTCATTGCCATTGTAGACATACCCGTCTTCCGCCCACGGACGCCATTCGCCTTCCGGCCGACTCTCGATCTCGTCCACTGTCAGCTGTTCGCTTTTGTCCACGATATAACTCAGCGTTGCTCGATCCGCGCCCGGCAACACGGTTATTGCCGAGGAACTTCCGGCAAATCCCAGCAACAGCCAGCCCAGTGCGCCCACCACGAACGCCAGCAAAGCTGTGACCGGCAGCAGCGAGGCGGGACGGCGACATCCACGCCGCCAGCCCGTCCGATGCAAACAACCCCGGCACCCTCACCGGCGCTTGGGCGCCCGACGGACGCGAAACCGATCCCGCCACTGTCCTCGCTACCGACAGCCGCACCGCCACGCTTTCCTCCTTCACCGGCGTTTCCACCGACGGGCAATGGCGCCTCTTTGTTGCCGACGATAGCGCCGGCGGCACCGGCACGCTCGCATCCTGGACCCTCAACCTGACCGTCGCCCCCCTCGCGGCCGCCCGCATCACGATCGCCGCCAACGCCACCGCCACGTTCACCACGCCGCAGACCATCACCAACACCTTTGTCGTGCAGGGCGTGGTCAACGGCCCCACGACTCTCGGCCAGGCCATCACCTTCACGGGACCGGTGAGCGGAGCCGGTTCCTTCCACGGTGATTTCATCTTCGACGGCTCCTATTCGCCGGGCAACAGCCCCGCCGCCACCATCATCGACGGCGACGCGACCTTCACCTCCGGAAACACGCTCATCATCGAACTCGGTGGCATCACCCCCGGCACCGGCTACGACACCGTCAGCGTCACCGGCGAGCTGTCCCTTGGCGGCACCTTTGAGATCGTCCTGATCAACGGCTTCGAGCCCGCGCCTGAAGACATCTTCAACATCATCACCGCCGGCACGATCACCGGCCTGTTCGACACCGTCATTCTGCCCGACGGCTATACCCTCACCGGTGATGCGGCTGCAGGCGGTGGTTTCTCCCTCTCTCTCGCCTCCATCCCCGAGCCCGCCACCTGCGCAGCACTCCTCGGCGCAGCCGTGCTCGGTTTCGTCGCCCGGCGCAAACGCCGTCGCGCTTGAATTTATCAGTGGCTTCCTTGAAAGCCTTCGTGTTAAAGCCGGCTCGGGTTCCTCCTATCGCAGCTCCATCCGCCGCGCATTGGAGACGAGTTCCGCTAGATTCGCCGCCCCCAGTTTTGCCATCACGTTTGCCCGGTGAAATTCCACCGTGCGTGCACTGAGCCCGATTAACTCCCCGGCCTCCCTGCTCGTTTTCCCTGCGAGAACATGCGTCAGTACCTCTTGCTCGCGGCGTGACAAAATCTTTCCAATCGCCTGCGTTTTCGCCCCTTCTCGCGCCAATGTCTCATTAAATCGCGCCGAATAAAAAAGCCGCCCGTCCGCCACCGCGCCCAATGCCTCCGCCAGCTGCTCAGGCGTCGCGTCCTTTTCCAGGTAACCCTCAACTCCGCTTTCACGAACACGCGTCAAGGTCAGCGGGTCATCCATCGATGACAGCACCAGAGCCCTCGCCTCCGGCCGTATCTGCCGTGCCATCCGCACAAATTCCAACCCGTCCATTCCCGGTAATTGCTGATCGACGATAAATACATCTGGCCTGGTCTTTGCTATTAACGCGAGCGCCTCTTCGCCGGACGGCACGGCCCCCACGACCTCATAGCGTTTCCAGTCAGCCAGCCATCGGGTAAGCAGCTCTCTGAACATGCCCATGTCTTCGATGATCAACACCCGCACGGGTGCGGACGAAAGGGCGTTCATGCGTGTGTTCATGAGTGGGAGCCCTCTTCGGCTGGCGTTGCCGTCAATGTGAATGAAAATTCGGTCCCGCCTTCTGGAAGCGACTCGGCCCGCAACCCTGCGCCAAGCGTGCGGCTGATCTCCGCGCACAACCGCAACCCCAATCCGTTGCCCGCCCAGTCCGGCGCGGTCGCATCCGGCACCAGTCTCGCCGCCACCGCTGCGGGCAGGCCGGGGCCGTCGTCACGCACGGTCAACCTCACGCCGGCTCCCGTCGCCGTCGCGGTGACGTGCACGCGGGAACGCGCAAAACGCAGCGCGTTCGCGACCAGGTTGCGCACCAACGTCTGCGCCAGCACGAGATCGGTCGTCACCCTCATGTCATCCGACACGTCTGCTCTGCTCAATTCCACCCCGCGGCTTTTCGCCAGCGGACGATACAGCTCCATCACCGGTTCGATCAGCCCGGCCACCGGATGCGCTACCAAGTGCGTCGTGCCCGCGCGCAACCGCGCCCAAAGCACCAGATCTTCGATGAGCAACAACACCTGGCGCCCCAGCTGCGCCGTGTCTCCAATGAAGCGCGCCTGCGGCGTCTGCCCTGTTTCGCCTGCACTCAGATACTCCGCCGTGCGCGTGAGCGCGGTGAGCGGACTGCGCAGGTCGTGTCCGATCACCGATATCATACGGTCCTTGTCGGCGCTGGCCTCGACTAACTCGCGCGTGCGCTCACGCACCTCGACTTCAAGTTCATCCGCGTAGGCTTCCTGAATCGCGCGACGTTGCTCGGTTTCCTCGACCAATTTTTCCTTGGCCTCCACGTGCTCGCGCTGGATGCGCGCGAGCCGGTCAGCCACCGCCAGAGAGAGCACGAGCATCTCCAGCGCCGAACCTACCAGCAATCCCATCACCGCTTCTTTTTGGGTGTCGAGTTCCACCCAGGTAACCACCGCAGGCAGCGCCCCTAGGAATAGAAATCCGAAGGCCAGGATGAAGTAGCGGGCATGCTGGGCGCCCGCCCGCCACGCGATCCCCGCCATCACCAGCATCACGCCATGCGTCACCATGATCGTCGGCACCGTGACATACAGCCACGTCGTTCCGGCCATCCACGGCATAAACAGCGTGCCAATCGCCAACAGGCCAAGGCATGCGCACCACAACCGCGCCGCCCGGTCCACCTTGGGCGTGCGCGTTTTTAATTCCAAAAAAACACGGCCAAACTGCACCAAAAATATTCCGCTTAGAGCCAGTGCCCCCGTTGCCATCGTCTCGGCCCACGGCGAGCCCACTCTGAGCCCCAGCAGCGAAAGCCCGCCGTTGGTCATGAATATGAACGCCGCCATCGTGCCTAGATAGCCGACGTAATACCCCGTGTCCGCGAACCGGAGCCGCACCCACAACACCGCGTTGTAAAACAACAACGCCATCAACATCCCGTAGTAGACGCCTTCCGCCAGCACGTCGCGCACTTGCGCCGCGTGAAACGCCCCCTGCTCCGGGCACCACGCCATCCGCATCCACACGGCATAAAAATCTTCCGCGCGCAGATAAAATATCCGCTTACCATCCGCCGGCACGTCCACGGCAAAGGCCGCGTTGCGCCCCCACAACGGCTTCTCCCACGAGCTCACCTTTTCCCCTGACTGCAGGGCCGCCGCTTGCGGTTCCCCTCCCTCGGTCAGCGCCCAAAAATCCACCCGGTCCGAAAAATATTCCGTGTCCGCGAGCACACCGTGAGACGGTGCCGCCGTCGGATTTCGCAACGTCACTCGCACCCACACCGCGTCGCCCGGCCCGGCCCAAATGTAGCCCTTGCCCGACCATGAGCGCCATTCCGCCTCCGCTCGTCCGATCACGTCGTTGATGGTCAGCCTCCGCCCGTGATCAGCCAGGGTTTCGACAGTCGAGCCGTTGGCATCCGGCAACGCGACCCACCCGCGATGATCGCCCGCGAGCGCAAACATCAGCCAGCCAAGCGTTGCCGCCACCGCCCCCAGCACGCATGCGAGGGGCAGCCAACGGGACGGGCTGCGGGGTAAATTCATCACCAACAATCCACCCGACGCCCCCCCGCCACGGCAAGCACCCTCTTGAAGCCAGACCTAGTAGAACTACTAGGTTTGCCCGATTGCGCCCGGCCAGAATCGCTTTCCGATCATCGCACATGTCCTTTTCCCGCGTTCCGACGAAAGCCTCCGCATTTTCGACCTCGTTATTCGGCGTTTTTGTCGCCGCCGTGACCCTGCTGGGAACTGTCCGTTCAGACGGGGCCACGCTCTACTGGAAAGGTGGCCCGGACGCATGGGATACCACCAGTGCCTTCTGGACGCTTGATTCCAGTCTCATCGCTCCTTTCCAAGCCTGGACCAACGCCTCGTTCGACACCGCCGTCTTCTCCGGTACCGCCGGCACGGTCACGCTCGGCGAAGCCATATCGGCCGGATCGCTCACGTTTTCCACCACTGGCTACACGGTCACGGGCAACACTCTTACACTCTCCGCCGCAGGCTCCATAGACACCGGAACCGGCACCCAGACGATCGCCTCCGTCATCGCCGGAGCCGTCACCAGCCTCACCAAATCCGGCACAGGCTCACTCGTCTTCACGGGAGCCAACACCTACATCGGCTCCACCACCGTCGCCGCCGGCACGCTTACCGTGCGCGGCAGCGGAGCGTCAATTGGAGTCGCGGGGGCCTCGGCTTCGACGATGAGCGTCGGCTCGACCGCAGATGGCTCGCTCACCATCGAGAACGGTGCCGTTGTCAAAAACACCGCCGCCACCCTCGGCAGCGCGTCCGGCACGACCGGAAGCGTCACCGTCGATGGCGCAGGCTCACTCTGGAACGTCACCAACACCAGCGGAACCACCTTGTCGATCGCCTCCGGTGGCAACGGCTCCCTCACGGTCTCCAACGGTGGCACCTTTACCTCGGTCCGTCCCGCCTCCTTCACCACAACCGCCGGCCACACCGGAAATTTACTCGTGGACGGAGTGGGGTCCACCTTCAGCTCAACCAACCTGAATATACAGGGCGCCGGGACCGGGACCATGACGGTCAGCGGCGGCGGCAAGATAAACAGCGGAAGTTCTTCCTTGGGCAACAGCAGCGGCACCGGCGGCACGGTCACCGCCCTCGTGACGGGCACGGGCTCTCAGTGGAACCTCAACGTCGGCAGCACCCCTTCCCTGACGATGTATGGCGGCACCGCGCTCACGATCGCAGACGCCGGCACGGTCAACGTCGGATGGTCGGTGTATCTGGGCGACACCGTCGGTTCGGTGGCCAAGGTGACGGTCGGTGGAAACTCGGCCACCCTCAATGTGCCCAACGCCGGCTTCGTCGTCGGCGACTTCGGCAGCGGCACGCTCGAGGTGAACGCCGGCGGCATCGTCAACGCCGGCTACAATTTCCGCCTCGGCAACGACACCGCCGCCGTCGGCATCGTGAAGCAGAACGGCGGCACGGTCACCGTCACGCGCTACATCGAGTTTTTTAAAGGCAATGCGGAATACCACCTGCTCGGAGGCACGCTCATCGTCGGCGACGAGTTCAGCGCCGGCATCTCCACACCTTCGGCGACCACCTACCTGTTCGAACTCGGTGGTGGCACCTTGCAGGTCAAAGGCGACTCCAACAGCAGCCTCACCAACAACGCCAACATGACATTAAAGTCCGGCACCACCAGTATGCTCGACACTCCCTCCGGCGGCTACCAGTCGATGTATTTGCAGGGCGTCGTCAGCGGCTCCGGCAATCTGAAAATCACCGGTCCCGGCATCGTCGTTCTGAACAAAGCCTCCACCTACACCGGCTCCACCACCATCGCCGGGGGCACCCTCCGCTACGGCGTCACCAACGCGCTCTCTATCAGCACGAACATCATTTTCAACGGCGGTGTGCTTGAATTCGGCGTCGCGCCTATCGCCCTCACCGCCGGCACCGGCGGACGTCAAATCCAGTGGATCGGCGACGGCGGTTTCTCCTCCTACAATGGCAACCGCACCATCAGCTACGAAAGCGGTGCCGCGCTCGCTTGGGGCGCTATTAACTTCGTTCCGGACGGCCACATTTTCCTCCTTGGAAGCAGCATCCTCCCTAGCCTCGGTGGCACCACGACGTTCAACAACGCCATCGATTTCTCCGGTGGCACGCGCACCATCCAGGTGTCCGACGGCTCCGTCGCCGTTGATGCCATCCTTGGAGGCGTGTTGAGCAACGGTGCCTTCAACAAGACCGGTGCCGGCACACTCTCCCTCACCGGTGCGAACACCTACTCCGGCGGCACCTCGGTCACCGGCGGCCTCATAAACTTCGCCTCGCTCGCCAACTTGGGCACCGGTTCGATTACCCTTAACGGCGGCGGTCTCCAGTGGGCCACGGGCAACACGACCGACATTTCATCCCACCTTGCTTCTCTCGGCTCCTCTGGCGCGACCTTCGACACCAACGGTAATAATGTCACCCTCGCCTCCGACCTTTCCGGCACCGGCTCCTTCACCAAGTCCGGCTCGGGCATCCTCAGCCTCTCCGGCAACAATACCTATTCTGGCAACACCATCATCTCCGGCGGGGCCCTTCGCATCGGATCATCCTCGGCACTGCCCGCTACCGGCAATCTCCAGCTCAACGGCGGCGTCATCGAACTCTCCGGAACGGCATCGTCCACCTTCATCTCCGGCACCGGCGCAGGTCAGTTACAGTGGACCGGCTCCGGCGGCTTCTCCGCCTACGGCGGCGACCGCACCATCGACTACACCAGCGGAGCCTCCCTCACTTGGGCTACTTCAAATTTCGTAGCCAGCGGCAACATCTTTATCCTCAGTTCAGCTTTTTCCGACAGCACCACCACATTCGCCAATGCGATCAACCTCGGTGGCGCCAGCCGCACTGTTCAGGTCGACAACGGCACCGCCTCCATCGATGCCAAGCTCACCGGTGTCCTGAGCAACGGCGGCCTCACAAAAACTGGCGCCGGCACCCTCGTCGTCTCTGGTGACAACACCTACACCGGCACGACCGCCGTCTCCGCCGGCACTCTCCGCGCCACGACCGCCGCCAACGCTCTCGGCACCGGCTCGCTCACCGTCTCCGGCACCGGTGCGCTCGCCCTCGCCAACGACACCGGCCTCGCCTTCAACCGTAACACCACCGTCTCTGCCAGCACCACGTTCACCTCCGACCGGCTCACCTCCGGAGCTGGCGTCACCCACACGCTCGGCACCCTCTCCCTCGGTGCACAGACTCTCACGGTCAGCGCGGGCACCAACGTCTCCAGCGGCACCGCCGGGCTCACCTTCGGCGCCACCTCGCTCACCGGCAACGCGACCTTCGCTCCCGGCGCCGGCACGCTCATCACTCTCGCCTCCGTCACCGGCACCAATCGCAACCTTACCGTCAACGGCGCAGGCAACATGGCTGTCTCCGGCGCCATCACCACCGGTAGCGGCACGCTCACCAAGTCCGGCGCCGGCACGCTCACGCTCTCCGGTGCCAACACCTACACCGGCATCACCACCGTCTCCGCCTCCGGCGGCACGCTTCAATTCGCCAAGGCCAACTCGCTTCTTGCCGCCAACTGGACCGCCGCCAAACTCATCGTAAACTCCGGAGCAACCGCCGCCTTCAACGTCGGCGGTTCCGGCGAGTTTACTGCAGCCAACATTGCAACTCTGTCCGCCCTTGGTGGCGCTTCCAATGGCTTTCGCAGCGGCGCCATCCTCGGCCTCGACACCACCAACGCCGGTGGCTCCTTCAGCTATACCTCCGGCCTCTCCAATCCAAACAGCAATGCAAACGTCCTCGGGCTGACCAAGCTCGGCACGGGTGGCCTCGTCCTCTCCGGCACCAACACCTATACCGGTGCTACCTCCGTCAACGCCGGCACGCTCTCCGTAAACGGCTCCCTCGCCAACACCGCCGTCAACGTAGTCACCGGCGGCACCCTCGGCGGCTCCGGCACCATCGGCGGTCTCACGACGATCTCCACCGGCGGGCATCTCGCGCCCGGCAACTCCCCCGGAACCCTCACCTTCACCAACGGCCTCACGCTCAACACCGGCGCTATCATCGACTTCGAACTCGGCACCTCCAGCGACATGATCGCCGTTTCCGGCGGCGCTCTCACCGGGTCTAGCGGCACCGGTGGCATCACCCTCAACCTGACTGACTCGGGCGGTTTCGCGGCCGGCGACTACACCCTCTTCAACTTCGCCACTGGTGGCACGACCACCAGCAGCTTTGATGTGGCCGACTTTGTATTCGGAACCACGCCCAACAGCACCGACTTCACTTACGGCCTCTCCTTCGTAGGCAGCACTCTTGTGCTCAACGTCGCCGCCATCCCAGAGCCCGCCACCTACGCCGCACTCTTTGCCTCAGCTGCCCTCAGCCTCGTCGTGTGCCGCCGTCGTCGTCGGACCGCGCAGACCTGATGGCTTAAACCGCGCACCGGACCCATCTATGAAGCTTTCCTCCTCTATAGAATCTTCTGAATCACACGGATGTTCTCGTCCGACCAGCCCGTCGGCTGAGCGGCCTTTCTTTCTTGAGGCGCTCTATCCCCATGCCCGGCTGTTTCGAGGTATCCTGCTTTTCTACGAACCGCGCTATTTCGACGCCGACCACGACCTCGTCACCAGTATCGCCACCGTAAAAAGCCGCCGCGAGCTCTCCGTAGAGCTGCATCGCTTTCATCACCACCCCTTCAACCACGGCTGGCTTCGCCGCACCCTGCGCATGCGTATTTCGACCCGCCGTCTCCGCCGCCTCACCGAAATGCGCCTCAAGATAAACCGGTCGCTTTCCCAAGTTGCGGCCTAGAACCGCACGGTCGCCTTCATTCCCACCGTGCGCGGCGCCGCCGGGATGTCGGTGGGGATTCCATAGGCGCCCCCTATGTTGCCCGCATCGAGCAGGTAGTTTTTATCAAAGAGGTTGTCTACAAACCCCACGACTTCCCACCGCAGGCTGCGCGGGTGGTAGCCGGGACGCAGGTTCATCAACCCAAAGCCTCCCTGCCGCAGCGTGCCGCCATTCTGCGCGTTGTTGTCCTCGAAGTAATAGGCCGAGTGATAAGTGTAGAATGGCGTGACAAACATCGTGCCGCCGTCTCCAACCGGCAACGACAGCGTCCCTCCCAGCGAAACGACGTTCTCCGACGTAAGCCGGGGAGTGGAGCCTGCAAAGGCCTGCGACTGCCCGTCTGCCCCCAAGGCGGCAAATTCTGCGTCCGTAAACCCATACGTGGCGAACAGCGTGAGTTCACGGATCACATCGGCTTGCACCGATGTCTCAAACCCCTGCCCGTTCACTCGTCCGCCGTCAAAGGGCTGGCTGACACCAAGCGCCGTGACATACGTGGTCTGAAAGTGGTCGAAATAATACTGGAAGACCGAGGCGTCATAACGGATGCGGCGGTTCGCGCTGGCTCCCTTGATCCCCGCCTCGTAGTTCCAAAGCGTCTCCTCCGCGTGTTGCACGGGCGCCAAAGTAACATCGTCGAAATCCAAGACGGGCGGATGACGTCCGCGTGAAACCGAGGTATAGGCGGTGAGGCCCGGCGTGATCGCGTAGCGGGCGTCGAGCTTGCCCTCCCAAGATTGGACATCCTCCGCGTTCTCGAGTTGGCCGTTGGTATTTTTGAAAATGTTGTTGGTGCCGCCGGAGGTCGGCAGCAGCAAGCCGGCGAAATTTCCCGGCGTGCGGGCGGCGAAGGACTGGTAGCGCGAGATGATCCGTTCCTGCGTTACGCGCAGCCCTCCGCCCACCGTAAGCCGGTCGGTGAGCTTGTAATCGGCGCGTCCGAAAAGATCCGCCGAAGTAGTCTCCGCCTCGTTCGTATTGTATTCGGAATAACGCGGATTGAGCGGAACGGGATAAGGCGTGCCGGTTAAAAATTGATAGAGGGTGTTTTCGTCGGTGCGGATGATGGTGGTCTGGTCGCCTCTTTTCCACGCGACATTCACGCCCATCGATGAGGTAAGCCGTCCGCCTTCATCATAGGCGAAGCGGAATTCCTGGTCGAGTTGCTGGCCCTGGAAACGCTCGCCTAGTTCAAGCAGGTAGAGGTTGGTCCCATCGGCGTCGAACTCGTCACGACTTTGCACCTGCCGCCACGCGCTGGTGGAGGTGACCGTCCACGCATCGTTTATTTCATGGCTGAGTATTCCCGTGAGCCCCGTGATCGTGCGGGTGACGCCCAGAGCGGAGCCGCGGTTTAGATTGGCCGCCGTGTAGGGATTCGTGTTTGGAACGGGAAGGAATCCCGGCATGCCCGTCGCGCTCTTGAAATCGATGCCGGGCGTGTCGTCATGCTGATAATTGAAAATCAAATCTCCGGTGGTCTCGGGCGTGGGCTGCCAGCGGAGGCTGGTGCGAAAAGCGACGGTGTTCTCGCCCTGAAGATCGGAGCCGTCGGCGAGGTTTTCCACGTAGCCGTCGTGCTCGCTCGTGAAAATCGCGACGCGAAAAAAGAGCGTGTTGGCGATGAGCGGACGGTTGATATAGCCATCCGACGTGACGGCGTTGAAATCGCCGAGGCCCAACGTGAGCGCGCCGGAGCTTTCGTTGACCGCCCGATTGCTCACGAGCGATAGCGCGCCCGCCTCCACCCCCTGGCCAAACTGCGCAGGCCGGGGTCCCTTGAACACCTCCACGTTGTCCAAATCGAAAAGAGCGACGCCGGCACCGTGGCTGTCGACCAGCAGAACCCCGTCTTGAAACACCGACACGCGCGGTTGCACCCGGGGATCGCTAGTGTCGGAGGTGACCCCGCGCAGGTTCAGGCTTACCTGATCGGGCGACTGCGCCGAGACGAACAATCCCGGCACGAGCGGCGCGAGATCCTGATAATCGGTGATACCGTTGGTCTTTAGGAAATCGCCGTCGTAGGCGGTGACGGCGGCGGGCGTATTCAGACGTGCAGCCTCCACGCGGCTGGCGACGACCTCGACTGGCTCCAACGTGGTGGGCGCCTCAGCGTGCAGCGAAACCACGCAACCGTCCCCTAAAATAAAAACAGCCAACGCCACCGGCCGGAAATCGCGCCCGACTTTCCTATAGAACGCATTAATGGAGGCTTGGACCATGAATTCGGAGAACTACACGAACTCCCTTATTCCTATCAGGCAACGCCGCTCGCATGAGGAAAAACCCTCAGGGAGCAATTCCCCAGCGCTTGCTGAAGGGATAGTAGATGCACAGCGGACGTCCGACCACATCCTTGTCTTTCACGAAGCCCCAATACCGGCCGTCCAGACTATTCGCAGAGTTGTCCCCCATCGGCAGATAGCTGCGCGCTGGCACCGTGATCTGTTGATCCACGAATAACTGGGCGTTGGGATAATCGGACCTCGGCGTTCCGTTGAAATAGCCCGTGTAGTTACCTGTCCGATGGGCGTTCTTATCAAAGGCCGGTGCACCGGTGATCGGCTTGCCGTTGCGATAAAGCACGGGCTCCTTGACCTCCATCACGTCGCCCGGCGTGCCGACCAGTCGCTTGATGTAATATTGATCGCCCTGGGTGTTGCTCAACACCGGGATATTTCCAGTGTGGAAAACAAAACCGTCACCCACCTTGGGGCGGACAAAGTTGTAGCTCATGCGATCCACGAAAAGTTGATCTCCCGTGAGAATGTCAAAGGAGAGCACGCGCTCGCCTTGCTTCACCATGCGGCCGGTGCGGATGAAACGCACGCGTTCACTGAGGCCGCCACCCGTGGGAACCTCACGGTCCACAAATTCACCGTTGGCCAATTTCGTCCGCAAGCCATCGGTCAGATTCTTAGCCCCGGGGAAAAACGCATCACGGATGACCCAGTCGAAATCAAAATCAATCGGCACCTGCGTGACGACCTGCCGGTCGCCGACGAGGATACGGTATTCGCGCTGCCGTGCCGGAAACACGCCCCACGAACGACCGGGAACGTCTTGGTATTTCACAACGCCCCTGCCCTGAGAACCGTCGATGGGAATAAGGATTTCCCCGTCGTCGGGAGCGTTGAGCACACGCGGACGCGCGCCGAGCGTCACGAACCGAACCACCCGACCGACCGCGCCCGGCTCGTCGGCTGGTTTCGCGAACACCTCCGGAGTCATGCCGTTGTAGCTCGGCCACATCGAATTCGTAGGGATCTTGAACGGCTGCACGAAATAGGCGCGCACACCGAGGATCACGATGGCTGCCACGAGGAAAAATTCCACGTTCTCCGTCCAGCTCGACTTCGGGTAATGCGTGCCGCCGACCTTGCGCAGGACGCTCTCAAGCGACTCGATGCCGAGCTTCAGCTTGCTGGAATCGGCTTTGGCTTTGAGATTCTGGCGGACGGTCTCGGCGGCCTGCTGCAGCGAGCCGCGCTCCGCGTCGGACATCAGGTCGCGACGGTAATGGTAAACCTTTTCGGACAACTCCAGCCAGTTGGCGGCGTTGGTCCGCATTTTCTTTTCCACTGAATCAAAGAGTCCGAAGAGCATGGTGGGCTTAAAGGTGGGCTCGGTTATGGGCTGGGTTTGGCGTGGGAGCGAGCTTGCTCGCGAGGATCGAAATCGCGAGCAAGCTCGCTCCCACAAAATCGCCCATAAATGGGCTCCTACAAAACTAATTCTTCAGAATCTGAATGAACGTGTCCGGCGGGATGTTCACCTTGCCGATCATCTTCATCTTCTTTTTGCCCTCTTTCTGCTTGTCGAGGAGCTTGCGCTTGCGGGAGATGTCGCCGCCGTAGCATTTCGAAGTCACGTCCTTGCGCATTTCCTTCACGTTGTCGCGGGCGATGATCTTTCCGCCGATGGCGGCCTGGATCGCGACCTTGAACATCTGCGGCGGGATGATCTCGGCAAGTTTTTCGCAGAGCACGCGGCCTTTGTTCTCAGCCTTGTCCCGGTGAACGATGCTGGAGAAGGCATCAACGACGTCGCCGTTGATCATGATGTCCATCTTCACGAGGTCAGAGATCTGGTAGTCGCCGAGTTCGTAATCCATCGAGCCGTAGCCGTGGGTGACGGACTTGAGGCGGTCGTTGAAATCGACGAGGATTTCGTTGAGCGGAAGCACGCAGCTCAGCATGACGCGGCCGGCGTCGAGCGTGTCGGTGTGATTGACCGAACCTCGTTTCTCCATGACGAGAGCAAGGATGTCGCCCATCGAAGCGTTGGGGATATGGATGGAGGCTTTGATCGTGGGCTCGCTGATGTATTCGATGGTGCCGGGATCGGGCAGGTTCACCGGATTATCGACGTCGATCTCGGGCCGGGCGTGCGGCTTCACGTGATAAACGACGCTCGGGTAAGTCGAGATGATGTCCACGTCGTGCTCGCGGCGGATGCGCTCCTGAATGATCTCCATGTGGAGCAGGCCGAGGAAGCCGCAGCGGAAACCAAAGCCGAGCGCGAGGGAGCTTTCTGAGGAATACATGAACGCCGCGTCGTTGAGGCGCAGGCGTCCGAGGGCGGCTTTGAGTTTTTCGTAGTCGTTGGATTCGAGCGGATAGAGACCGCAGAAAACCATCGGGCGGACTTCTTTGTAACCGGGGAGCGCGTCGATGGCGGGCTTGCTCGCGATGGTGATGGTGTCGCCCGTCTTGATGTCGGCGGTGTCCTTCACGTTGGTCACGATGTAGCCGACGGAGCCGGGCTCGAGCAGCGCGGACTTGGTCATCTTCGGCATGAACACGCCGACTTCCTTGATTTCGGATTTCTGGCCGTTGCTCATCAGCATCATCGTGTCGCCGGCCTTCAAGGAGCCGGAGAACACGCGGATGTAAGCGATCACGCCGCGGTAAGAATCGTAGAGGGAATCGAACACAAGCGCGCGCGTCTGCGGATAATCCGACCAGCGAGGAGGCGGCACGCGCTCCACAACGGCTTCGAGAATGTCCTGGATGCCGATGCCGGACTTGCCGCTGGCGAGAATGGCTTCCTCGGCGGAGATCGTGAGGATGTCTTCGAGCTGCTTGGCGCAGAGTTCGAGGTTGGCTGAGGGCAGGTCGATCTTGTTGATGACCGGGATGACCTTCAGGTTCTGGCCGAAGGCGAGATGGGCGTTGGCCACGGTCTGGGCCTCAACGCCTTGGGCGGCGTCGATCAGGAGAAGCGCGCCTTCACAGGCGGCAAGCGAACGGGAAACCTCGTAGGAGAAGTCCACGTGCCCCGGCGTGTCCATGAGGTTGAGCCGGTAAACCTGCTTGTCCTTCGCGGTGTAGAGCATCGTCACCGGATGGCTCTTGATGGTGATGCCGCGCTCTTTCTCCAGATCCATCGCGTCGAGATGCTGGGCGGTGAGCACGCGTTGTTCGACCGTGTTGGTGTATTCCAGGAGACGGTCTGAAAGCGTGGTTTTGCCGTGGTCGACGTGGGCGATGATGCAGAAATTACGGGTGTGAAGGACGTCCATGCGGGCTGGGCTGACTTGAGCGTGAGGAGTCCCGCCAATGCGGGACGGCGATGCGGTTGATAAGTGTTAAGGGGTCAGCGTGTAGCCGCCTCCCGTAGCATTCAAGCCGTCAAATCGGCAAATTCAGCGATGCTTTTGACGACCCACGCCTTGTCGGTGCGCTTGGCGAGACCCGCCAGCACGCCGCCCGGCCCGAGTTCGAGGAAAGACGTCACCCCGGCCGCGACCGCCGAGCGCATACAATCTTCCCAAAGCACTGACGAAACAACCTGCTTCACGAGCGCCTCGCGGATCGCGGAAGGCTCGCTCACGGTCTGGCCGGTCGTGTTGGTGAACACGGTGAGCTGAGGAGCGTTGAACGTAATACCTTCCAGATAAGTCGCGAAGGCCGCGCGCGCCGGCTCCATGAGGCGGCTGTGGTAAGCGCCGGCGACGTTGAGCGGGATGACTTTTTTTATGCCGCGATCCTTGGCGGCGGCGACGGCGGCCTCGACCTTGGATTTCTCGCCAGAGATTATGATCTGGCCGGGAGCGTTGAAATTGGCGGCCTCGATGTCGAACGCGGCACAGAGGTCGTAGATCGTCTGGCGCTCTTCGCCGAGGATGGCGGCCATGGTTCCGGTGGACTGCTCGCAGGCGAGCTGCATGAGGCGACCGCGTTCGGCGACGACCTTGAGGCCGGTGGCAAAATCAAACACGCCTGCAGCCGTCAGCGCGGTGACTTCACCGAGGCTCAAGCCGAATGCAAACTTCACGTCGGCGAGCTTGCCCTGTTCTTTAAGGATGGCGTGAACCGCAAGACCGTGGACGAAGAGCGCCGGCTGGCAGACCTTCGTCTGGGTGAGCTCGGCCTCGGGGCCTTCGAAGCAGATTTTGGCCAAATCCCAGCCGAGCACGCGGTTGGCCTCGTCGTAGAGGGCGCGCGCGGTGGCGGAGTTTTCGTAGAGCGACTTGCCCATGCCGACCTTCTGGGCGCCCTGTCCGGAGAAAATAAGTGCGGTAGCCATGTTGATTAAACAAACACGCGTAAAGCCCGCCCCCGCCGAAACCAAGCCCTAAAAACAACGTCTGCCGCCCCTTCCTTACGACGACTTGAAGAAGATACCCTTCAAATTCATCTCCAGCGCCTGCGGATTCGGCGAGAAACGGAGCCCCTCTGCCTTGCTGATCAAGCCTGCCTTGACGAGCCGGTAGAGGTCGCGGTTGAACGAGAAACTGGCCGAATCGCTTCCGCTTTCGAGCATGCCTTGGATCTTCTCAAACTGGCCGTCGAGGATGAGGTTTCGCACGACCGAGTCGGCCGCGAGGATTTCGTTGGCGGGCACGCGACCGCCGCCTTCCATCGCGGGAATGAGCTTTTGGCAGATGAAGCCGCGGATCGTGCCGGAGATCTGCCGGCGCGCCTGGATCTGCTGCTCAGGCGGAAAAAACTCGAACAAGCGCGTGAGCGCCTGCGCCACCGTGCCGGCGTGCATGGTGGAGAGCACGAGATGGCCGGTTTCTGCCGCCGAGATGGCGGTTTCAAAGGTCTCCTTGTCGCGCATTTCGCCGATCAGGATGATGTCGGGATTTTGGCGCAGGACGGATTTGATCGCCAATTCGAAGCTGGGAACGTCGAGCCCGATTTCCCGCTGCTGAAAAACTGATTTCTCGTCGGTAAACGTATACTCGATGGGGTCTTCAAGCGTGACGATATGCTTGTCCATGTTCAGGTTTATCCAATTGAGCATGGCCGCCAGCGTTGAGCTTTTACCGGAGCCGGTCGCACCGCAGATCAGCAGAATGCCGTCCTTGGATTTCGCCAGATTGAGCATGGGTTCCGGATTCAGGCCGAGGTCCTCGAAGGAAGGCACCTTGCTCTTGATATGACGGAAAACGATGCTGCCCGTGCCGCGTTGATGGAAGGCGTTGACGCGGAAACGACCCACACCCTCCGCCGCATAGGCAAAGTCCACTTGCCCGTCGTCCTCCCATTTTTGGCGAAAAACCGACGGCACATGGGTATCGACAAACTCACGCACCTCGGCGGCGGTGATCGGATCCATGTCCACCGGCTTTAAACGTCCGGAGAGACGCACGTAACCGGGTTTCTCGGACTTGATGACAATGTCGCTCGCACCACTCTCGACCGCGAGTTTGAGCAGATCGTTGAAGATTTCGGAGTTAAGAGCCATGGATTGAACTGGATGAAAAACGTTGCGAATTTGCTAAAGTGGGGTGCCTTCCTGTGCAAGGTATCTTCCGTAAACCCTCCATGAAACTCCGTCCGTTGACCGGCACCATCACCGCCCTTGTAACGCCCTTCAGAAACCAGGCCGTCGCCTACGACGATCTGCGCAAACTGGTGGAGTTCCAGATAAAGTCCGGCATCAACGGACTCGTCCCCGTCGGCACCACCGGCGAGTCCCCCACGCTTTCGCACGACGAGCACCTTGATGTCGTCAAGGCCGTGGTCGAGGCATCCCGTGGCCGCGTGCCCGTGATCGCCGGCACCGGTTCCAACTCCACCGAGGAGGCCGTTAACCTCACCCACCTCGCCACCGAGGCCGGCGTGGACGCCGTGCTCGTGGTCGCGCCCTACTACAACAAGCCCAGCCAGGAGGGCGTGTTCCGCTACTTCAGTGCGGTGGCCGAGGCGACCGACAAGCCCGTCATCCTCTATTCAATCCCCGGCCGCTGCGGCATCGAGATCGGCGTGCCGGTCGTCGAACGTCTGCGCGCGAAATATCCCCATGTGCGCTACATCAAGGAAGCCGGCGGCTCCATCGACCGCGTGGACCAGCTGAAGAGCGCCATGGGCAAGGACATCACCGTGCTCAGCGGCGACGACAGCCTCACCCTGCCCTTCATCTCCGTCGGTGCCGAGGGCGTCATCAGTGTCGCGTCCAACCTCTATCCG
>Ga0123337_10002671_pt1 | contig 20077 bp, 12 predicted proteins | sample frozenSSSSmetaG_FD_89792 | JGI IMG/M metagenome (GOLD analysis project Ga0123337, IMG submission 89792) | Glacier valley bacterial and archeal communities from Borup Fiord, Nunavut, Canada, to study Microbial Dark Matter (Phase II) -... | ecosystem: Environmental > Aquatic > Freshwater > Ice >... | reverse complement strand
GGCGGCGATGAGTACGTGATGCTCGTCGGCGCCGACCCGAACGGCGAGGACGCGGCGATCTTCGCCGAGCGGCTGCAGACCTCGATCGGCGAGCCCTGCCGCATGAACGGCCAGGAGGCGACGGTGTCGAGCTCGATCGGCATCGCGCTCTATCCGGAGCACGGCCCGGTCTCGGAGATCATCGCCAACGCCGAGGCGGCGATGCGCTCCGCGAAGAGCGGCGGCGGCGGCAGCTACGCCTTCTTCGAGCAGCGCATGATGACCGGCGCGCGCGACCAGCTCGACCTCCTGCGCGACCTGCGCCGGGCGCTCGCCGACGGCCAGCTGCATCTCGTCTACCAGCCGAAGATCCATGCGCCGAGCGGCGAGATCACGGGCGCCGAGGCGCTGATGCGCTGGGAGCATCCGCAGCGCGGCATCGTCGGGCCCGACCTCTTCATTCCGATCGCCGAGCGCTTCGGCCTGATCGGCGCGATCGGGAACTGGCTCATCGACGAGGCATGTCGCCAAGCCGGCGCCTGGCGTGACGAGGGCCTGCAGATGCGGGTCGCGATCAACCTCTCGGCGCACCAGCTGCGCCACTTCGACCTGGTCGACCGCATCGACGTTGCGCTGCGCCGGCACGAGATTCGGCCCCAGCTGCTGACCTGCGAGATCACCGAATCGGTGGCGATGGAAGACGCGTCGAACGCGATCCGGATGGTCGAGCGGCTGAGCAATCTCGGCGTCAACATCTCGATCGACGACTTCGGCACGGGCTACTCGAGCCTCTCGTACCTGAGAAAACTGCGCGCCGGCGAGCTCAAGATCGACAAGAGCTTTGTCCTCGATCTCGAGACCAGCGCCGACGCGCGCGCGGTCGTCGACGGCATCGTCAAGCTGGCGCAGGCGCTCGGGCTGAAGGTGGTCGCCGAGGGCGTCGAGTCGGAGGCGCAGCACCAGATCCTGCGCTCCTTCGGCTGCCACGAGCTGCAGGGCTTCCTGTTCGCCCGACCGATGACGGCGCGGGCGCTGTCGGCCTGGGCGATGGAAGACGTCGGCCCGCGCGCGCTCGAGTTCCGCGATTCGCTTTACAGCGCGACGGCGGCTGGCGCGCTGCACTGACGGAAACCATTGGGGTTTCCTACAATCGGGACATGCAGTCCCAGCCCTACACCCGCGGCGCCGCGCTCGCCGAGATTCTCAAGCAGCGCATCGTCATCCTCGACGGCGCGATGGGCACGATGATCCAGCGCCACCACCTGACCGAGGCCGACTACCGAGGCGAGCGCTTCAAGGACCACGGCAAGAGCCTGAAGGGCAACGGTGACATCCTGCAGATCACGCGGCCCGACGTGATCGAGTCGATCCACGAGCAATACCTGAAGGCCGGCGCCGACATCGTCGAGACCAACACCTTCGGCGCGACCTCGGTGGCGCAGGCCGACTACGACCTGAGCGCACATGCGCGCGAGATGAACGTCGCCGGCGCCCGGCTGGCGCGCGAGGCCTGCGACAAGTTCAGCAGCGCCGACAAGCCGCGCTTTGTCGCCGGCGCGCTCGGGCCGACGCCGAAGACGGCGAGCATCAGCCCCGACGTCAACGATCCGGCTGCCCGCAACGTCACGTTCGCCGAGCTGCGCGTCGCCTACCGCGAGCAGGCCGAAGGATTGCTGGAAGGCGGCTGCGACCTGTTCCTGGTCGAGACGATCTTCGACACGCTCAACGCCAAGGCCGCGATCTTCGCCCTCGACGAGCTGATGGAAGACACCGGCGAGCGCTTGCCGGTGATCGTCTCGGGCACCGTCACCGACGCCTCGGGGCGGATCCTCTCGGGCCAGACCGTCAACGCCTTCTGGCACAGCGTGCGCCACGCCCGGCCCCTCGCGATCGGCCTCAACTGCGCCCTCGGCGCGGCGCTGATGCGGCCGTACATCGAAGAGCTCGCGCGCGTCGCCGGCGACACCTTCGTGAGCTGCTATCCGAACGCCGGCCTGCCCAATCCGATGAGCGAGACCGGCTTCGACGAGACGCCGGAGATCACCGCCGGCCTGCTCGAGGAGTTCGCCAAGTCGGGGTTCCTCAACATCGCCGGCGGCTGCTGCGGCACGACGCCTGAACACATCGCGCAGATCGCCGATCGCGTCGGCCGCTACAAGCCGCGCACGGGTCGCAAGGGCGAGCTGTTCGGCGAGTTGCTGGCCGCGTGATGAGCAACGACGTCAAGGCGGTCGCGCCACTCAAGCTTTCCGGCCTCGAGCCCGTCCTGATCGGCACGGGCTCGCTCTTCGTCAACATCGGCGAGCGCACCAACGTCACGGGCTCGAAGGCGTTCGCGCGACTGATTCTCGGCGGCCAGTTCGAGGAGGCGCTCGGCGTCGCGCGCCAGCAGGTCGAGAACGGCGCCCAGATCATCGACATCAACATGGACGAGGCGATGCTCGATTCGAAGGCGGCGATGGTCCGCTTCCTGAATCTGGTCGCCGGCGAGCCCGAGATCGCGCGCGTGCCGATCATGATCGACAGCTCGAAGTGGGAGGTGATCGAAGCCGGCCTGCAGTGCGTGCAGGGCAAGGGCATCGTCAACTCGATCTCGATGAAGGAGGGTGAGGCGGCGTTTCGGCATCAGGCCAAGCTCGTGCGCCGCTACGGCGCTGCGGCCGTCGTGATGGCGTTCGACGAAAAGGGTCAGGCCGACACCTATGCGCGCAAGACCGAGATCTGCGCCCGCGCCTACAAAATTCTCGTCGACGAGGTCGGCTTCGCGCCCGAAGACATCATCTTCGATCCGAACATCTTCGCGATCGCGACCGGCATCGAGGAGCACGACAACTACGCCGTCGACTTCATCAATGCGACGCGCTGGATCAAGGAGAACCTGCCCGGCGCGAAAGTCTCTGGCGGCGTCTCGAACGTCAGCTTCTCGTTCCGCGGCAACGATCCGGTGCGCGAAGCTATTCACACCGTGTTCCTGTACCACGCGATCCAGGCCGGGATGGACATGGGCATCGTCAACGCCGGCATGGTCGGCGTCTACGATGACCTCGACGCCGAACTCCGCGAGCGCGTCGAGGACGTCGTCCTCAACCGCCCGCCGAAGCTGAAGGCCGGCGAAGCACCGGCGACCGCCGGCGAACGGCTGATCGAGATCGCCGAGCGAGCCAAGGGGATGTCGCGTGACGACTCGATGCGGCTCGCCTGGCGCGGCACGGCCGAGCAGCCGAAGACGGTCGACGAGAAGCTGAGCCACGCGCTCGTCCACGGCATCACCGAGCTCATCGTCGAAGACACCGAGGCCGCGTGGCAGCAGGTGCAGGCAAGAGGCGGCCGGCCGCTGCACGTGATCGAAGGGCCGCTGATGGCCGGCATGAACATCGTCGGCGACCTGTTCGGCCAGGGCAAGATGTTCCTGCCGCAGGTCGTGAAGTCGGCGCGCGTGATGAAGCAGGCCGTCGCCCACCTGCTGCCCTACATCGAGGCCGAGAAGCTGCTGCTGATCGAAGGCGGCGGCGAGGCCAAGGCGAAGGGCAAGATCGTGATCGCGACCGTGAAGGGCGACGTCCACGACATCGGCAAGAACATCGTCACCGTCGTCCTCCAGTGCAACAACTTCGAAGTCGTCAACATGGGCGTGATGGTCGCGTGCCAGGACATCCTCGCCAAAGCGAAGGTCGAAGGCGCCGACATCATCGGCCTGTCGGGGCTGATCACGCCGAGCCTCGAGGAGATGCAGCATGTCGCCGCCGAGATGCAGCGCGACGACTTCTTCCGCATCAGGAAGATCCCGCTTCTGATCGGCGGCGCGACGACGAGCCGCGTCCACACGGCCGTGAAGATCGCGCCGCACTACGAAGGCCCGGTCGTCTACGTGCCCGACGCGAGCCGCTCGGTCGGCGTCTGCAGCGAGCTGCTCTCGGACGATCGCGCCGCTGCCTACGTCGCCGAGCTCGAGGCCGACTATGCCCGCGTGCGCCATCAGCACGAGAGCAAGAAGGCCGTGCCGATGGTCACGCTCGCCGAGGCACGCGCCAACAAGACGCCGATCGACTGGCCGTCGTACACGCCGCCCGTGCCGAAGTTCATCGGCCGGCGCATCCTCAAGAACCAGGATCTGGCGGAGATCGCCGAGGTGATCGATTGGGGCCCGTTCTTTCAGACCTGGGAGCTCGCAGGCCCCTACCCGGCGATCCTCACCGACGAGATCGTCGGCGAATCGGCGCGGCGCCTCTTCTCCGACGGCAAGCGGATGCTGCGTCGCGTGATCGAAGGCCGCTGGCTGCGCGCCAACGGCGTCGTCGGCCTCTATCCGGCGGCGACGGTCGGCGACGACGACATCGAGGTCTACAGCGACGAGAGCCGCAGCGACGTGCTCTTCACCTGGCGCGGCCTGCGCGTGCAGAGCGTGCGTCCGGTGGTCGACGGCATCAAGCGTCCGAACCGCTGCCTCGCCGACTTCATCGCGCCGAAGGGCTCCGGCAAGAAAGACTACATCGGCCTCTTCGCCGTCACCGCCGGGCTCGGCGTCGACAAGAAGGAGCAGCAGTTCGCCGCTGACCTCGACGACTACAGCGGCATCATGCTGAAGGCACTCGCCGACCGGCTCGCCGAAGCCTTCGCCGAGCGGCTGCACCAGCGCGTGCGCACCGACCTCTGGGGCTACGCCGCCGACGAGGCGCTCGGCACCGCAGGCCTCGTCGCCGAGCGCTACCGTGGCATCCGCCCGGCGCCGGGCTATCCGGCGTGCCCCGACCACACGATCAAGCGCGATCTCTTTCGCGCGCTCGGCGCTGACGAGATCGGCATGAAGCTGACCGAGAGCATGGCGATGCTGCCGGCGGCGAGCGTCGCGGGCTTCTACCTCGCCCATCCCGAGTCGACGTACTTCAACGTCGGCAAGATCGGCCGCGACCAGCTCAAGAGCTGGGCCGAGCGCAGCATGGTCTCGGCGCAGGACGCGGAGCGGGCGCTGACGCCACTGCTCTGACCGGGCAGGCCGGTGCCTGCGTTTGCTTACGACTGCCGCAGACCCTTTCACGGCCCGATGACGCGGTGACGCGGCGTCCTGCCATGCTGCAAGGCTGAGGTGCCTCGACGACATCCGCTGAGCGGAGCCTCGTCGACGTGCAGGATGTCACGCGTCTTTCCAGGGGTCGTCGCTTGAATACTTTCGAGACATCGCATCGCGCGCCGGAGGCGCAGGCGCGGCACGCGATCGGCGCAGCGTTGGCCGCGTGCCTTCTGGCTCTGGCAGCCTGCGGCGGCGGCAGCAGCCCGGGCGACGGCGGTGCCGCGGCGCCCGCACCCGCGCCGGCGGCCGCCGCGTCGACCCCGACCAAGGCCGAAGCGTCGCGCTTCCTCGCCCAGTCGACGATGGGGCCGAGCAGTGCCGACATCGATCACCTCGCGACGATGCAGTACGCGGCCTGGCTCGACGAGCAGTTCGCCAAGCCGCAGACGCTGCACCGCGCCTACATCAACCAGGCGACGGCCGACGCGGTCGCGCTCGGCCAGCAGATCAGCGAAGTCAACTTCTTCGACTCGTGGTGGAGCCAGGCGCTCGGCGCCGACGACCAGCTGCGCCAGCGCGCCGCGTTCGCGCTCTCGGAGATCTTCGTGATCTCGTTTTCCAACTCCACGCTGCAAGCGCAGCCGCGCGGCGTGGCCTCGTACTACGACATGCTCGGCGAGAAGGCCTTCGGCAATTTCCGCGACCTGATCGAGGGCGTGACCTATCACCCGATGATGGGCATCTTCCTGTCGCACCTGAAGAACCAGAAGGAAGATCCGCTCACCGGCCGCGTGCCTGACCTCAACTTCGCGCGCGAGGTCACGCAGCTCTTCACGGTGGGCGAATACAAGCTCAACCTCGACGGCTCGACGATCACGGCCGCGGGCGTGCCGACCGTGGCCTACACCTCGGCCGATCTGAGCGGCCTGTCGCAGGTATTCACCGGCCTCAGCTGGTACGCGGGCCCGAACCTGACCGACCGCACCAACGCGCGCTTCTTCGGCGGCAACCCCGATCCCTCGCGCGACTGGCTGCCGATGCAGGACTACAACTCCTACACCGCCAACACCGCGTTCCACTCGATCAGCGCCAAGAACTTCTTCGGCATGACGATCGCGCCGCAGGCGAAGGCCGACGTCACCGGCGACGTGAAGATCGCGCTCGACACGCTCTTCAATAACCCGAACGTCGGGCCGTTCATCGGCAAGCAGCTCATCCAGCGGCTCGTGAGCAGCGACCCGAGCCCGGCGTATGTCGCCCGCGTCGCAGCTAAGTTCAACGACAACGGCAGCGGCGTTCGCGGTGACATGAAGGCGGTGTGGAAGGCGATCCTGCTCGATCCGGAAGCGCGTGCCATCGGCACGTCGACGAGCGCCGGCAAGCTGCGTGAACCGGTGCTGCGCCTGTCGCACATGCTGCGCGCGTTCAAGGCGAAGTCGACGAGCGGCCGCTTCACCGGCATCGGCCTGACCGACGATCCGGCGACGCGCCTGAACCAGACGCCGATGTTCGCGCCGACCGTCTTCAACTTCTTCCGCCCCGGCTACGTGCCGTCGGGCAAGGGGTTGTCGGACGCCGGCCTCGTGGTGCCCGAGATGCAGCTCACGCACGAGCTCTCGGTCGCGGGCTACATGAACTACATCCGCGGCTGGACGCAGCTGAGCACGACGCGTGACATCCAGCAGGACTACGGCGCCGAGCTCGCCGTCGCGACGGTGCCCGCCGACCTCGTCGACCGCATGGACCTGCTGATCTTCGGCGGCACGATGCCGGCGGCGCTGAAGGCCCAGCTCGTCACGGCCGTGACGAGCCGCGCGATTCCCGCGGCCGTGCTGCCGCCGGGCGCGCCGGCCAGCGGCGCGCCGGCGCCGACGCCGACCAACCAGGCCGCGATCGACGCGGCCAAGCTCGATCGGGTCTACATCGCCGTCTTCCTGTCGATGTCGTCGCCCGACTACCTGATCCAGAAGTAACCCATCGGAAGAAGAGCCGACCATGTCGCAATTCAACGCTGAACGGCGCCGGTTCCTCCGCACCGCGTCGATCGTCTCGGGCACGGTCGGCGCGGCAGGCGCGCCCTTCGCTCTCAACCTCGCCAGCCTCGGCACGGCGGTCGCGCAGACGCTGCCCGACTACAAGGCGATCGTCTGTCTCTTCCTCTACGGCGGCAACGACTCGTCGAACATGGTGCTGCGCACCGATGCGACATCGTTCGCCGAGTACACGCGGATGAGGAACACCGGCCAGGATCCGATCGCGCTGCTCGCGCCCGGCACGGCGGTGAACGGGGCGGCCGCGCGGGCCTCGCCGGCGCGGCTCGGCGGCGTGCTGCCGATCGTCCCGAAGTTCACGATCTCGACCGAGAACGCGCCGAACACCTACGCGCTCCATCCGAGCATGCCGGAGGTGCAGAGCCTGTTCGCTTCCGGACGTCTCGCGGTGCTCGCCAATTCCGGGCCGCTGGTCGTGCCGCTCACGCGCACCGAGTACACATCCAACTCGAAGCCGCGACCGCAGGCGCTCGGCTCGCACAACGACCAGCAGTCGACCTGGCAGGCGCTCGGGCCCGAGGGCGTGAAGGTCGGCTGGGGCGGCCACCTCGGCGACATGGTCGCGAGCAGCAACACAAACACGGTCTTCACGAGCATCTCGGTCTCGGGCAACGCCGTCTTCTCGGCCGGCGACACGACCTTCCAGTACCAGGTCGGCAACGGCGGCGCGGCGGCGATCGGCGGCATCACCGGCAATCTCTTCAACTCGGCGACGGCGGCGACGACGCTGCGCACCATCATCACCGCCGACAACTCGCATCTTTTCGCCAAGGAATACAGCTCGATCGTCAACCGCTCGATCAACGCGCAGGCGACGTTCCAGGCGGCGTTCAACGCGTCGACGAGCGCGGCGCCGACGCAGTACTTCCAGCCGTCGAGCGCGACCAACCAGACCAACGGCCTGGCGCAGCAGCTGCAGACCGTCGCCCGCGTCATCGGCGCGCGGGCGGGCCTTGGCGCCAAGCGCCAGGTGTTCTTCGTCTCGATGGGCGGCTTCGACACGCACGACAGCCAGAACCCGAGCCAGGCCGATCTGATGGCGCGCCTCTCGCACGCGCTCGCCTACTTCGACACGGCGCTCGCGAACGTCGGCGGCGTCGACCTGCGCAGCAACGTCACGCTCTTCACCGCGTCGGACTTCGGCCGCACGATCACGACCAACGGCGACGGCACCGATCATGGCTGGGGCTCGCACCACTTCGTGATGGGCGGCGCGGTCAACGGCAAAGAGATCTACGGGCGCTTTCCGATCTTCGGCCTCAACAACAACCAGGATTCGGCCAACAACGCCTATCTCCCGGTGACCTCGGTCGACACCATCGGCAGCACGCTCGGCAGGTGGTTCGGCGTCACGGAGACGAACCTCGACACGGTGTTCCCGAACCTGAAGAACTTCCCGCGCGACCTCGGCTTCCTGAAGGCCGGCTGACGACGGCGGCGGCTTCGGCCGCGCGCGTCAGCTCGCGGCAAGCGCGCGCCGGTACTGGATCGCCTCGGCGAGATGCGGGATCGCCACGACGGCGCTCGCCTCGAGATCGGCGATCGTGCGCGCGACGCGCAGGACGCGGTGGTAGCCGCGCGCCGACCAGCCCAGGCGCGTCGTCGCCGCCTGCAGGAAGCGTGAGGCTGCTTCGTCGAGCCGGCAATGGCGATCGAGTGCCGCGCCGGCGAGATGGCAATTGGCGATGCCTTGGCGGTCGATCGCCCATCGGCGCGCCGCGGCGACGCGCGTCGCGACCGCGGCGCTCGATTCGCCTTCGGCGCTCGCCGCCAGCAGCGCCGGCGCCACCGCCGGCACCTCGATGTGCAGGTCGATGCGATCGAGCAGCGGGCCGCTGATGCGCGCCTGGTAGCGCAGCACTGCATCGGGCGTGCAACGGCACGTCTTGCCCGCGTTGCCGAGCTGGCCGCACGGACACGGATTCATCGCCGCGACGAGCTGGAACGACGCCGGGAACTCGGCCTGGCGCGCGGCGCGCGAGACGACGATGCGGCCGGTTTCGAGCGGCTCGCGCAAGGCCTCGAGCGCGGCCCGCGGGAACTCGGGCAACTCGTCGAGGAAGAGCACGCCGTGGTGGGCGAGCGAGGCCTCGCCCGGCCGCGGCGGCGAGCTGCCGCCGACCAGCGCTGCAGCCGATGCCGTGTGGTGCGGTGCGCGCAGCACGCGCTCGCTCCAGCGGCCGATCGAGAACGCGCCGGCGACGCTCTGGATCGCCGCCGACTCGAGCGCTTCCTCGTGGGTGAGAGCCGGCAGGAGGCCGACGAGTCGATGCGCCAGCATCGACTTGCCGGTGCCGGGCGGGCCTACCATCAGCAGGCTCAGCTGACCGGTCGCGGCGATCTCGAGGACGCGCTTGGCGGCGGCCTGGCCGCGCACGTCGCGCAGGTCGAGACCGGGCGGAGGCGCGCCACGCGCCATCGGCCGCGGCTCGTGCAGGCCGCTGGCATCGGCAGCGTCGCCCGGCAGCAGCGCGCGCACGACATCGGCGAGGTGGCGCGCACCGCGCACCGCGAGCCCGTCGACGAGGGCGGATTCGTCGGCACTGCCCTGCGGGAGCACGAGCGTGCGCGCGGTCGCGGCCGGCATGCGCCGCAGAGCGAGCGCCATCGCCAGGGCGCCGTGCACCGGTCGCAGCTCGCCGGCGAGCGAGAGCTCGCCCGCGAACTCGAAGCGCTCGAGCTTGGCGGCGTCGAGCTGGCCGGCCGCGGCGAGGATGCCGAGCGCGATCGGCAGGTCGAAGCGGCCCGACTCCTTCGGCAGATCGGCCGGCGCGAGGCTCACGGTCACGCGCTTGTTGTGCGGGAAGTCGAGGCCGCTGGTCTGCAGCGCGGCGCGCACCCGCTCGCGCGATTCCTTGACCTCGGTGTCGGCCAGCCCGACGAGCGTGAAGCTCGGCAGGCCATTGGCGAGATGCACTTCGACCGTCACCTCGGGCGCGGCGAGCCCGCGCAAGGCGCGGCTGTGGACAAGGGCGAAGGCCATGCGTGAGAGGAGCAGGTATGAGAGCGGCCAGGAATTGTGTTCGGCCGGCCCCGGCCCGGGTCTCATCCTTCCGGGTGCATCGATCGCACCGGCGCCGCCCATCAGCGGGAGTCGGCGCCTCACGCTGGTGCAGATCGGTGCACGCGGCACGTCTTGCCCCTGCCCGGGGCACCGGTTGGGAGCTCTTGGCACGCATCGTGCAGAAGTCGACGCAGCCTAAAACCCCCGCTCCCCCGGAGAATCCCAATGAAGAAAACGCTGATCCTCTTGCCTGTCCTTGCCGCCATCGCCGCGGGCGCACAGGCTCAGACAACCCCAGCCGCCGCAGCGTCGGCGCCCGAGCCGGCAGCGTCCCCGTTCACCGCCAACATCAACCTGACCACGAAGTACAAGTTCCGCGGCCAGGACCAGGGCAACACCAACTGGTTCTCGCCGGCCCTGCAGGGCGGCTTCGACTGGTCGCAGAACGGCTTCTACCTCGGCAACTGGAACTCGAACGTCAGCTTCAGCAACGCCGCGATCGAGATGGACTTCTACGGCGGCTACAAGGGCGAGATCGTCAAGGACGTCGGCTACGACGTCGGCATCCTGCAGTACTACTACCCGCAGAAGAACAAGGTCCTCGACTTCAACGTCACCGAGCTCTACGGCGCGCTGAGCTACGACTGGCTGTCGTTCAAGACTTCTTGGACGGTCTCGAAGGACTATTTCGGCATCGGGGAGAGCTTCCAGAAGGGCGTGCCGCTCACCGGCATGCCGAAGGGTCGCAACACCCTCTACTTCGATCTGAGCGGCAACTATCCGCTGGTCGACAAGCTCACGCTTAACGCACACGTCGGCTACACGCGCTACGCGAGCGACCTGCGCAACGTCAAGAACGGCACCGGCAAGGGCATCGGCGTGCCGAACTTCACCGACTACAAGATCGGCGTCACCTACGACCTGGGCTCGGGCTTCTCGGCGGGCGGCGCGCTCGTCGGCGCGACCAAGAAGGACTACTACGGCGACATCAACAAGGCGCGCGTCATCTTCACGATCAGCAAGGTCATGTGAGAGCCGGCCCGGCGCCGACGCTGCGCCGGAGGCGAGCCCGATTCATTCATCCAAACAGGAGGGAGCGACCATGAAGATGGTGACCGCGATCGTCAAGCCGTTCAAGCTCGACGAAGTGCGTGAAGCCCTGAGCGCCATCGGCGTCCAGGGCGTCACGGTGACGGAAGTCAAGGGGTTCGGTCGGCAGAAGGGACACACGGAGCTCTACCGGGGCGCCGAGTACGTCGTCGACTTCCTGCCGAAGGTGAAGATCGAGGCGGCCGTCGACGATGCGATCGTCGATCGTGTCATCGAGGCGGTCGAGGCCGCTGCGCGCACCGGCAAGATCGGCGACGGCAAAGTCTTCGTCTCAACGCTCGAGCAGGTCGTGCGCATCCGCACCGGCGAGACCGGCAAGGAGGCACTGTGAGCCCCGACAAGACCAACACCATGAACAAACTTCTTCTCGCCTTCCTGTTCAGCCTGCTCGCCCTGGTGACGAGCGGAAATGCGTTCGCCCAAGCCGCTTCCGGCGCGATGGCGGCTCCGACCGCGGCGATGGCATCGGCTCCGGCCGCTGCCGGCTCCGCCGCCGATGCGGCGTCGGCCGCGGCCCCGACCCCGGCCGCGTCCGCTCCCGTGCCCAACAAGGGCGACGTCGCCTGGATGATCGTCGCCACGGCGCTGGTCATCATGATGTCGGTGCCCGCGCTGGCGCTGTTCTACGGCGGCCTGGTCCGCAGCAAGAACATGCTCTCGGTGCTGATGCAGGTGACAGTCACCTTCTCGATGATCGTCGTGCTCTGGTGCCTGTACGGCTACAGCCTCGCCTTCACGGAAGGCAACGCCTTCGTCGGCGGCTTCGACCGGGTCTTCATGAAGGGCCTGTTCGACGCGAGCAAGGGCGACTTCGCCATGGCCGCGACGTTCAGCAAGGGCGTCGTGATCCCCGAGCTGCTGTACCTTGCCTTCCAGGCGACGTTTGCGGCGATCACCTGCTGCCTGATCGTCGGCGCCTTCGCCGAGCGCATGAAGTTCTCCGCAGTGCTCGCGTTCATGGTCCTCTGGTTCACGTTCAGCTACTGCCCGATCGCGCACATGGTGTGGTTCTGGGCCGGCCCGGACGCGTACACCAGCAAGGCCGTCGCCGACGCGGTGGCTGCCAAGGCGGGTCTGGCGTACCAATGGGGCGCGCTCGACTTCGCCGGCGGCACGGTCGTGCACATCAACTCGGCCGTCGCCGGCCTGGTCGGCGCGTTCATGGTCGGCAAGCGCCTGGGCTACGGCCGCGAGGCCTTCACGCCGCACTCGGTGACGCTGACGATGGTCGGTGCCGCGCTGCTGTGGGTGGGCTGGTTCGGCTTCAACGCCGGCTCGGCGCTCGAAGCGAACAACACCGCGGTGCTGGCCTTCGTCAACACGTTCTCGGCGGCCGCCGCGGCCGTGCTGGCGTGGACCCTCGGCGAAGCGATGTTCAAGGGCAAGCCGTCGATGGTCGGTGCCGCCTCGGGTGCGGTCGCCGGTCTGGTGGCGATCACCCCGGCCTGCGGCAACGTCGGCCTGATGGGCGCGCTGGTGATCGGCCTTGTCGCCGGCTTCGCCTGCCTCTGGGGCGTGAGCGGCCTGAAGCGGATGCTCGGCGCGGACGACTCGCTCGATGTGTTCGGCGTCCACGGCGTCGGCGGCATCGTCGGTGCGTTGCTGACCGGCGTATTCAACACCCAGGCCCTCGGCGGTCCGGGCCAGGTCACGGACTGGGTCACGGCAACGGTCGGCTCGGTGCCGATCCTCGACCAGGTCTGGATCCAGCTCAAGACCATCCTGCTGACCATCGTCTGGTCCGGCGTCGTTTCGCTGATCGCCTACAAGATCGTCGACATGACGATCGGACTGCGCGTCAGCGATGAAGAGGAACGCGAAGGCCTGGACATCGCCTCCCACGGCGAGACCGCCTACAACAGCTGATCGGGATCGTCGCCTCCGGGCGACTCCCAGGGCCACCGCGTGCGGTGGCCCTTTTTCTTGGTGCCGCCGGTCGCTTGCGTCCGCGACGGGTATCCCATATGCCTAGAATCCCGGCTCCGCCTCCCGACCCCGGGGCTGTAGAAAGCGCTAGGCCTCCATGGTTCCCCATCTCATCACCGCCCTCACCGGGCCGATCAACGAGCTCGAGCAGCGCATGCTGGAGTCGCTCCCGGCCATCGAGCGCTGGTTCCGGCTCGAGTGGATGGAGCACACGCCGCCGTTCTACACGTCCGTCGACCTGAGGAATGCCGGCTTCAAGCTGGCGCCGGTCGACACCAACCTCTTTCCGGGCGGCTTCAACAACCTGACCAACGAGATGCTGCCGCTGGCGGTGCAGGCGGCGATGGCGGCGATCGAGAAGATCTGCCCCGAGGCGAAGAACCTGCTCCTCATCCCCGAGAAGCACACCCGCAACTCGTTCTATCTGATGAACGTGCAGCGGCTGATGGAGATCTTCCACCAGGCCGGACTCAACGTGCGCCTGGGCACCCTCGACGACGCGATCACGTCGCCGACGCAGGTGCCGCTGCCCGACGGCAGCTCGCTGACGGTCGAGCCGCTCGTGCGCACGAGGAACCGGCTCGGCCTCAAAGACTTCGATCCCTGCACGATCCTGCTCAACAACGACTTGTCGGCTGGCATCCCGAAGATCCTCGAAGGCCTGCACGAGCAGTACCTGTTGCCGCCGCTGCACGCCGGCTGGGCGATCCGCAGGAAGACCAACCACTTCGCGGCCTACGAGGAAGTGGCCAAGAAGTTCGCCAAGCTGCTGGGCATGGACCCGTGGCTGATCAACCCGATGTTCGCGCGCTGCGGCGAGGTGAACTTCAGCGACGGCTCGGGCGCCGAGTGCCTGACGAGCAACGCCGAGATGCTGCTCGCCAAGATCCGGCGCAAGTACAAGGAATACGGCATCCAGGAGAAGCCGTTCATCATCGTCAAGGCCGACGCCGGCACCTACGGCATGGGCATCATGACCGTGCGCGACCCGAAGGATCTCGCCGACCTGAACCGGCGCTCGCGCAACAAGATGAGCGTCATCAAGGACGGTCAGGAGGTGAGCGAGGTCATCCTCCAGGAAGGCGTGCCGACCTACGAGCGCGTCAACGATTCGGTCGCCGAGCCGGTCGTCTACATGATCGATCGCTACGTCGTCGGCGGCTTCTATCGCGTCAACCCCGAGCGCGGCACCGACGAGAACCTGAACTCGCCCGGGTCGAGCTTCGTGCCGCTCGCGTTCGCCGGCTCGAACCAGTTCACCAAGCCCGGCGCCAAGCCGGGCGCGGCCGCGCCGAACCGCTTCTACATGTACGGCGTGATCGCGCGCTTGGCGATGGTCGCGGCGAGCTACGAGCTCGAAGCCACCGATCCGGACGCCGAGATCTACGAGTAGGCGCGTGCGCCGCCCGCGCGTCCACGTCGACAGGCGTGGGCGGCAGGGCCGCAGGTCCACAATCGCTCCCGCCCCAGGTACTTCGTCGCGATGAGCGCTGCACCTTCCTTGTCCACCAACGCGGCCGTCGAGACTGACGAAACCGGCACGACGCGCCAAGGCGGCTGGGCTAAGCTCACCCTCGCTGCTCTGGGCATCGTCTACGGCGACATCGGCACGAGCCCGCTCTACGTCATGAAGACCGTGTTCGACAAGAGTGCCGGTCTCGCGCTCAGCGAACCCGAGCTGGTTGGCGTCATCTCGCTGATCCTGTGGTCGCTGATGGTCGTGGTGACGCTCAAGTACGTGCTCCTCATCATGCGCGCCCACAACCACGGCGAGGGCGGCATCATGGCCCTGCTGGCGCTCGCCGCCTCGTCGGTGGCCAAGCGGCCGAAGCTGCGTCACGTGCTCATGCTGCTCGGCGTCTTCGGCGCAGCACTCTTCTACGGCGACGGCGTCATCACGCCCGCGATCTCGGTCCTGTCGGCGATGGAGGGATTGCAGATCGCGTCGCCGCGACTGGCGCCGTACGTCGTCGAGCTGACAGTCGCGGTGCTGATCGCGCTCTTCCTGTTCCAGAAGCGCGGCACGGCGGGCATAGGCGCCTTGTTCGGTCCGGTGATGGTGCTCTGGTTCGTGGTGCTCGCGGTGTCGGCGATCGCGCCGATCGCAAGGCATCCGGCGATCCTCGCCGCGGTCAATCCGCTCGAAGGGCTCGCGTTCCTCGTGCGTCACGGCTGGGTCGCGTTCGTCGCCCTGGGCTCCGTCGTGCTGGCCGTCACCGGTGCCGAGGCGCTGTATGCCGACATGGGCCACTTCGGCGCGCGTCCAATCCGACTGTCGTGGTTCTTCCTCGTGCTGCCGGCGCTCGCGCTCAACTACCTCGGTCAGGGCGCGCTGCTCGCGGCCCATCCGGAGGCGCTCGAGAACCCGTTCTTCAAGCTCTTTCCCGATTGGGCGCTGCTGCCGATGGTCGTGCTCTCCACCGCCGCGACCGTGATCGCATCGCAGGCCGTGATCTCGGGCGCCTACTCGATGACCAACCAGGCGATGCAGCTCGGCTTTCTGCCGCGCATGCGCATCGAGCACACGTCCGAGCGTGAGATAGGCCAGATCTTCGTGCCGGCCGTCAACACCGCGCTGCTGGTCGCGGTGATCGCTGCCGTGCTCGGCTTTCGATCGTCGACGGCGCTCGGCTCGGCCTACGGCATCGCCGTCACCGGCACGATGCTGATCACGACGCTGCTCACCTTCTTCGTCGTGCGCCACGCGTGGCGCTACAACTTCTGGCTGGCGCTCGCGGCGACGACGTTCTTCGTCGTCATCGACCTCACCTTCTTCTCTGCCAATCTGCTCAAGGTCGCCGACGGCGGCTGGTTCCCGCTGGTCATTGCCGGGATCGTCTTCACCGTGATGGCGACGTGGGCGGGCGGGCGCGTTCTGTTGCACGACCACCTCCGCGCCGACGCCATCGAGCTCGCGCCCTTCCTCAAGTCGGTCATGGCCGACATGCCGATGCGCGCGCCCGGCACGGCGGTGTTCATGAACTCGATCGCTGGGCTCACGCCCACCGCGCTGCTGCACAACCTCAAGCACAACCACGTGCTGCACGCGTCAAACCTGTTCGTCACCGTCGAGACACTGGAAGTGCCGTGGGTCTCGGCGAGCGAGCGCGCCGCGGTCGAGCCGATCGCGGAACAGTGCTTCACCATCCATCTGCGTTTCGGCTTCAAGGATCGCATCGACGTTCCCGCCGCACTCGCCGCGATCGGCCAGGGCATCGAGATCGATCCGATGACGACGTCGTACTTCCTGTCGCGTGCGACTGTCGTGCCGACCTTCGGCAAGGGCATGGCGGCATGGCGGGAAAAGCTCTTCGCCAGCATGCATCGCAACTCTACGGCCGCCTCCGACTTCCTGAACCTCCCGGCAAACCGCGTCGTCGAGCTCGGCACGAAGGTGCAGATTTGAGGCACGCGTCGGCGCCGCCGCCGGTCGTCACCGAAGGGGGGCAGTCGCAGGGCGCCGCGCCGCGCTCGACGTCGAGCCTGGCCGTCCTCACGCTCGGTGCCATCGGCGTCGTCTACGGCGACATCGGCACGAGTCCGCTCTACGCCCTGAAGCAGGTGTTCGCGAACGGCCACGTGCCGCTCACGCCGCACAACATCTACGGCGTCCTCTCGCTCGTGTTCTGGACGCTGACCGTGATCGTCTCGGTCAAGTACGTCGTCCTGATCCTGCGTGCCGACAACAACGGGGAAGGCGGCCTGATCGCGATGCTCGCGCTCGCCTCGCAGGCGGTGCGTGACCGGCCGAATCTGCGTCGGCGGTTGCTCTTCCTCGGCATCTTCGGCACCGCGATCTTCTTCGGCGACGGCGTGATCACGCCGGCGATCTCGGTGCTCGGCGCGGTCGAGGGCCTGACCGTCGCGGCGCCGGGACTGCACAAGTGGGTCGTGCCGATCACCCTCGTGGTGCTCACCGCGCTCTTCCTGTTCCAGCGCCACGGCACGGCCAAGGTCGGCAAGCTGTTCGGGCCCGTGATGATGGTCTGGTTCGTGGTGATCGCCGTGCTCGGCCTGATGCACATCGGCGACAACCCGTCGATCCTCCAGGCGCTCTCGCCGCACTACGCGATCCTGTTCCTGTTCAGCCAGCCGTCGGTGGCCTTCATCGCCCTCGGCGCCGTCGTGCTGTGCGTCACCGGCGCCGAAGCGCTCTACGCCGACATGGGCCACTTCGGCAAGCGCCCGATCCGCTATGCCTGGTTCGGCGTCGCGATGCCGGCGCTCGTCCTCAACTACTTCGGCCAGGGCGCGATGTTGCTCGCCGATCCGAAGAAGGTTGAGAACCCGTTCTTCGAGATGGCGCCGACCTGGGCGCTCTATCCCCTGATCGCGCTCGCCACCTGTGCTGCGGTGATCGCCTCGCAAGCGCTGATCACGGCCGCGTTCTCGGTCACCAAGCAGGCGATCCAGCTCGGCTACCTGCCGCGCCTGCGCATCGCCCACACGTCGGTGCTCGAGACCGGCCAGGTCTACGTGCCGTTCGTGAACTGGAGCCTGTTCTGCGGCATCGTCGTCGCCGTTCTTTTCTTCGGCTCGAGCGACCGGCTCGGCGCGGCCTACGGCATCACCGTGACGATCGACATGTTGATCACGACGACGATGACCTTCTTCGTCATCCGCTACGCCTGGAAGTATCCGTGGCCGCTGGCCGTCGCCGCGACCGGCTTCTTCTTCGTCGTCGACTTCGTCTACTTCATCGCCAACGTCGTCAAGGTCATCGACGGCGGCTGGTTCCCGTTGCTCATCGGCGCGTTCATGTTCACGCTGATGATGACGTGGAAGCAGGGTCGAAAGCTGATGTCGCAGAGCCTGCGCAACGACGCCATCGACCTCGCGAGCTTCCTCGAATCGGTCTTCATCAATCCGCCCCAGCGCGTCCCGGGGACGGCCGTCTTCCTGGTCAGCGACCAGGGCCTGACGCCGAATGCGCTGCTGCACAACCTGAAGCACAACAAGGTGCTGCACGAGACCAATCTCTTCGTCACGGTCAGGCACCACGAGGTACCGTGGATCGAGGGCGACGCGTGCAGCGAGATGACGGCGCTCGGCCACGACTGCTGGCAGGTCACGCTCAACTTCGGCTTCAAGAACGAGCCCGACGTGCCGGCCGCGCTGCTCCAGCTGCGCGCCGGCGGCTGCATGATCGACGACATGGACACCTCGTACTTCCTGTCGCGCGACATCGTCATCCCGACGCTCGGCGGCGGCATGTCCGACTGGCGCGAGAAGCTGTTCGCGGGCATGCATCACAACGCTTCGGCAGCCGCCGACTTCCTGCGCCTGCCGACGAACCGCGTCGTCGAGCTGGGATCGAAGGTCGAGATCTGATGGTGCTCCCACGCTTGCATCGGTCGCTGACCCTCGAGGGGGCGCGGCCGGGCTTGGAGCGGCCCGGCGCCCGTCCGGCCGTCGCTTGACCAGCCGCTGGTCCGACGTCTCGCTCTCGGCGGCGACGGCCGGCTTCGTCGCCGTCCTCGTCGGCTTCACGAGCTCTGTCGCGATCGTCTTCCAGGCTGCGCAATCGTTCGGCGCGACGCCCGCGCAGACGGCGTCGTGGATGTGGGCGCTCGGCTGGGGCGTCGGCCTGGCGACGCTGCTGCCGTCGCTCTGGTGGCGCCAGCCGGTGATGATCGCGTGGAGCACGCCGGGCGCCGCAGTGCTCGCGGTCGCCGGCGCGAGCGGCGCGTTCAACATGGCCGAGGCAACCGGCGCGTTCATCGTCTTCGCGCTGCTCGTGATCGCGGTCGGCGCAACCGGCTGGTTCGAGCGCGTGATGGACAGGATTCCGCTGCCGCTCGCCGGCGCCTTGCTCGCTGGCGTGCTCGCACGCTTCGGCCTCGATGCGTTCGCGGCCGCGGGCTCGTCGCTCGAGCTGGTTCTCGCGATGCTCGTCGCCTATCTCTGCGGGCGGCGCTGGTGGCCGCGCTACGCCGTCGTCGGTGTGCTCGTGGTCGGCATCGCCGTCGCCGCCATGAGCGGGACACTGCGCGCCGCGGTCGTGCCCTGGGTGCCGACGACGCCCGTCTTCACCGCGCCGGTCTTCACCTGGCGCGCGACCGTGAGCCTGGCGCTGCCGCTCTTCGTCGTGACGATGGCGTCGCAGAACCTGCCCGGCGTCGCCGTGATCCGCGCCGCCGGCTACGCGATGCCGGTCTCGAAGATCATCGTCATCACAGGCATCGCGACCTTGCTGCTGGCGCCCTTCGGTGCGTTCGCGCTCAATTTCGCGGCGATCACCGCTGCCATCTGCATGGGCCGCGAGGCGCACGCCGATCCGGCGCGGCGCTGGGTCGCGGCGGCCTCGTGCGGATTGATCTACTGCATCGTCGGCACCTTCGGTGCGGCGGTCGCCGGCCTCCTGTCCGCGTTCCCCCGTGAGCTGGTGGCGGTGATCGCCGGGTTGGCGCTGCTCGGCACCATCGGCACCGGTCTCGCGGCGGCGGTGCGCGACGAGCGGCTGCGCGAGGCCGCGCTCATCACCTTTTTGGTCACGCTCTCGGGGCTGAAGCTCTTCGGCATCGGCTCTGCGCTCTGGGGCATCGTCGCCGGCACGCTGGCGCTGGTTGTGCAACAGTGGCGGCCCGGCGCCGACTGCACGCGCGTCGGCCCCTAGTTCCTGACGACCCGCCCATGAATTTGCTCTTCGTCGCCGATCCGCTCGAGACCTTCAAGACCTACAAGGACACGACCTTCGCGATGATGCACGCGGCCGCGGCGCGTGGTCACGCGCTGCTCGCGTGCGAGCCGAAGGATCTCGTCTGGCAGCGCGGCGGCCGGGTCGAAGCGCGCTCGCGCGCGATCACGCTCGCCGCGCCGGGCGGCGACGCCTGGTTCGTCGAAGCCGCCGAGGCCGCGCCGATCGCGCTGGCCGACGTGTCGGCGGTGGTCATGCGCAAGGACCCGCCCTTCGACACCGAATTCTTCTACGCGACGCACCTGCTCGGCCAGGCCGAGCGCGAAGGCGCGCGCGTCTTCAACAGCCCGCGTGCGCTTCGC
>Ga0123337_10002670_pt1 | contig 20094 bp, 19 predicted proteins | sample frozenSSSSmetaG_FD_89792 | JGI IMG/M metagenome (GOLD analysis project Ga0123337, IMG submission 89792) | Glacier valley bacterial and archeal communities from Borup Fiord, Nunavut, Canada, to study Microbial Dark Matter (Phase II) -... | ecosystem: Environmental > Aquatic > Freshwater > Ice >... | reverse complement strand
TGGCGAGGCCGAGGCTGCGCGGCCCGCGCACGGCCAGGAGGAACGGGAAGCCGAACTTGGCGTTGTAGTCGGCGTTCAGCCGCTGAATGTGCTCGTACTCCGCCGGCGTGCAGTCGGTCAGGCTGGCCTTGCCTTGTTCGTTCGTGGACTCTCTGGTGAGCGTCTTGCTGACCATTGCCTTGCCCGCTAGCTCGGGGTGGGCACGGATCAGCTTGAGCTGCGCGTCGCGCCCGGCCGCACGGACCACCTCGACCAACGCGAGTTTCAGCTGCGCGAGGCTCGCGTATGGGCGCTGCGGCGCCGCCAGCTCGGCGATCCATGGCGAGTGTTCGTAGGTGCCGTCCAGCAAGCTTGCGAAATCGGTTGGGCTCGCCGCGTTGATCTGCTCGAGCGTGATCGTGTTCATTCCCATGCTCAGCCCCATGCCATTGCGTGATCAGGATCGAAGGCGTGATGGACCTTCCAGTGGCGCGCGATGTCGATGCGCCGCGTGACCCAGACGCGGTCGTGCTGTCCGATGTGATCGAGAAAGCGCTGCAGGCCGCGCATGCGCCCCGGCCGGCCGAGCAGGCGGCAGTGCATGCCGATGCTCATCATCGACGACCGCTCGGCGCCTTCGGCGTAGTGCACATCGAACGCGTCGCGCAGGTACTCGAAGAACTCGTCGCCGTGCGAGAAGCCCTGCGGCAGCGCGAAGCGCATGTCGTTGCAGTCAAGCGTGTAGGGAACCACGAGCTGTGGAATCTGGGTGCTGTCGGTCTTCCTGACCTGCAGCCAGACGGGCAGGTCGTCACCGTAGTAGTCGCTGTCGTACTCGAAGCCGCCGAAATCGGCGACCAGGCGGCGCGTGTTCGGGCTGTCGCGCCCGGTGTACCAGCCCAGTGGCCGCTCACCGGTCACGCGCTGTATGGCCGCCATGCCGCGCGCCATGTGCTCGCGCTCGGTGGCTTCGTCCACGGCCTGGTAGTTGATCCAGCGCCAGCCGTGGCAGGCGATCTCATGCCCCAGTTCCGTGAGCGCGGCCGCAAGCTCCGGGTTGCGCTCGAGTGCCATGCCGGTGCCGAACACGGTGAGCGGCAGGCCGCGCTTCTCGAACTCGCGCACCAGGCGCCACACGCCCACGCGCGAGCCGTATTCGTAGATGCTCTCCATGGTCAGGTGCCGGTCGGGGAAGGCTTCGGGGTTGAACATCTCGGACAGGAACTGCTCGCTGCCGGCATCGCCATGCAGCACCGAGTTCTCGCTGCCTTCCTCGTAGTTCAGCACGAACTGCACGGCCACTCGGGCCTGCCCCGGCCAATGGGCTTGAAGCCCTTGTCGGCCGTAGCCTTTCAGGTCTCTGGGGTAGGGTGAATTCATTTGGATGCAGAGTTGAGCACCTGGGCCAGGTCGGTGTCGCGCGGGCGCAGGTGCAGGTTCTGTTCGACGTGTTCCAGGTGTTCCAGGGTCAGCCGCACGGCGGCCTTGGCGTCGCGCCGCTCGAAGGCATCGACGATGGCCACGTGCTCTGCCAGCGACGCCTCGGCCGAGTGAGACGATTGGTACATCAGCGCGATCAGCGACGACCGCGTCAGCAGGTCGGTGAGCAATTGCGCGAGTACATCGTTGCCGAGCATCTGCGCCAGCACCACGTGGAAGTCGGCGAGCAAGCGCGTGCGCCCCGGCACATCTGTGCTGGCCACGGCTGCCCGCTCGGCCTGCAGATGGCGGTGCAGTTCCGCGACCTGTGCATCGGTGATCACCGCGCACAGCTGCCGAGTCAGCGCTGCCTCGAGAATCTGGCGCACCTCGAAGACCTGGCGTGCCTCTTCGACGCTCGGGCTTGCCACAAACGCACCGCGCGCCGGTTCGAGCACCACCAGGCGGTCGCGGCTGAGCTGGTTCAGCGCTTGCCGCACCAGGGTGCGCGAAACCTTGAAGATGTCGGCAATCTTCTGCTCGGACAGCTTGGTTCCCGGCATCAGCCGCCGCCCGATGACCGCTGCGGTGATCGATTCGACGATGCGTTGCGTGCTGCCCGACGCCGCATCTTTGCCACTCGACATGCGAGCGCGTGTGGACCTTGGCGTACGTGCCGATGCAGAGATGGGCTGTATGACCTTGAGGCCGGTGCGGCCCCCGGTCAGAGCGCTGGACATGCTGATGGCTCCGGATTCGGTTGACTTGACAGCCATAGTGTATACACTTTGCTTCTGTCCGCAAGTCAGAAGTGCGCCCGACGGGCACAGATGGAGCGGCGCACATCTTTTGTGCCGCGGCTGCCTGGGACCGGTCCTTGCCGTGTCTTGCAGGCAGGCGCCACCCAACCTAAAGGAACCCGATGGGGCACCTCAGCACCCACGTGCTTGACACCATGAACGGCTGCCCGGCGGCTGGCATGGCCGTGAAGCTGCAGCGAGTCGACGGTGATCAGGTCGAAACGATCAAGGTGTTCACGCTCAATGCCGACGGCCGAAACGAAGGCGGCGCCTTGCTCGACGCGCCTGCCATGGCAGTTGGCCGGTATCGGCTCGTGTTCTCGGTGGCGCCCTATTTCCGTGGCATCGGTGTTCAATTGCCCGAGCCCCCGTTCATCGGCGACGTGACCATCGACTTCGGCATCGCCGACGCGGCCGGCCGGTACCACGTGCCGCTGCTGGTCAGCCCGTGGGCCTACTCGACCTACAAGGGCTCGTGACCGGGCCGTCCCGGCATCCACTAAAAAACGTCATGATTGGAGGCATCGCACCTGCAATCGTGTATGCAGTCGTGAATACAATTTTCCCCTGAGAACTCGATGGAAGCGTACCTGCTCGACTGGCTCAACCTGCTGCTGCGGTGGGCCCACATCATCACCGGGATCGCATGGATCGGCGCCTCGTTCTACTTTGTCTCGCTCGACAACAGCCTGACCCCGCCGCAGAACCAGGCCGACGTTGACAAGGGCGTCGGCGGTGAGCAGTGGGGGGTGCACGGCGGCGGCTTCTACCACCACCAGAAGTACCCCGTGTCGCCCGGCTATGTGCCCGATCAGTTGCACTGGTCGATGTGGGAGAGCTACTCCACCTGGCTCACCGGCTTTGCACTGTTCACGGTGCTGTACCTCTACAACGCCAGCACCTTTCTGATCGACAAGACGCTGTTCGACTGGTCGCCGGCCGCCGCCGTGAGCACCGCGCTCGCATTCTTCGTCGCGTTCTGGGTGCTCTACGACACGATCTGTCGCACGCTCGGCCGTGGCCGCAGCGGCGACGTGATCGTCGGCGCCTGCGTGTTCGTGCTGATCGTGTTCGCATCGTGGCTGTCGTGCCACTTGTTCGCGGGCCGAGCCGCCTTCCTGCTGGTCGGCGCCATGGTGGCGACCACGATGAGCGGCAACGTCCTGTTCTGGATCATTCCAGGCCAGCGCACTGTCATCGCGGCGATCAAGGCCGGCGAGCCGGTCGACCCGGCGCACGGCCAGCGCGGCAAGCAGCGCAGCGTCCACAACACGTTCTTCACGCTGCCGGTGCTCTTCGCGATGATGAGCAACCACTATGGCTTCACCTACGGCGCGAAGAACAACTGGGTCGTGCTGGTCGCGATCATGCTGGCGGGTGCCTTGATCCGCTTCTCGTTCGCGCTGCGGCACAAGGCGCTCGCCTACGGCAAGCCGGTGCCGTGGCGCTACGCCGTCATCGGCGTGCTGTTGCTGGGCGTGACGATCTGGGCCGTCAGGCCCGATGCGCAGCCGGTCACGGCAGCCGCCGAGCCGGCGACCTTTGCGCAGGTTCAAGGCGTCGTCACGCAGCGCTGCGTGCTGTGTCACGGCGCGGCCATGCAAAGCAAGAACGTGCGGCTCGACTCGGCCGACGAAGTGGCCAGACATGCCCAGGCGATCTACCAGCAGGCGGTGGTTCTCAAGGCCATGCCGATGAACAACGCCACCCAGATTACGGACGACGAACGGGCGCTCCTCAAGCGATGGTTCGAGGCCGGCGCGTCAACGAAGTGACGACGCGGGCCAAGGTGGTGTTGGACGCAACCTGCGCCTAAGAAGAGTGCGGCAAAGCGACCGGGCTGATCGATGCACCTGGATCGGCGGCGGGAGCCTCGTCGTCAATGGCGGCAATGTTCTGGGCGAGTTGCCCCTTCGGCCCCTGCACCAGTTCGTAACTCACGCGACCACCCTGCTTGAGGGTGCGGAAGCCCTCCATCTGGATGGCGGAGAAGTGCGCGAACACGTCTTCGCCGCCGGCTTCGGGTTCGATGAACCCGAAGCCCTTTGCATCGTTGAACCATTTGACCGTACCCGTCGCCATGGTGATGCTCCCGCTCTCAAGCAAATGGGGCTGTGCCACTTTGCTTGACCCTTGGGGGCGGAAATGTCGAAGACCTTCCTTTGGGGCAGCACAGTAGCACCGGAGACATTCTGGTCCTGCGCGAAATCAGCTGTCAATCCAGAGAACCCGGGTACGGCCAGCCAAGCGGGCCGCCGCCGTTCGGGAACTGATGTACGAAGAATCGCTTGGGCTGCGCACCATTTCCGGGCTTGTGTATTGCCCAGTGGGTGCAATATCGAAAGGGTTGCAACGGCGAAGGCCCAACTCGATAGAATGAATCCATGCCCGACGACACCCCTCTTCCCACCGCGCCACCGGCAGCTCGGCCCCACCCGGACGACGGGCAGGGCGCCGTCGTGGTCGAGCGGCAGGCGGCTCGCACCGAGCCTCCGCGCATGTACCAAGTGGTGCTGCTCAACGACGACTACACCCCGATGGAGTTCGTCGTGATGGTGCTTCAGGAATACTTCAAACGCGACCTCGAAACCGCGACCCAGATCATGCTGAAGATCCACCATGACGGACGAGGCGTTTGCGGTGTCTACACAAAAGACGTCGCTGCAACGAAGGTTGAACTCGTGTTGGCCGCCGCACGGCGCGGTGGCCACCCGCTGCAATGCATTATGGAGGCCGCATGATTGCGCAAGAGCTTGAGGTAAGTCTGCACATGGCGTTCGTCGAGGCGCGCCAGCAGCGCCACGAATTCATCACGGTCGAGCACCTGTTGATGGCGCTTCTCGACAACCCGTCGGCCGCCGAAGTGCTGCGCGCCTGCGCCGCCAACGGCGACGATTTACGCAAGAGCCTGCTCGGTTTCATCAAGGAGAACACGCCCACTGTGGGCGGCTCCGATGAGGTCGACACGCAGCCGACGCTGGGGTTCCAGCGGGTGATCCAGCGCGCCATCATGCATGTGCAGTCCACCGGCAGTGGCAAGAAGGAGGTGACTGGTGCAAACGTGCTTGTCGCGATCTTCGGCGAGAAGGATTCGCACGCCGTCTACTACCTGCACCAGCAGGGCGTGACGCGCCTCGATGTCGTCAACTTCATTGCGCACGGCATCAAGAAAACCGACCCGCCGGAGCCGAGTAAGCCTGGCGAAGGCAGTAGCGGGAACAGTGGCAACAGCGAGAACGAGAAGGAAGAGGGCGACGGCAAAGGCACGCCGCTCGACCAGTTCACACAGAACCTGAACCAACTCGCCCGCGATGGCAAGATCGATCCGCTCATCGGCCGCGAGCACGAGGTCGAACGCGTCATCCAGATCCTCTGCCGCCGGCGCAAGAACAACCCGCTTCTCGTGGGCGAGGCCGGTGTGGGCAAGACCGCCATCGCCGAGGGCTTGGCATGGCGCATCACCCAGAAGGAAGTGCCGGAAATTCTGGCCGACTCGGTGGTGTATTCACTCGACATGGGCGCGTTGCTGGCCGGCACCAAGTACCGCGGTGACTTCGAGCAGCGCCTGAAAGGCGTGCTCAAGAACCTGAAGGACCAGCCCAACGCGGTGCTCTTCATCGACGAGATCCACACGCTGATCGGCGCGGGCGCGGCCTCGGGTGGAACGCTGGACGCGAGCAACCTGCTGAAGCCGGCGCTCAGTTCGGGTGCGATGAAGTGCATCGGTGCGACCACCTTCACCGAGTATCGAGGCATCTTCGAGAAAGACGCGGCGCTCTCAAGGCGTTTCCAGAAGGTCGACGTGGTCGAGCCTTCGGTCGAGCAGACGGTCGAGATCCTGAAGGGCCTGAAGTCGCGCTTCGAAGAGCACCACAGCGTGAAGTACGCGCTCGGCGCGCTTCAGGCTGCTGCCGAACTTTCGGCCAAGTTCATCAACGATCGACACCTGCCCGACAAGGCCATCGACGTGATCGACGAAGCCGGTGCGGCGCAGCGCATCCTGCCCAAGAGCAAGCAGAAAAAGACCATCACGCGCGCCGAGGTCGAAGACATCGTGGCGAAGATCGCCCGCATTCCGCCCGCGAGTGTGTCGAACGATGACCGCTCCAAACTCAAGACGCTGGACCGCGACTTGAATAGCGTTGTGTTCGGCCAAGAGCCGGCCGTCGAGGCCATCTCGGCCGCAATCAAGATGGCGCGCTCGGGCCTCGGCCGGCCGGACAAGCCGATCGGCTCGTTCCTGTTCAGCGGCCCGACCGGCGTGGGCAAGACCGAGGTCGCGAAGCAGCTCGCCTACATCCTCGGTGTCGAGCTGATCCGCTTCGACATGAGCGAGTACATGGAACGCCATGCGGTGAGCCGCCTGATCGGCGCGCCACCGGGCTACGTCGGCTTCGAGCAAGGCGGCTTGCTGACCGAAGCGGTGTCGAAGAAGCCGCATGCGGTGCTGCTGCTCGACGAGATCGAGAAGGCGCACCCGGATGTGTTCAACGTGTTGTTGCAGGTCATGGACCATGGCACGCTGACCGACAACAACGGGCGCAAGGCCGACTTCCGCAGCGTGATCATCATCATGACGACGAACGCCGGTGCCGAGACGATGAACAAGGCGACCATCGGCTTCACCACGGCGCGCGAGTCCGGCGACGAGATGGCCGACATTAAGAAGCTGTTCACGCCCGAGTTCCGCAACCGGCTCGATGCGACCGTGAGCTTCAAGCCGCTGGACGAAGAAATCATTCTTCGCGTGGTCGACAAGTTCCTGCTGCAACTGGAAAGCCAGCTGACCGAGAAGAAGGTCGAGGTCACGTTCACCGACGCCTTGCGCAAGCAACTCGCGAAGAAGGGCTTCGACCCGTTGATGGGCGCCCGGCCGATGCAGCGCCTGATCCAGGACACGATCCGTCGTGCGCTGGCCGACGAGTTGCTGTTCGGCAGGCTCGTCGATGGTGGCCGCCTGACTGTGGACGTCGACGCCGATGGCAAGCCGCTGCTCGACATCCAGCCGATGAAGAAGAGCGACAAGCCGAAGGCCGAACCCGCAACCGCTTAGTGCGGCGGCGCATTCATTGCAAGCGGGCCTTCGGGCCCGTTTTGCTTTGGCGCGCCGCGTTCAGCGCGCCATGGCCGGGTCTTGCTTGAAGAAGCCGCGCAGTAATTCATAGAGCGGCGCGTGCTGGCTTCGCAGATCATGCGGCGCGACGAAGAACACCTCGCACGCCACGGCGAAGAACTCTTCGATGGCCTCGGCTGCGTACGGGTCGAGCAGCGTGTCTTCTTCGTTGTCGACGCGATCACAGAACGCGTCGAACTCTGTCTCGAGGACGCGCAGCCACTGTTCGCGCGCAGCCCGGTCGGGCAGGGGCGGCACACCGTCGGCAAGGCCGTCGCGCATGTCGAGCACATGGGCGAACTCGTGGATCACGACGTTGTAGCCGTACTCGGCCGATTCGCCGGCCTCGGCAACGTCGCGCCACGACAGCATCACCGGCCCGCCGTGCATGGCTTCGCCCGAGAGTTCTTCTTCGTATTCATGTACCACGCCGTCGTCGTCGGTGAACTCGCGCTGTGCGATCGCGCCATCGGCATGCACCACGATGCCGACGAAGCCGTCGTACCACGCCAAGCCCAGTTCCAGCACCGGCAGGCAGGCTTGTGCCGCGATGGCCGCCGCCATGTCGTCATCGATCTGCAGGCCGTGCGCGCCGCTGAATTCTTTCTCCGCGAGGAACAGCGTGCTCATGTCGCGAAGGCGGTCGACATCGCCGGCGCTGCGATGGGCCAGGAACGGGAAGCGCGCCAGCGTGAGTTGCCACAAGGCGTCGGGGATGGCGCGCGTCGCCAGCGTGCGGGCATCTCGGCGCCGCTTCAGCCACGACAGCATGGTCAGCGGGCCGGCGCAACTGCCGGGACAGCCGCGACAGCCGCATCAAGGCTCAGGCGCACGAAGCCGCTGGCACGCCAGCGCAAGACCTCGGCGCGCGGTCTTGCGCCGTGGTCCAGCTCCCAATCGCTGAGAACGCGGCGCATTCGGCCGGGCGCCAGGGCCTCGTCGCCAGGCCGATGGGTGTGGCCGTGGATCAGCGTCGGCGCGTTCGCGCGCTGCATCCACGCGATGGTCGTGGCGCGGTCCACATCGAACCACGGGCCGGTGTGACCGGCCTGGTGCGTTTCGCTTTGCGCCCGCATCTGCCGCGCCAGCACCCGCCGCTGCGCGAGCGGCTGGGCCAGCACCGCGGCCTGCCACGCGGGGCTGCGCACTTCGGTTCGCAGGCGCTGGTAGTCGAGGTCGGCGGTGCACCAGGCGTCGCCATGGGTGAGCAGAACCCGCTCGCCGAACGCGGTCAGCACCAGCGGGTCGGGCAGGGCCTGCACGCCGCATGCGAGCAGCATGTCGGCGCCCAGCAGGAAGTCGCGGTTGCCGACCATGAACGCGATGTGTCGCCTGGCGGACGCGGCCCTCAGCACCGCAGCACACTTCGCCTCGAACCCTTCGAAGCGCGCGTCGTCACCGACCCAGGCCTCGAACAGATCGCCAAGAATGAACACCACATCCGCCGGCGTGTGCTGCAGGTGCGCCGCAAAGGCGTCGAAGCCGCGCGGTGTGTCTTCCGCGAGGTGCAGGTCGCTGATGAAGTCGATGGCCTGCCAAGCCGCGTTCGCGTGCAACTCCGGCAGGGTGACGGACAGGGCCACAGACACCGGCAGGGTCATGTGCGCCGGCCCCGTGACAGGGCGCCTCAGGCGACGCGCGACGCGCTGATGATCGTCACGTCTTCCACAGGTACGTCACCGTGGCCGCCCTTGCTGCCGGTCTTGACGCGCTCGATCGCGTCGACCACGTCGTTGCCCGACACGACCTTTGCGAAAACCGCATAGCCCCAACCCGAAGCCGACTCGGAGGTGAAGTCGAGGAAGCCGTTGTCGGTGGCGTTGATGAAGAACTGCGACGTGGCCGAATGCGGCGCCGAGGTGCGCGCCATCGCCAGCGTGTAGTGCTTGTTCTTCAGGCCGTTGTTGGCTTCGTTTGCGATCTCCCCGCGTGTGGGCTTCTGCTTCATGCCGGGCTCGAAGCCGCCGCCCTGCACCATGAAGCCGGGGATCACGCGGTGGAATACCGTGCCGTTGTAGTGCCCGCTGTCCACGTAGGCGAGGAAGTTCTTGGAGGAGGCGGGCGCCTTCGCTTCGTCGAGTTCGATGCGGATGGTGCCCTTACTGGTTTCGATGTCGACTTGTGTGCTCATGGGGTTCACTTTTCCAGAGTTGCCTTGATGATGGTGACCGGCATCGACGGCACGTCGTTGTGCCCGCCTTTGCTGCCGGTCGGTACTTCGCGGATCTTGTCGACCACGTCCATGCCCGCGACCACCTTGCCGAACACGGCATAGCCGTTTCCGTCGGGCGAGTTGGCGGCGTTCAAGCGGTCGTTGTCCTGCACGTTGATGAAGAACTGCGATGTGGCCGAGTTGGGGTTGCCAGTGCGTGCCATGGCAAGCGTGCCACGCGCATTGCCCAGACCGTTCCTGCTTTCGAGCGGAATCGGCGCGCGCGTGGGCCTTTCCTTCATGTCGGCCGTCATGCCGCCGCCCTGGATCATGAAGCTCGGGATGACGCGGTGAAACACCGTGCCGTCGTAGTGGCCTGCCTTCACGTACTGCACGAAGTTCTCGACCGTCTTGGGCGCCTTCGCCGCATCGAGTTCGACGACGATGTCGCCGGCCGAGGTGTTGAGCTTGACCTTCTGGGCCAGCGCCGCGAGCGGGGCGGCGAATGCTAGCGCCAGCACGACAATGCGTGTCGCGTAAGTGAGTGAGCGGTTCATGATGGTTTGCATCGGGTGATGGGGAGGGTCGTCATTTTGCCGCGCTCGGCAGTCGCACGAGAGCTGGCGGGCCAATGAGCTGGAGGGCCAATGTGAGCTTTGGGCCGGCGCTGGTGTTCGTTGCATCGAGCTGCAGCGCCCGCGCATAGGCCTGCGTCGCCAACGCCACGTACACGTCGCCCAGGTTCTCGTGTGCCGTCGCGTAGCCCGGGTTGGCGCGCAGGGCTTGTTCCAGCGTCGCGCGCGCGCGGGGGTAGTCGCCGGCCTGTGCGTAGAGCGCGGCGAGGTTGTTGTAGGGTTCGGCCAGGTCGGGGTAGTCGTCGCCCAGCTTCTCGAACACAGCGCGAGCTTCGGCGCTTCGCTGTGCATCGGCCAGCATCACGCCTTTCATGAAACGAAGCTGCGGGTCGTTCGGCCGCGCCTGCAGTGCGCGCTCTGCCAACTGCAGGGCGGCAGCTGTCTGGCCGGCATAGTGAAGGCGTTGCACGTCGCCGAGTTCGTCGGCCTGCGCAACGCCAGTGGCTGCGGCGCCGATGCACAGAACGAAGATGATGGCCGAGCGGCGAAGCGTTGAAAACATGGCCGAGCGGCGAGTCGTTGAAGTGGCGAGGTGCGCAGTCGGCAGACGGGCTACTGGGTCGAACGTTGGGCCCCCGCTATACTGAATTTCATTGTAGTGCAGGGCCTCGTTTCACCCGACCGATAGCTGCCCGCCGACACCGGCCCAACGCGACTCTGGTTGGCCCGAAGCACTCAATCCACCCAGCTCGACACCGCCCGCACGGCCCATGACACTCCGCATTTACAACACGCTGACCCGCAGCCTGGCCGACTTCAAGCCGCTCGACGCGAACCACGTGCGCATGTACGTCTGCGGCATCACCATCTACGACCTGTGCCATGTGGGCCATGCCCGAATGATGGTCGCGTTCGACCTGATCTACAACTGGTTGCATGCGCTGGGCTATCAGGTGACCTATGTGCGCAACGTGACCGACATCGACGACAAGATCATCCGCCGCGCACTCGAACGTGGCATCACCTTGCGCGCGCTGACCGACGAGATGATCACCGCGATGCACACCGACCTCGACGCACTCGGCATCGCCCGCCCGACGTACGAGCCACGCGCCACCGAGCACGTGCCGCAGATGCTCGCGATGATCGGCACGCTCGAAGGCAAGGGCCTGGCGTACCGTTCAACCAATGGGGACGTGAACTACGCGGTGCGCAAGTTCCCGGGCTACGGCAAGCTGTCGGGAAAGTCGATCGATGAGTTGCGTTCGGGTGAGCGCGTTGCGGTGCTCGACGGCAAGGAAGACCCGCTCGACTTCGTGCTCTGGAAGCATGCCAAGCCCGATGAGCCGGCCGACGCCAAGTACGAATCGACCTACGGCCCGGGCCGCCCCGGTTGGCACATCGAGTGCTCGGCGATGGCTTGCGTGTTGCTCGGCGAGCAGTTCGACATTCACGGCGGAGGCATGGACTTGCAGTTCCCGCACCACGAGAACGAGATCGCGCAGAGCGAAGGTGCAACCGGCAAGGCGCCGGCCATCGTCTGGGCCCACAACGGGCTGCTCAACGTCGATCACGTGAAGATGTCGAAGTCGCTCGGCAACTTCTTCACCATTCGAGAAGTGCTCGAGCGCTACGACGGCGAGACAGTGCGCTTTTTCATGCTGCGCACGCACTACCGCAGCCCAGTCAACTTCAGCGACGCCACGCTCGACGATGCGCGCAATTCATTGCAACGGCTGTACACCGCGCTCGAAGGGCTGGACGTGCCCACGCGTCCCATCGACTGGGCGCAACCACAGGCGGGCGCGTTCCGCACCGCGATGAACGACGACTTCAACACGCCGGTGGCGGTGGCGGTGCTGTTCGAGTTGGCGGGTGAGGTGAACCGTACCCGATCGCTCGACGCAGCGGCCTTGTTGAAGGCGCTGGCGGCCACGTTGAACTTCCTGCAGCAAGACCCCCGCAAGTATCTTCAGGGTGGCAGTGGTGTCGATGAGACGATGGTCGCCCGGCGCATCGCCGAGCGTGCAGATGCCAAGCGCACGCGCAACTTTGCGCTTGCCGATCAGATCCGCAAGGATCTGCTGATGCAGGGCATCGTGCTGCAAGACTCACCCACCGGCACGACCTGGATGAAGGCGTGACGACCATGCCCAAAGCGCTGGTGGCTGCCACATCTGCATTCGCGTCCACGCCGGTGCCGGCCGTGCAAGTCACACCCGAGCAGGTGACACCCGACTACTGGGACGAAGCCTGCAAGCACCTGGGCAAGCGCGACCGCGTCATGCGCAAGCTCATCCCCAAGTTCGGCGAAGGCCGGTTGCAGAGCCGGGGCGATGCGTTCACCACGCTGGCACGGTCCATCGTCGGCCAGCAGATCTCGGTGAAGGCGGCGCAGTCGGTGTGGAACCGCTTCGCCGCGCTGATGCCCGAGCCCGCGATGCGGCTGGCACCGACCGATGTGTTGAAGCTGGAAGTCAGCGCGATTCGCGCCGCTGGCCTGTCGGCGCGCAAGGTCGAGTACCTGTGCGATCTGGCCGCGCACTTCGCGTCCGGCGCGGTGCATGTGCAGCAGTGGCAACAGATGGACGACGAGGCCATCATCGACGAACTCGTCGCCATTCGCGGCATCGGCCGCTGGACGGCGGAGATGTTCCTCATCTTTCACCTGATGCGCCCGAACGTGCTGCCGCTCGACGATCTGGGCCTGCTCAAGGGCATCAGCGTGAACTACTTCAGCGGCGAGCCGGTCTCGCGTGCCGAGGCGCGCGAAGTGGGCGATGCATGGGCGCCGTTCCGCTCAGTCGCCACGTGGTACATCTGGCGAAGCCTGGACCCGCTGCCGGTAGACTATTGAGCGCCGGACGCGGCGGCGCGACGGAACGAACGGATAGGAACGAACGAATGAGCAAACGACACTTCCTGGAGTTCGAGCAACCGGTTTCCGACCTTGAGTCGAAGATCGAGGAACTGCGTTATGTGCAGAGCGAATCGGCGGTCGATATCTCTGAAGAGATCGACCGCCTGGGCAAGAAGAGCCTGCAACTCACCAAAGACATTTACTCCAGCCTGACGCCCTGGCAGGTGACGCAGATCGCCCGCCACCCGCAGCGCCCCTACACGCTGGACTACGTGAACGACATGTTCACCGACTTCGAAGAGTTGCACGGCGACCGCGCATTCGCCGATGACCTGTCCATTGTCGGCGGCCTGGCGCGCTTCAACGGCCAGGCCTGCATGGTGCTCGGCCACCAGAAGGGGCGCGACACGAAAGAGCGCGGCTTGCGCAACTTCGGCATGTCACGGCCCGAGGGTTACCGCAAGGCGCTGCGGCTGATGAAGCTGGCAGAGAAGTTCAACCTGCCGGTGTTCACCTTCGTCGACACGCCGGGTGCCTACCCCGGCATTGGCGCCGAAGAGCGCGGCCAGTCGGAAGCCATCGGCCGCAACATCTTCGAGATGGCGCAGCTCGAGGTGCCGATCATCGTGACCATCATCGGCGAAGGCGGTTCGGGCGGCGCGTTGGCCATCAGCGTCGGCGACCAGCTGCTGATGCTCCAGTACTCGATCTACTCGGTCATCTCGCCCGAAGGCTGCGCGTCCATCTTGTGGAAGACCGCAGAGCGAGCGTCGGACGCGGCCGACGCACTGGGCATCACGGCGCACCGGCTCAAGGCGTTGGGTCTCGTCGACAAGATCGTGGGCGAACCCGTAGGTGGCGCACACCGCGACACCAAGCAGATGACGGCGCTTCTTAAGCGCGCCCTGAACGACGCGCTGCGCCAGGTCAGCGACCTGAAGCCGAAGGAGTTGCTGCAGCGGCGCTATGAGCGGCTGCAGTCGTACGGCCGCTTCACGGACACCAAGGAACGTTGAACGCCGGTGCAGCGCCACGGGTCGTGGCCGTCGCCTACAGCGGCGGGCGCGACTCGACGGCGCTGCTGCACGCCACGTTGGCGCAGGCTCGCGAGATCGGCGTGCAGGTGCTGGCGCTGCATGTGCATCACGGCTTGAGCCCCCATGCCGACGAGTGGCTCGCGCATTGCGATGCGCAGTGCCGGCACTGGGTGGCGCGCGGCGCGGTGCTTGCATTCCAGTCACACCGCTTGACTGCAGAGCCGGCAGCGGGCGAGAGCGTTGAAGCCTGGGCGAGGCAGGAGCGCTACAAGGCCTTGCGCTCGATGGCCATCGAGCACGGTGCGCCCGTCGTGCTGCTGGCCCACCACCAGCGCGATCAGGCCGAGACGCTGCTGTTGCAGGCATTGCGCGGCGCGGGTGTGGCCGGCTTGTCGGGCATGCCGCGTGAGGTGCAGCGCGATGGCATCACGTGGCTGCGGCCCTGGCTGGGCATGCCGCGTGATGCCATCGAGGGCTACGTGCGCCGCCACTGCCTGCGGTTCATCGACGACGACAGCAACGGCGATGCCCGCTTCGCCCGAAACCGCTTGCGGCTGCAGGTGTGGCCGGCGCTGGCCGGCGCGTTCCCGCAGGCCGAAGCAAGCCTGGCAGCCGCATCGGCATGGGCACAGGAAGCGACTGCTGCGCTGCGCGAACTCGCCGCCATCGACCTCACGACGATTGCGTCAACCCCCGGTTTGCCAACCGCCGGTGCGCCGACCAATGATGCGCGTGGCCCGGGACCGCTCGACATCGATGCCTGGCTGCAACTCTCCGACGCGCGTCGCAGCAATGCGCTGCGCGAGTGGCTTCGCCGCGGCCTCGGCCGACCCGCCGAGGCCGTGCTCGTCAAGCGGCTGCTGGCCGAACTGCCGGCCTGCCGCAGCGCGCAGTGGCAGGCCGGCGGACGCGAACTGCGCAGCCACAAGGGCCTGTTGATTTGCCAGCGCGTGGCTGACGCGGCCACCTCTGCCGGAACGCGCGAAACGGCATTGAGCGTGCACCGCGCGGGTACGCATGCGCTGCCCGGTTGGGGCGGCAGCCTGTGGGTCCAACGGGTCAGCGAAGGCGGTGTGCCGATGGCGTGGTTGGCGCATCTCGACCTTCAGCCCCGTTCGGGCGCCGAGCGCTTTCAGGCCGGCACCGGCCGGCCACCGCGCAGCCTGAAGCTGCAGTTCCAGGCCGCCGGCGTGCCGGCCTGGGAGCGCGATGGCCCGCTCGTCTTCAGCGGCGGGCAGCTCGTGTTCGTACCCGGCCTGGGGCTCGACGCGCGTGTCGTCGGGCTGCCCGGCCAGGCGCTTGTCACCCTGCGCTGGGTGCGTGACAGCGCGCCAGGCAAAGGCACCAGTCGCGCAAAAACCAACAGCTAGAATTCCGGGTTATCCCGGGCATGACAGCCCTGCCCGACCACCTGCGCCAGGCCTCCTTCTTCAAGCTCCCGCGCTCCAAGCGATTTCACGCCATGGCACTCATCGTTCACAAATACGGCGGCACCTCGATGGGCTCGACCGAGCGCATCCGGCTCGTCGCCAAGCGCGTTGCGAAGTGGGTGCGCGCCGGGCACCAGCTGGTCGTCGTGCCCTCGGCCATGAGCGGCGAGACGAACCGCCTGCTGGGCCTGGCGAAGGACCTGTCGCCCGCCGCGACCACGCCCGAATTGCTGCGTGAACTCGACGCCATTGCCTGCACCGGCGAGCAGGTGTCGGTCGGCCTGCTGGCCATTGCCTTGCAGGCCGAAGGCATGCAATCGGTCAGTTACGCGGGCTGGCAAGTGCCGATCAAGACCGATTCGTCATACACCAAGGCACGCATCCAGAGCATCGACGACACGCGCGTGCGGGCCGACCTTGCAGCCGGCAAGGTGGTTGTCATCACCGGCTTCCAGGGCGTCGACGAGGCCGGCAACATCACCACGCTCGGCCGAGGGGGCTCCGACACATCCGCCGTAGCCGTAGCTGCGGCCATGAAGGCCGACGAGTGCCTGATCTACACCGACGTGGACGGCGTCTACACCACCGACCCGCGAATTGTGGCCGACGCGCGGCGCCTGACCACCATCAGCTTCGAAGAGATGCTCGAGATGGCCAGCCTGGGCTCGAAGGTGCTGCAGATCCGCGCGGTCGAATTCGCCGGCAAGTACCGCGTGCCGCTGCGCGTGCTGTCGAGCTTCACGCCCTGGGACATCGACATCGCCGAAGAGGCGAAGTCCGGCACGCTCATCACTTTCGAAGAGGACGAAAAAATGGAACAAGCCGTTGTCTCGGGCATCGCCTTCAACCGCGACGAAGCCAAGATCAGCCTGATGGGCGTGAACGACAAGCCGGGCATCGCGCACCACATCCTCGGGCCGGTGGCCGACGCCAACATCGACGTCGACGTGATCATCCAGAACATCTCGCACGACGGCCGCACCGACTTCTCTTTCACGGTGCACCGCAACGACTACCAGCGCACGATGGACCTGCTCAAGGACAAGGTGCTGCCGGTCGTCGGCGCGAGCGACCTGGTTGGCGACGCCAAGATCTGCAAGGTCAGCATCGTCGGCATCGGCATGCGCTCGCACGTGGGGGTGGCGAGCCGCATGTTCCGCGTGCTCAGCGAGGAGGGCATCAACATCCAGATGATCACCACGAGCGAGATCAAGACCAGCGTGGTGATCGACGAGAAGTACATGGAACTCGCAGTTCGGGCGCTGCACAAGGCGTTCGATCTCGACCAGCCGCCCGCCTGAGGCGCGCGGCTTAGCGGTTAGAATGCCCGCTGGTAAACGGAGTCGTGACCGAGTGGCCGAAGGTGCTCCCCTGCTAAGGGAGTAAGTGGGCAAAACCTGCTTCGAGGGTTCGAATCCCTCCGACTCCGCCAGATAGCTAGCAATGACGGGCCTTCGCGGCCCGTTTTGTTTTTGTACCTACACCCCTACCTACATTGCGAAACCGCTTCGGAGGTGCGCGATGGGTGTTGTGCACACGTCACAGCCACCGAGCGTTGGCGGCTTGCAAATGGATGGGTCTTGCACTGCCAGCGCCGACGGTGAACACGGTCTGGCAATTCGAGTGACGTGCTCGGATGAGTTTCGTCAGTTGCCACCTGACCCCTTACCGGCGTCCAGGTTCCGAGGAAGTGTCAGCCCTGACCTCGGGCCGTACTTGCTGCGTGAGTGCAAGGTCCCTCATCAGCGCATTCGCGGCAGCCTCATCCGACAGCAACGGTTCACGCACCTGCGCCAGCATGTCGTGCACGTCTGCAGAAGGCCTGACCGTGCTTCCAGCCTCGATGAAACGCTTCGCGTATGAAGACGCGAGGTCTCCCGTCGGCCGCACCAAGACGCTGCCGGTCGGGCCGACCCCACGGCTGCGCATGGCGGTGGTCAGCTGCTCGAACCATGCTTACGGGTACTTCAACGTCTACGGCCGGATCGCACAGCGGGCCGACCTGGACCTCGTGATGCACCTGGGCGACTACCTGTACGAGTACGGCGCCGGGCAGTACGGCTCGGTGCGCACCCGCGAGCCGGCGACCGAGATGCTCACGCTCGCCGACTACCGCATGCGCCATGCCCAGTACAAGCGCGATACCGACTCGCAGGCCATGCATCGCCAGCACCCGATGGTGGCGATCTGGGACGACCACGAGACGGCGAACAACTCCTGGAAAGACGGTGCCGAGAACCACCAACGCGCAAAAGAGGGCGCATGGGCTGCGCGCGTTGCCGCCGCTTTGCAGGCCTACTACGAATGGATGCCGGTGCGCCAGGTGGACGCCACCAACCCGCGCCGCAACAACCGCAGCTACGCCTACGGCGACTTGGCCGATCTGATCATGCTGGAAGAGCGCCTGGGTGGCCGCTCGCATCAGATCGACGGCAGCATTCCCACACCGTTCGGCCAGGCGTTCACGCGGACCGGTGCCTTCTTGGACCCGACCCGCCAACTGCTCGGCGCCGATGAAGAGGCTTGGCTCTTCAACAAGCTGTGCACCAGCCCGGCGAAGTGGAAGATGCTCGGCCAGGGCGTCATGTTCGCGCAGCTGAAGGTGCCCGGCTACGCGGCGCTGAACGCACTGGGTGGTGGCCTCTTCCTCAACTCCGACCAGTGGGACGGCTACCAGCCTGCACGCGACCGTGTGTACGCCGTGCTCAAGGGAAGCAACGGGCAGGCGCCGGTGAACAACGTGGTGGTGCTGACCGGTGACATCCACAGCTCGTGGGCGGCCGACCTGTCGCAGGACCCGAACAACCCGGTCGTCGGAAGCGGCGGCTACGACGCGGTGACGGGCAAGCTGCAGCCCAGCGTACACACCACGCCTCGGGCCAACCCGCCGGCGTTGGCGTCCGGCGTGCCAGTGCGTGCGGGCGACGACGAATGATGGCCACTGCTGGCCGCGCGCGCCAGCCCGCGCGGCGGCCGACGAATCGGCCCATGAAATGAGCCCGTGCCGGTCATGCGCCAGTCATGGCCACCGCAGATAGTCGTTGCCAGTGAGCTGCGTTCGGCAGCTCGAATTCTCTACACGAAACCCGGAGAGCGATCCATGCGTCACCCCCATCTTTCGATGCGCCGAGCCTGCGCTGCGCTGGTCTTTGCGGCCATCGCTGCCGGTGCGGTCACGCCTGCATTCGCAACCAACGTTGCGCTCGCGACTGGCAGCGGTGATTCCGGCTACGGCCAATGGCAGCGCTTCGATGTCAGCGATCTCGACGCCTTGTCCGGCGGCACTGAATGGATCGACGACAGCAACTCGCTGGCGGCCGGGTGCGGCACGCCGCTGAGCTTCAGCTTCACCATTGGCGCGGGCCAGGTGGGCCAGCTCACGGTGGTGGACGCAGGCTTTGCTGGCGATACGTTTTTGCTCTTCAACGCGGGCGCGTCCATCGGTTCGACCGGCCCGGTCGCGGTCACCACCATCGACACGGCGGCCTACCTCGGTGAAGGCTTCGACGCGGCGCTCGCCAACGCATCGTTCAGCCACGCCGTGCTGACGCTCGGCGCCGGCAGCTACCAGATCAGCGGCCGGCTCGACCAGTCGGTGCAGGCGGCCGGGCTGCCGTTGAACTCGACCGTGGGCGCGGTGCAACTCACGGTCAGCGCCGTGCCCGAGCCCGCCACCGGACTGGCCCGGCTGGCCGGCCTGGGCCTGATGGGCCTGCGCCTGCGCTGCTGCGCGCTGCTTGCCCGCTGATGCATGCGCGCTGATGCGCCGCCCTTGCGTCGTCACGCGCTCCCAATTCGACTCGAAGGAACGATCATGAAACCTGTTTCCATCCACCCCCGCCAGTTGCTCCGCAAGACTTGCGCACTCGCCGCGTTTGCCGCCTTCACGGCGTGCGCCAGCGTGGCATCTCACGCCGCGCCGATCACCGTCAAGCTCATCGGCTTCAACGACTTCCACGGCACGCTGCAATCGCCCGGCACGTTCGGCATCAACACCACAATCCCGTCGGAGCAGCGTTCGGCCGTCGGCTGTGCCGAGTACCTGGCCGCCTACGTGGCGCGCATGAAGGCCACCAACCCGCTCAACGTGGTCGTGGGCGCAGTTGACTTCATCGGCGCTTCGCCGTTGATCTCGGCGCTGTTCTTCGACGAGCCGGCGGTCGAGGTGATGAACTGCGTCGGTCTGGAGTTCAACGCGGTCGGCAACCACGAGTTCGACAAGGGTTCGGCCGAACTCAGGCGCCTGCAGACCGGCGGCTGCAAGCTCACGAACGGTGTGCCCGATGCGAACAGCTGCAAGGGCCTGGGCTCCGGTGCGCCCGGCACCTTCGACGGCGCGCGCTTCAAGTGGTTGTCGGCCAACGTGATCGAGACGGCCACCGGCAAAACGCTGCTCGCCCCCTACGGCATCAAGACCTTCAACGGCGTGCGCGTCGCCTTCATCGGCATGACGCTCAAGGGCACGCCCAGCATCGTGACGCCGACCGGCGTGGCCGGGTTGACCTTCCGCGACGAGGCCGACACCGTGAACGCCCTCGTGCCGCAACTGCGCGCACGCGGCATCGAAGCCATCGTCGTGCTCGTGCGCCAGGGCGGCTTCCAGACTAGCCCGAACGTGGGCGACATCAACGGCTGCGACGGCAACCTGAAGAACGCCGACGGCAGCGACTCCGACCTCGGCGCCATCGTCAAGCGGCTCGACAACGCGGTCGATCTGGTCATCAGCGGG
>Ga0123337_10002667_pt1 | contig 20105 bp, 17 predicted proteins | sample frozenSSSSmetaG_FD_89792 | JGI IMG/M metagenome (GOLD analysis project Ga0123337, IMG submission 89792) | Glacier valley bacterial and archeal communities from Borup Fiord, Nunavut, Canada, to study Microbial Dark Matter (Phase II) -... | ecosystem: Environmental > Aquatic > Freshwater > Ice >... | reverse complement strand
TACCGCCCGCACACCTTCGTGTGGTTCCACCGGGACCTGCGCGACGAGCCTCTCGTGCCCGGGCCGATGACGGTGCTCCACCACGACGAGCGGCTGGTCGTCGTCGACAAGCCGGCGTTCCTGTCGACCATCCCGCGGGGGCGGCACGTGCGGCAGAGCGTCGTCGTGCGGCTGCGCGAGGAGCTCGGGCTTCCCGAGCTGTCACCGCTGCACCGGCTCGACCGGGTCACCTCGGGGCTCCTGGTCCTGGCCACCGAGCGACGCTGGCGTGCGCCGTACCAGCGGCTGTTCGAGGGGGGTGAGGTGCGCAAGACGTACGGCGCGCTCGCGGGGTACCGGCCCGCCCTGGCCCTGCCGGTCGTCGTGCGCGACCACCTCCGGGCGGTGAAGGGTGATGGGCGTGCGGAGGTCGTGGCCGGCGCCCCGGTCAACGCCGAGACCCTCGTCGAGCTCGAGTCGCGAGAAGGGGATGTCGCTCGCTACCGGCTGACCCCGCGCACCGGGCGCACCCACCAGCTGCGAACTCACCTGTGCACGCTGGGAATCCCCATCATCGACGACCCGCTCTACCCCCTCGACCGGGACGTGGCGCCCGACGACTTCAGCCGGCCGCTGCAGCTGCTCGCGGCCGAGCTGGCGTTCACCGACCCGGTGGACGGGAGCGAGCGCCGGTTCGTCAGCGGGCGGACGCTGCCCCTGCTGCCGGCCTGAGGGACGAGGCGCGCGGGGCTATGGCCCGAGCAGGGCCAGGGGCACGACGGCGACACCGTCCTGTCGGCGGTAGGCGCGGGTGCCGGTGGTGAGGACCACGAGGTCGACCACCGCGTGCGGCAGCTGCTCGCGCATCCATAGGAGGTGGCGGACGTCGCGGTCACCCACGGTCGCCGACAGCTTGACCTCGATTCCCAGGACGGCACCGTCGACCCCCTCGACGACCAGGTCGACCTCGTGGTCGCCATTGCGGGTGCGCAGGTGCCCGACGCGACCCTCGGCCGCCTGCGCGGCGACCCGCACCGTGAGCGTGGCCAGCGACTCGAAGAGGGGACCCGCCATCGCCGCCCCCCCGGCCGAGGCGAGGCTCGCCGCAGAGTGGCCGAGCAACCGGGCGGCGAGCGCGGGGTCAGCGAGCTGGTGCTTGGGTGCCTGTTGGAGCCGCGAGAGCGGGTTGCGGCTCGGGCTCCAGCCGGGCACAGGGTCCAGCAGCCAGAGAGCAGAAAGGTGGTCGCGGTAGGCGATCGTCGTGGTCTTCGCCGGCTGCGAACCGTCACCGCCGGTCGTCGCGTCGAGGATGCGAGAGTAGGCCGTCGTCGTCGACGATGCCGCAGCGAACGCCTGCAGCCAGCGGCGCAGCGTCTCGGGGCGCCGCACCGAGAGGCCGTGCTCGGGCAGGTCCCGGTCGATGACGCGCCCAAGATAGGCGTCGAGCAGCCCCCGTCGCAGCCGTGCGGGCTGCCGACCGATGCCGGGAAACCCGCTGGCCTCGATCGCGGCGAAGTAGTCGGCCGCTCCGAACGCGGTGCTCCCCTGCAGGGCGCCCTGGGTCCCTGTGAGCAGGGAGGCGAGCGAGACCACCGGGACGACGGCCCCGCGTTCGTGCAGGGCCATCGGGCGCATCCGCAGGGACAGGATGCGTCCGGCGCCGCTGTGCGTGTCGACGCCGCGCGCGGGCGTCGCACTGCCGGTCAGGAGGAACCGGCCAGGTGGCGCCCCCTCGTCGACCCGCCGTCGGACCGAGTCCCAGACCTCGGGTAGCCGCTGCCACTCGTCGACCAGCAGCGTCCCCGGGGGCGCGCCGGCGAAGGCGGGGTCGGCCTCGACGAGAGCGCGCTGGGCCGGGTCGTCGAGCAGCCAGCTGACTGTGGCCCGCCGCAGTGCCGTCCCGGTCTTGCCCACGCCCTTCGGGCCGTCGAGCGCGACGGCCGGGGCGATCCGCAGCAGCTCGTCCAGCTCGATGTCGACGGTGCGCTCGAGGTACCCCATAGTGCTACGCTACCCTGAGCAGACTCTCTACGCTACCTCTAGCATCTTTCCTACGCTCCTGCGAGCAGCAGTCCTACGCTACCTCGAGCAGCCCCGCCGGTCCTGCCTCGACCGGTGCCACCGGGCCGACAGCCCGCCGACCGACCGCATGCGGACGGCTCGCCGTCAGACGGGCGGGGTCAATGACTCCACGAGGTCGCGCAGGCGCTCGAGGTCGGCCGCCACCGTGGCGGCGTCGCGCGCGAGCTCGTCGTCGCTGAGGTCGAGCTGGCGCACGGTGAAGAGCACCTCGGCCCCCTGCGGGTGGGCCAGCACGCGGACGGGGTTGGCGACCGTCTCACCCGTGGGGAGGGTGACGTCGTGGTCCAGGACGCCGTGCTCGTTGCGGGGCACGAAGCGCACCGTCACCCGACCCATCGGCGACTCGACGAGCAGCGCGTCACCCTCGCGGGTGACCTCGCTCCGCGCGAGCCCCGCGGCCCAGCGCGGGAGGTGGTCGGGGTCGGACGCGACGCCGTACACCTCCTGCACGGTGCGGTGAACGACCTGGCTGACGTGCACACTCCTCATCGGGCTCACGCCGACCATGGAACCACGGACCCGCCGGCCCTACAGGGCGTCGGCGAGCAGCTCCAGCACGTGACGGTAGTCCTGGCCCGTGGCCCGCGACATCCCCAGCTCGCACGTGCGGTTCGACGAGGCGTGCGCTCCCGCACCCGACGCGAGGACCTCGGCTGCCTGGGCCGCCGTCGCCGAGGCGGTGAGCTCGGGGTGCAGCATGCCGCGGTCGCCGGCGAAGCCGCAGCAACCCCAGCTGTCGGGCACGATGACCTCGTCGGCGACCGCGGCCGCGACGGCGCGCAGGTCACCGTCGATCCCGAGGCGGGTGCTCGAGCAGGTGGGGTGGAGGGCCAGCGACGGGATCTTCCGCACTGCGGGCAGGCGGGGCAGCACCTGCTCGGCGACGAAGGTGACGGCGTCGACGACCCTCAGCCCGCCGTACGGGGAGCCGGGCTCGGTCACCGCCCGCCTGACGGTCTCGCGCAGGCCCTCGGTGCACGACGACGCGTCGCAGACGATGTCGAGGCGCCCGTTGTCGCTGGCCCGCCACAGCGACGCCATCACGCGCTTCTCCATCGCCCGGGCCCCCTGCCTCATGCCCTTGGAACGCCACGGGGTGCCGCAGCACAGGCCGGGCAGGTCGTCGGGGTAGCGCAGCGTGATGCCGGCGCTCGAGCACAGCCGCTCGAGGGCCGGGCCCACCCCCCCGCCCGGGGTGCTGGCACCGAACATGGTGCTGACGCAGGCCGAGAAGGCGACGAACTCGAGGTGTGACGACGACGCCGGGCTGAGCACGTCACCCGCCCGACGGGTCGGGCCGCCCCCCGGGAGCTCCGGCGACCAGAGTGGCACCGCGTCGTCCCCGAGCACGCGACGTGCGAGCCGGTTCGGGCCGGTCACCACCGGCCCCGGCAGCACCTTGGTCGTGCTCAGGGCCGCCGAGGCGACCCGGGTCACACCCGCCCAGTGCCCGGCCGCGGCGGCCCACCCCCGTTGCTCGAGGGGCCCGGCGTGCTCGGCCCGCAGACGCTTCATCAGGTCACCGGTGTTGATGTGGACCGGGCACGCCGTCTGGCACATCGCGTCGACGGCACAGGTGTCGACGGCCTCGTAGTCGTAGTCGGCCTGCAGCTGGGCCAGGGTCGTCGCGTCCCCGCGGTCACGGGCCAGCGCCATCTCGCGGCGCAGCGCGATCCGCTGGCGCGGGGTGGTGGTCAGGTCGCGACTGGGGCACACGGGCTCGCAGTAGCCGCACTCGACACAACGGTCGACCTCGGCCTCGATCGTCGGAGCGACCTTGAGGTGGCGGGTGTGGGCTTGCGGGTCGTCGGTGAGCACGACCCCGGGGTTGAGCACCGCGCCGGGGTCGCACAGCCGCTTGACCTCCCACATGACCTCGTAGAGCTCGTCACCGTACTGACGCCGGACGTACGGCGCCATCATCCTGCCGGTCCCGTGCTCGGCCTTGAGCGACCCACCCGCCCCGAGCACGAGGTCGATCATGTCGTCGGTGAAGCGCTGCAGACGGTCGGACTCCGGGTCACCGAGGCGCTCGGTGAGCATGAAGTGGAGGTTGCCGTCCTTGGCGTGCCCGAAGATGACGGCGTCGTCGTAGCCGTGCCGCTCGAAGAGCCCGATGAGGCTCTCGCAGGTCGGCAGCAGCGCCGGGACGGGGACCACGACGTCCTCCAGCAGCGCGGTGGTCCCGGCCGGCCGGGCCCCGGCCACCGTGGCGTAGAGCCCCTTGCGCGTGTGCCAGAGGCTGGCCCGCTCGCCCGGGTCGGCCGTGAGCCCGTTCGGGTGGTCCGGCAGGAGGCGGGCCAGGGTGGGCGCCGCGGCCTCGGCGAGCGCCGCCACCGCCTGGGCTGAGTCGGCCTGGTACTCCACGAGCAGGGCGGTGTGCCGGCGGACCTGGATCCCGCGCAGGACGGCCGCGGCGGACGGGTCGGCCTGGCCCACGCGCAGGGCGGCGGCGTCCATGAGCTCGATCGTCATCGGCCCCGTCTCGAGCAGCGCGGGCAGGGCGCCGGTCGCCCCGGCGAGGTCGTCGAAGACCAGCAGACCGGTCATCGCGTGCGACAGCAGCGGCACGGTGCGCAGCACCACGGAGGCGATGAAGGCCAGCGTTCCCTCGCTGCCCACCACCAGGTGGGCGAGGATGTCGACCGGCCGGGTGTGGTCGAGGAACGCGTTGACGCCGTAGCCCATGGTGTTCTTCATCGAGAACAGCTGCTCGATCCGCCGGACCGAGTCGGGGTTGCCCCGCACCCGGTCGCGCAGACGGGCCAGCCCCTCGTGCAGCTCGGGCTCGACTGCCCGCAGGCGCTCGTCGGCGTCGGCCGCTCCCGAGTCGACGACGGTGCCGCTGGGCAGCACCACCACGAGCGAGTCGAGGGTGGCGTAGGTGTTGGCCGCGGTGCCGCACGCCATCCCGCTGGAGTTGTTGGCCACCACCCCGCCGAGGGTGCAGGCCACCTCGCTGGCGGGGTCGGGCCCGAGCTTGCGACCGTGGCGCACGAGCCGGGCGTTGACCTGGCGCACCGTCGCCCCCGGCCCGACCCGCACCCGCGCCCCGCCGTCGAGGACCTCGATGTCGCGGAAGTGCTTCCGGCTGTCGACGAGCACCCCGGTGGTGCCCCCCTGACCACTGAGGCTGGTGCCACCGGAGCGGAAGGTCAGCGGCACCTGCGAGCGACCGGAGGCGGCGAAGAGCAGGCCGACCTCGTGGGCGTCGACGGGCACGGCCACGGCCTGGGGGGTCAGGGCGTAGTGCGAGGCGTCGTGGGCCATCTTCAGGCGGTCGGTCAGACCCGTCCGGAAGCGGGCCGGGTCGGCCAGGGCGGCGGCGAAGCCGGCCAGGGCGGTGGGCACGGGAGCCACGGGGGGCACGAGGAGCAGGCGAGAGGAGGTGGTCATCACCTGACCAGCATCCACCCGAGGACCGGGGTCGACTGGAGGAAGACCAGCACGCACATCCCCGCCAGCAGGCCGAGGCTCCATCCGACGACCTTGCGGAAGAGCTCGCTCTCCTGACCCTCCATCCCGACCACGGCGGCCGCGATCGCGAGGTTCTGCGGGGAGATCATCTTGCCCAGGACACCACCCGAGGTGTTGGCCGCGGCCAGCAGGTAGGGGTCGAGCCCGGTCTTCTCGGCTGCGGTGACCTGCAGCAGCCCGAAGAGGGAGTTCGACGAGGTGTCGGACCCGGTCACCGCCACCCCGATCCACCCGACGACGGGCGAGAGCAGGGCGAACGCCGACCCGGTGGCTGCGAGCGCGAGGCCGAGGGTGACGGTCTGGCCGGAGAAGTTCATGACGTAGGCCAGCGCGAGGACCGCCATCACCGTGAGAACCGTGAAGCGGAACTGCACCGCGACCTTGACCAGGGCCGAGCCGGCCCGGGCGGCCGACAGCCCGTAGACGAGGGCCGTAACCACGCCCGCGAGCAGGAGCACCGTGCCGGCGGCGGTGAAGAGGTTGAAGTTGAAGGTGGCGGCCGCGAGCGGCTTGCCCGAGCTGCTGGCCACGTGCAGGCCCGGCCAGGCGAGCTTCCAGCCCGAGTGGGCGTCGAGGAAGGTCTTGAGGTGCCCGAACGAGACGGCCGTGAAGAACGCCACGACCACGAGGTACGGCGCGAAGGCCATCAGTCCCTCACGCAGGCCCACCGGGCCGGCGCTCGAGCCCGTGGCCGGGCCGGCGGTCGAGCCCGTGGTCGAGCCCGTGGTCACGTCGGCGGCTGGTCTGCCGGCGTCGGTGCCCCGGGAGGGGGCGGGGCGGCTCGTCGTACCGGAGGTGGCCGTGCCGGCGTGGGCCCCAGCGCCGACGGCGACCGGGGCGGTGGTCGAGGTGACCTCGTCGGAACCGGTGAGGACCTCGTCGGGCTGCCACACGCGCATCAGGAGCACGACGGCGAGCGCGCCGGCGGCGGCGGCGATGATGTCGGCGACCTGGTAGCTGAAGTAGTTGGAGCTGAGGAACTGGCCTCCGGCGAAGGCGAACCCGCCGACGAGGGCCGGCAGCCACGTGGCCCGCAGCCCGCGGCGCCCGTCGACCATGCCCACGAGCAGGAGGGGTACGAAGGCCGCGAGGACCGGCGTCTGGCGACCGACCATGGCGCCGAGGGTGTCGGGGTCGAGGCCGGTGATCTTGCCCAGCGTCGTGATGGGGACGGCCACCGCGCCGAAGGCCACGGGAGCCGTGTTGGCGACGAGAGCCACGGACGCGGCCTTGAGGGGGCGGATCCCGACGGCCATGAGCATGACGGCCGTGACCGCGACCGGGGTGCCGAAGCCGGCCAGCGCCTCGAGCAGCGCGCCGAAGCAGAAGGCGATGAGGATGGCCTGGATCCGCTGGTCCGGCGACACCGAGCCGAAGGCCCGCCGCAGCACGAGGTCGTAGCCGGTGAGCTCGGTGAGGCGGAAGATCCAGATCGCCGTGAGCACGATCCAGATGATGGGGAAGAGCCCGAAGGCGGCCCCCTCGGTGGCGGACAGCAGCGCCTGTCCGGCCGGCATGCCGAACGCGAAGACGGCGACGCCGATCGCGACGACGAGCGAGGCCAGCCCGGCCTGCCAGGCCTTCCAGCGCAGCGCTCCGAGCAGGACGAACAGGGTGAGCAGGGGCAGCGCGGCGACCAGCGCGGACCAGGCGAGCGAGCCGGCCACGGGATCGGCAACGGGTTGGAACATCGGCACTCCTTCGTGCGGGGGGCCGGAAGCCCGGCGTCACTAGAATGTATGACAGGTATACTTGACTGTCAATCAGGCAATATGCGTGACGGACAACTCACCTAGGATCGGGCTGTGGCTGGTCCGGCCCGGACGGCCGTCTCACTACGCGGGGAGGACGGGCGGGGTGGCATGAGCAAGCTGCACACGGTGTCGCTCGTCGATGCACTGGCGGCGACGCTGCGTCGGCGGGTGCTCGACGGCGGCTTCGACCCGGGAGCGGGGCTGACCGAGCAGGAGGTCGCCGCGGACTACGACGTGTCGCGGCCCACGGCCAAGACCGCCATCACCACCCTCGTGCAGGAGGGGCTGCTGCGCCGCGAGCCGCACAAGACGGCCCACGTGCCCCAGCTGTTCCGGGCGGACGTCGAGGACCTCTTCCTCGTGCGCATCCCGCTCGAGATCGGTGTGGTCGCGCTGCTCGTGGCCGACCCGAGCGCCGGCTCCGCTCTGGCCGATGCGGCGAGGGCCGTCACCGACCTAGCGGCAGTGCCCGAGGGAGCGCCCACGAGCGACTTCGTCGACGCCGACCTCGGGTTCCACCGGGCCCTCGTCGCGGCCGTGGGCAGCCCCCGGCTCACCCGCCTCTACGCCGGGCTGAGCGGCGAGATCCACCTCTCGATGGTGCAGACCCGTTGGGCCCTGGGGCGCGACCGGATCGTCGCCGAGCACCAGGGTGTGCTCGACGCGTTGCGCGCGGGAGACGGCGCCCGGGCCGGTCATCTCATGCAGACCCACCTCGAGGGAGCCTGCGCTGCGCTGACGGCGACCATGCGCGACCCGGACCCCGGGTAGGCGGGCGGCCCCGCGGCGGTCGACGCCCTGCTCCGCCTGTGCGAGGACGTGGCCGCCGGACCCGCCCTCAGTCGTCCCACCCCGGCCGTCGCCCGTCGCGGGCGGCGAAGGCCAGGATGGCCTCGACGTCCGACGGGGGTGACAGCACGTAGTCGTCCACCCACGCCTCCACTCCTGGGAAGGTGCTTCCTGCGATGATGTCATCGGCGACACGGCGTGGCTCGAACGGCGTCGTGCGCAGGTGCACCCCTTGGGCGTCGAGGAGCACCCAGGGTGCGCCGGGGGCGCCGTACGGCATGCCGGTGCTGCCGCTGTTGACCACCCACCGCCGGCCGACCTGGCGGGCATAGGGCGTGTGGGTGTGTCCCCCGCAGACGATGCGCACCGCGGCGGGCACGTCGGCGAGGACCTCGGCCCAGCGTGACGGGCGGGTGTCGACGAGCACGACCTCGTCGTCGTCTCGGGGCGTGCCGTGGCAGAACAGGACGTCGCCGACACCGGCGAGCGGGACGACCAGGGGGTGAGGCAGGGCAGCGAGGAGCTCGACCTGGTCGGGCCGCAGGTGGGCCGCGGCCCACGTGTCGACCGGCGGCGTGCCGTCCGGCAGCACGCCCCCGCGCGCGAGCGTCACGAGGTCGCGGTCGGCGTTGCCCCGCACCAGCCGCACCCGGTCACCGAGGGCGAGCAGCCGGTCGAGGACCTGCGTGGGCTGTGGGCCGGCGGCGAGGTCGCCGGTCACGACGACCAGGTCGGCGGAGCGCACGTCGGGCTCGGCCAGCACGGCGTCGAGTGTGGGCAGGACACCGTGGGTGTCGCTGAGGACGGCGAGGCGATCGGGCACGGGGTCACTATGCCCGGCCGTGGCGGCCTGATCGATCGCGCCGCCGGATCAGGGCGTGAGCGGGGTGGAAAGGTCGTTCCTGACCGCGACGACTCACCCCCGAGGGCGGCCTCGGCACGAGTGCGCCCTGTCGGTCGGTGGCCGGGCCCGGGATACTGCGGGAATGGACCTCGCGCAGACGCCGGCCGACCGCTTCGCGGACCTCGCGAACTTCCCCCACGAGCCGCGGTGGGTGACGCTGCCGGACGGTGTGCGGATGGCGTACGTCGAGTCCGGCCCGATCGACGGCCCGACAGTCGTGCTGGTGCACGGCGAGCCCACGTGGGGGTACCTCTACCGGAATCTAATCGGCCCGCTCGTCGACGCGGGGCTGCGGGTGGTCGTGCCCGACCTCATCGGCTTCGGACGCTCCGACAAGCCCACCCTCCTCGGCGACTACTCCTACGCGCGCCATGTCGAGTGGCTCCGCGCTGCGCTCTTCGACGAGCTCGACCTGCACGACGTCACCTACGTCGGGCAGGACTGGGGCGGCCTGCTCGGCATGCGACTCGTAGCCGAGCACCCCCAGCGCTTCGCCGGGGCGGTCATGGCCAACACAGGCCTGCCGACGGGTGACGTGCCGATGCCCGAGGTCTGGCAGCGCTTCCGGGTGGCGGTGCAGACGGCGGAGCACCTCGACGTCGCGCGGCTCGTCGACTCGGGGTGCGTGCGCACGCTCTCCGGCGCCGAGAAGGCGGCGTACGACGCGCCGTACCCGTCGGAGCGCTTCCTTGCGGGCGTCCGGGCCTTTCCCGGGCTGGTGCCCAACACCCCAGACGACCCGGCGGCACCCGCGAACCGGGCTGCCTGGCAACGGCTTTCGCGCCTGGACGTCCCCTTCCTCACTGCGTTCAGCGACAGCGACCCGATCACCCGCGGCGGCGACCGGTGGATGCGTGAGCGCATCCCCGGGGCGCAGGGGCAGGCGCACACGACGATCGAAGGGGCGGGGCACTTCCTGCAGGAGGACCAGCCCGAGCGTCTCGCAGCGGTGGTGGCCGACTTCGTGCGGGCCGGGGTGCGCGAGGGGTGACGAGCCGGGCGGGGACCGGTTCGAGGTCGGGCCGACTCAGGGCTTGACCCTGACGCTGCGTCAGGCTTGCACGCTGGTGGCATGACCACCACACCAGCCATCTTGACCACCGCACTCACCAGGTCCTACGACGACCAGCCGGTGCTCAGGGGCATCGACCTGAGCGTTCCCTCGGGCACCATCTTCGCCCTGCTCGGCTCGAACGGTGCAGGCAAGACCACCGTCATCCGGATCCTGTCCACGCTGCTCAAAGCCGACGGCGGGACTGCCGTCGTCAACGGGTACGACGTCGCCACCCACCCCGCGAGGGTCCGCGAGTCGATCAGCCTCACCGGGCAGTTCGCCGCCATCGACGAGATCCTCACGGGGCGCGAGAACCTGGTGCTCATCGCCCAGCTGCGACGTCTCGAGCAGCCGGGCCGGATCGCGGACGACCTGCTGGCTCGGTTCGCGCTCACCGACGCGGGGCGTCGGAGAGCCGCGACGTACTCCGGCGGCATGCGGCGCCGGCTCGACATCGCGATGAGCCTGATCGGCAACCCGCCGGTGCTCTTCCTCGACGAGCCGACCTCAGGGCTCGACCCCCAGTCGCGGATCGAGGTGTGGAAGACCGTACGGGAGCTCGCCGGGCAGGGCACCACCGTGCTGCTCACGACGCAGTACCTCGACGAGGCCGAGCACCTCGCCGACCGGATCGCGGTCCTGCACGAGGGCCGGATCATCGCCGACGGCACCCTGGCCGAGCTGCGGCAGCTGTTCCCGCCGGCCACCGTCGAGTACGTGGAGAAGCAGCCGACGCTCGAAGACATCTTCCTCGCGATCGTCGGTCACGACGACGCCCCCACCAACGACGCCCTCACGTGAAGGAGCAACCCATGACCACCCACGGCGCCCACGCCACCGACGTCCTGCTGAGACGGTCCCTGCGCCACATCCGGCGCAGCCCGGACACGATCATCACCACGGCCATCACGCCGATCGTCATGCTGCTGCTCTTCGTCTACGTCTTCGGCGGCGCGATTCACGTCGGAGGCGGCTCCTACGTCAGCTACCTGCTGCCCGGCATCCTGCTCGTCACCGTCGCGTCGGGCATCGCCTACACCGCCTTCCGGCTCTTCACCGACGTCTCGGGCGGCATCTTCGAGCGCTTCTCGTCGATGCCGATCACGCGGTCGGCCTTCCTGTGGAGCCACGTGGTGACCTCGCTCGTGGCGAACCTCGTCTCCCTCGTGCTCGTCGTGGTCGTCGCGCTGGCCATGGGCTTCCGGTCGGGCGCCGGCGTGCTGGCCTGGCTCGGGGTGCTCGGGATCATGGTGCTCTTCACCCTCGCCCTGACCTGGCTGGCGGTGATCCCCGGGCTGACCGCCACCTCCGTCGACGGGGTGAGCGGCTTCTCGTACCCGCTGATCTTCCTGCCGTTCGTCAGCTCGACCTTCGTCCCCACGCAGGGCATGCCCGGCCCGGTGCGCTGGTTCGCCGAGCACCAGCCGGTCACCTCGATCGTCGACACCGTCCGGCATCTCTTCGCGCAGCAGCCGGTCGGCAACGACGGCTGGGTCGCCGTCGCCTGGTGCGTCGGGGTGCTGCTGGTCGCGTACGTCCTCGCGATGCGCACCTACCGGAGCAAGGTCGCCTGACGTGGGGTCGACCCAGCGCGGGCCCGGCCGAGAAGGTCGCAGAATGAGGGCATGCTGACCATCAGCCAGCTCGCGTCGTACGCCGGCGTCACGGTGCGCGCGGTCCGGCACTACCACGCCAAGGGCCTGCTGCCCGAGCCGCAGCGCGACCGCTCCGGCTACCGTCGGTACGACGCCGCTGCGGTGGTCGAGCTCGTGCGGATCCGCACGCTGGCGGACGCCGGTGTGCCCCTTTCGCGGGTGCGCGAGCTGCTGGGGGCGGATGACCTGGAGTTCGCGGCGGCGGTCGAGGACATCGACCGCCGGCTGCGCTCCGAGATCCGGGAGCGCCAGCGTCACCGGGAGCAGATGGCGAGGCTCGCGGCCGGTGACAGCCTCGCGCTGCCGCCCGAGGTGGTCGCCTACGTCGAGCGGATGCGCGAGCTCGGCTTCCCGGAGCGGGTGATCGGGGTCGAGCGCGACAGCTGGATCCTCATCGCGGCCCAGATGCCGGAGCACGTCGCGGCCCTCATGGCCATCAAGCAGTCCCAGATCGAGCACGAGGTGCTGCGCCGCCTCTACCTCGACATCGGCGAGCTCGTCGACTGCACCCCCGACGACCCCCGACTGCCTGCCCTCGCCGACCGTGTGGCCGCCTTCATCGAGGCGGCCGCCACCGAGGCCGCGGGGACGGAGGACGTGCATCCCGTCCCCGACGACCTGGTCGCCCTGCTCGATGCCGCCTTCGTCGAGTCCTTCCCCTGTGCGCCGGGTCTCTTCGCCCTCCTCGAGGAGCGCGGCTGGACCGGATGGACCGACATCCGGCGGGTGGAGCCTGCTCAGAGCGTGACCCAGTAGCGACTGAAGGAGCCGTCGTCGGTCTCCACCACGGATTCGAGCACCCCGCCGACGCGTTCGATCGTCCGCGCCGAGGCGAGGTTGTCGTCCTCGCACACCAGCAGGACCCGGTCGAGGCCGGCGGCCCCTGCCTCCTGCAGCATCTGGCCCAGCGCCCACGACGCCAGGCCCCGCCCCCGCGCCGAGGGGCGGATCCCGTAGCCGAGGTGCCCGATCCGCCGAACCCTCTCGTCGGGGCCGGGCCGCAACGCGATCCCGCCCTGCACCCGGCTCCCCTCGACCACCCACCGGTAGGTGCACGTCACGCGGCCCATCGCCGTCGCTCGGGCCGGGTCCGCCTGCTCCGCCAGGCGGGTGACCCACACGGCGAAGCCCGCCGCCGACTCGACGTCGTCGTCCGCCTCCAGGCCGAACCCGTCCTCGTGCAGACACGGACCCCACTCCTCGTGAGCCTCGAGCCACGCCCTGTGGAGGCGCACCGTGGGGGTGACCAGCTCAGGCATACGGCAGAACCTATCGGCCCGGACGGGTGCCGGTAGCACTTCCGACGTTCGACCGACTCGCAGGGCGTGCGGCCCGGCATCCCGCCGCACGACCCCGGCTGGCTGCAGGCGGGGCACGACAGCCGGCAGTCGTGGAGATGGCTGACGAGTAGGCGAAGCGGCCCCTCACCTCGGTGCGGGTCGATCAGCCGAGGCCCACCGCCGGGGTGCGCCGGAGCCAGTCGGTGATCAACCCGTTGATCTCGTCCGGGCGCTCCACGAGCATGAAGTGGCCCACCCCGTCGATGAGCTTGCCGTCCGAACCCGGTCCCGCGAAGCCCGGCACCCGCGCCACCTGCTGCTCGCTGACGCCATGACATCCATCGGTGGTCCCATGGAGGTAGAGCGTCGGCTGTGGTACGGATCCTCCCCAGGCCGCCTCCTGCTCCGAGGCCCACTCGGGTGAGCCAAAGCGAGAGGGGTCGAACTGTCCCCAGTAGTAGCCGAGGGAGGCGTTGAGGTGTGCCGGGTCGGAGAGCGCCTCACGGATGTGGACCATATCCTCGGCGTTGTCGTAGCCGGGTGACCAGTCGCCCCAGATGTCCCGGATGAAGGCGAAGTCGTCCTGACGGATCCGGTCCTCGATGACCCGCTGCATCTGGAAGTACCAGAAGTAGAAGCTCTTCTTGATCTGCGGGTAGGTCGAGAGGTTCTCGCCGAAGATCTCGAAGGGGGGAATGTTCATGATGATCGACCGTCCCCAGAGGTGCGGGGCGCGACGGAGTGCCCCCCACGCGCCGACGGCGCCCCAGTCGTGCGCCAACAGCACGGCGTCAGGACCTCCGCCGAGGGCCTGCGCCAGGGCGATCTGATCTGCCACCATGACGCTGGTGTGGATGTGGTGGCGCAGTGGCGGCAGCTGGGTCGGCGCGAACCCTCGGACGAACGGCGCGACGGCGTGGAACCCGGCGTCGGCCAGCACCGGCAGCAGGTGCCGGTAGGTGAAGGGGGTGTCGGGGAAGCCGTGCATGCACAGCGCCAGGGGGCCCTCACCCGCCTCGAGGTACTCGAACTCGAGGCCGTTGGCCACGACGCGGCCACGCTTGAAGTCGGTCATGCGCAACTCCTCGTTGAGGTGCCTGGCTCCACGCGACTCGCCAGGAGGTTCTGGCGGGGCGGGAACCATCGACACCTCATGCAACAACGCCACGTGACGCCGGCCAATGGGGGAAAACCCCCACTGCCAGCAGTCATCTCGACGACCCGAGAGCCGTTCACTCCACGACCCACTGCCTCACACCTCCGCGGGCGACGAGGTCGCCCAGGCGGCGATGCACTGGGTCAAAGTCTCGAGGGTGACGTGCTCGCCGACCGTGACCTGCCCGCGATTGGCGACTACCTCGATCGGCGGGCGACCTGGGTCCCCCAGATCGGAGACGACGAGGGTCGCCTCACTGAAGTCCTCGTCACGGGTGTAGCCGTTGACCGTGACCAGGCACGGAAGGCCAGCGCCCACGGCAGCACGCAGGCCGTTGCGGGAGTCCTCGACCACGAGGGCGTCCTGGGGGTCGAGGTCAAGGCGGTCGAGAGCGAGGAGATAGATCGCTGAGTCGGGCTTCTTGGCGGGGACGATGTCACCGGCGAAGATCGGCACCCCCTGCGCCACCAGCTCCCCCACCGCGTTGACCAGCACGGCCCTCACCGACTCCTCCGCCGATGTCGAGGCCACACAGACGGACCACCCCGCCGCCAGCGCCTCCGTGATGAGCCGGGAGATGCCGGGCCGGGCGGGTAAGGCACCCTCGGCGACCATCCGCTTGAAGGTGTGGGACTTGGTGCGATGCCAGGCCGCGAGCAGGTCGGCCCGCAGCTCAGGCTCATCGGGGATGCCGGCCTGCACCAGAAAGTCGGGGTCGTCGAAGAGACTGGCCATCCGCTCCTTCCCACCGCCGATCCGCAACCGGACGGCGTACTCGTCCTCGTCCCAGTGTGTCGGTAGGCCGTACTGCTCGAAGGTGGTGTTGAACGCCGGAAGGTGGCCGTAGCGCTCGGTGTCGGCAAGGACCCCGTCGCAGTCGAAGATGAGCGCGCTCACGATGCCTGACCGGCGCTTCCGAACGTGCGCATGTGCTCGACCGCCGTGGCCTTGACCGCCTCGGCCTGGTGGCGGAAGAAGGACGGCGGGTCCCACGAGTCGTGCGTCTCGGCGTTCTTCAGGAAATCCAGGCTGGCCTTCATGTAGCTCTCCTTGAGCGCCGTAGAGATGTTGACCTTGGCGCACCCGCGGCTGATGAGATCCCGGAACTGCTCCGCCGACAGACCCGTGCCGCCGTGCAGGGCCATCGGGACTCCGGTGGCGTCGACAAGGTCGCTCACCCGCTGGTGGTCGAGCACCGGTGCTGCCTTGTACTGACCATGGGCGTTGCCGATGGCCGGCGCGAAGCAGTGGATCCCTGTGCGCTTGATGAAGTCGACGGCGACCTCGAGGGACTGCTGGACCGAGGCGTCATCGCTTCCGACGCCGTCCTCGACGCCCTGGATCCCCTCGATCTCGCCCTCGACGTGGGCGCCGTAACGTCGGGCCTCGTCGACCACCTCGGTCGTCTGGCGAAGATTCTCCGCCACATCGAGCTCGTGGGCGTCGAACAGGACCGAGTTCCACCCACCGGCGAGGCAGTCGCTGATGACGCCCCGGTCGGGGCAGTGGTCGACGTGGAGGGTGACCGGTACGTCGACCTGTCGGGACAGTGTGGTGAAGATGTCGAAGAGCTGGGCTCGGCCATACATTCTCACCGTCTTCACCGACGTCTGCAGGATCACGGGCGACCGCTCCTCCACCGCGGCCGCGAGCACGGCCTCGATGGTCAGATCATTGATGATGTTGAACGCCGGGACCCCATAGCGACCGGCAAGGGCTCGAGCGAGCGTCTCCTTCATCGAAACGACAGGCACGGGAGACTCCCTTGGGTCGGTGATCCCAGCTGTCGCCGGGGCGACCCCAGTCAACCGCCCGGGCAGTCACCCGCCCCATGGGGGAAATCCCCCGATCTTCATGCGGTCGAGGCAACCGGGGCTCACATCCAGCCCTTCTGCATGCACAGGACCACGGCCGCCGTCCGGCTGGACGTGGCCGTCTTGCGAAGCACGGCACTGACGTGCTTCTCGATGGTCTTGGGGGAGACGAACAGGTCAGCCGCGATGGCGCGGTCACTCAGGCCCTGCCCGAGCAGGGCCGCGACCTCGCGCTCACGGCTGGACAGCGGCGAGGGGTACGCCGCGGGCCGGTGAGGCGACGACGGCCCCGGGATGGCCAATACTCCCAGGGGGTCGTCGATGAGCTCCTGCCACCCCGATCGCGACGTCGTGGAACCCGGCTCGACCGAGGCGTCAGGACGGAAGAGCAGCCGAGGCGAGGTGTTGTCGCCAATGATCTTCAGCTCCATCCCGCTGGCAGGGGCGACGCTGGCGCCGTGCCCGTCGGTGGCGCGGTGAGTGAGCTCGAGGAGACCCGCGACGATGTCGTTCACCGAGGTCACGGCCGCCCCGGCACCCGGCAGGAGCGCAGGCCCGTCAGCGGACGACGGCGCTGATGCGCGCGGTGGACGGCGGCGGGCGACGGCCTCGTCCGGCATCTCCCGCTCGATGGCCGTGATGAGCCCAGGGGCGACCACCTGGGTCACGAGCTCGAGGTCGTCGATCTCGCCGACGCTGAAGACGCGGGCCACCCCGGCGAAGATGACGTTGACAGCCACGATGTCGGCACGCCACCAGATGGGGATGGCCGCGACCGCTCCGCTCCACGCCGGGTGACCCACCTTGAGGTGGCCAGTGGCGATCTCACGATAGGAGCCGAGCACGACGGGCGCACGACGGTCGAGGACCGCGCCCGTGATGCCCTCCGACAAGGGGAAGCTCTGTCCCAGACGACATGCCGTGCCGAACTCCGCCACCTTGGTGTAGCGACCCGCGAGGTCGTTGACGAGCGAGATGCTCCCACCGACCGCGTCGCTGAGGCGACAGCTCGTACGAATCAGCTGGCGAAGCATCGGTGTCAGCCTCGAGTCGTCGTACAGCTCCGTCGCATGGCGCGCGAGGGAGCCGGCGACCGCAGTACTCACGACCACGTCCCGGCCCGACGACGGCGACGGCGACGGCGACGGCATGGACACATCGTATGCCGGGGGCGATGGACATTGCGGGTATTGCGTCGGGGGGAGCCTTCCGAACGGTCAAGAACTCCTCCACCGCTCAGCGGGGCTACGGCGTCGCGTCCCGCACGGCGCGAAGGGCACGGTCCTCGACGTCGGTGAGGGTGAGCCCGCTCTCCCAGGTCGCGACGCAGAGCGCCCGCACGGCCGAGGTCCGAGGCCCTCCCCCCGTGAGCTGGAGCCGCCCGTCGACCTCGCGGCACAACCAGCCGTCACACCCCCATCCGGAGGGCTTGTGCCGCAGCACCGCGGGATGAGGCTGAAGCAGACCCTCGTCCAGTCCCTCGGCCAGGTAGGTCGGCCTGTGCTGCGGGGGGGCTTGGAGCAGGTCATCGGCCGTCGTCACCCCCGTGAGGACGAGCAAGCTGGGAACACCCGCGCGGTTGGCGCCCTCGATGTCGGTGTCCAACCGATCACCGACGACGAGTGGGCGACGTGAGCTGACACGCTGCACGGACTCCAGGTGCAAGGGAGTCTCCGGCTTGCCCGCGACGACGGGGCGTCGCCCGCTGGCCGAGGCGATGACCTGCACGAGGGTCCCGTTGCCCGGCGAGATGCCGAGGTGGGTGGGGATGGTGAGGTCCAGGTTGCTGGCGACCCAGGGCAGACCGTCGCGGACGGCGGCGGTGCCCTCAGCGAGCATCCGCCACCCGACGTCAGGCGCGAAGCCCTGGGCGACGGCCGCCGGACGCTCGGCCAGTGAGCTGACTGGTTTCAACCCCCTCTCCTGCAGGGCCACCCACAACCCGTCCCCGCCGACGACGAGCACCCGGGAGCCGGGGGGCACGGTGGCCGCCAGGACGGTGGCCGTGGCTTGGGCCGATGTCACGACGTCCTCCGGACGGGCCGGTATGCCGAGCGACCGGAGGTGCTCGGCAACTGCCGTCGGGGTACGCGAGGCATTGTTGGTGACGAAGGCGATCGAGACCCCCGCGGCCACGACGGCGGCCACGACGTCGCGGGCACCCTCGACCGCCGAGGCCCCGACGTAGAGCACTCCGTCGAGGTCGAACAGGACTGCGTCACACTGCTCCACGAGCGCTGTGGCGCTGCCCTCGACCAGCGGCTGCCTCATCCTCGGGGGCGTCGCCTCAGCCGCTGACACGATCGGAGATGGTGCGCACGATCACCCCGAGACTCACGGCCCCAGCGTCGGGATGTCCGATGCTGCGCTCGGCGAGGGGCCTCGCGCGTCCGACCAAGGGCCGCATCGGCGCGGTGGCGAGGGCCGCAGCCTCGGCGACGTCGGCGGCCTGGCTCCAGGCCTCGGCGGCGGAGGCTCCCGTCGCGACCTGCGCCTCGAGCGTCTCGACCGCCGGGACGAAGGCATCGATCATCGTCTTGTCGCCGGGGTGGGCCCCGCCGATGCGCATCACCGCATCAAGGCCGGCCCGAGCGGCGCGGACCTGGGCCGCTACGCCGGCCGGGTCGGCGTCCCCGAGCGCCTGTGCCGCCGCGGCGAGGATGCCGCCCCACAGTGCTCCGGAGGTGCCCCCTGCCCGCTCGGACCACAACGCACCGGCGCCGGCCAGCACGGTCTGGGCACCACCGCCCTGGGCGGCCAGGTCTCGGGCAGCCGCAAGACCGTTCTCGGCCCCACGCACCATGCCCACCCCGTGGTCTCCATCACCCGCGAACGCGTCGAGACGGCCGAGCTCGTCCTGGTTCGCCTTCAACGCCTCCAGGACCGACTCCAGTCCCGCGACGAGGGCGGCGGCCACAGCCCGCGACGCCGTGCTGCCCTCCGTCGTCACGGTCAGCGCCGGCGCCGACTGGGACAGGCTGCCCGCGTCGATGAACTCCGTCCCCTCGACCACTCCGCGGCGGACCGCCGAGGTGTCGCACGGCGCGTTCCAGAGGCGCTCGATCTCCTGGTCGGCCCACGTGAGGGACAGCGACACTCCGCCCATGTCCATCGAGGTGGTCAGCTCCCCCACCTCGCAGTCGACGACGGTGACGCCGGCCTCACCGAGCAGGCGAGCGACGGCACCATAGGTGACGAACAGCTCCTCGTAGGTGGTCGAACCCAGCCCGTTGAGCAGGACGATGACTCGGTCACCCGCCTCGTCCGGCTTGTCCTTGAGCAGCCCGTCGACGAGGACCTGCGCCACGTTGTTCGCCGATCCGAGGTCGGCGTCGTAGATGCCGGGCTCACCGTGGACACCGAGCCCGACGCCCATCTTCCCTTCAGGGACGGTGAACAGCGGGCCGTCGGCACCCGGAAGCGTACACCCTGAGAATGCGACTCCTAGCGTCCGGGTCCGGTAGTTGACCTTGGCGAAGACCTCGAGGACCTCGTCCATGGGGCGGCCCTCCTCGCACGCCGCCCCCGTCACCTTGAAGACGGTGACCCATCCGCAGATGCCCCGGCGCTTCTCCAGCTCGTTGACGGGAGCGGACGCGATGTCGTCGGTCACGACGGCGATCCGGGCGTTGATGCCTTCGGCCTTGAGCGTCTCGGCGGCCTGCCCGAAGTGCAGCACGTCCCCGGCGTAGTTGCCGAAGGCGATGATGACGCCCCCACCCTGGTCCGCTGCGCGCGCCACGCTCGCGGCCTGCCCAGCAGACGGGGAGGAGAAGATGTTGCCGAAGACGACGCCGTCGGCCATCCCCTGCCCCACCCACCCGGCGAACGCGGGGTGATGTCCCGTCCCACCGCCCACGACCATCGCGACCTTGCCCGGACGGCTCTTGGTCGCCCGGACGGCGCCCCCGAACACTTTGCTCACGTAACGTCGGTTGGCCGCGATGAAACCGTCGGCCAGCTCAGCCGGGAAGTCTGCGGGATCATTGACGAGGTAGGTCATGACGGTCGCCTTTCAGAGTGGTCTTGGGAAGGGTCAGACGAGGATCTGGAGCGGGTTCTCTATGAGGAGCTTGAACGCCTGCAGCCATCGGGCGGCCAGAGCGCCGTCCACCGGCCGGTGGTCGGCCGAGAGGGTGACCTTGATGCACCGGGCCAGCT